>Ga0209006_10001298_pt1 | contig 22690 bp, 21 predicted proteins | sample JacPin_JW_Ref_O2_FD_188567 | JGI IMG/M metagenome (GOLD analysis project Ga0209006, IMG submission 188567) | Forest soil microbial communities from Algoma, Ontario, Canada - Jack Pine, Ontario site 1_JW_Ref_O2 (SPAdes) (version 2) | ecosystem: Environmental > Terrestrial > Soil > Boreal... | reverse complement strand
CGCCAGGCCGTCGGCAGCGCCCGCATCCTCGCTCGCTCGCTCCGTCTTGTCCTGGCTGCTCGCCCGGGCGTCGGCGAGCGCCATCGCCACCGCGCCTGCGAGCAGCCCGACCGCGATCGAGCGTGGGCCGCCGAGGCGCCGCTCGATCGGGCCCTCCAGCAGGTAGCCGGCGATCGTCGGCGGCGCGAGCGCCAGCGCCAGCACGCCCGCGCGGCGGCCGTCCATCTGCGCCAGCGAGCGGCGCAGCTCCGCGCGCATGGCGATTGCCAGCGCGGCGCCCGTGCCCGCGTGCAGCGCGACCTCGAAGGACTTGCGCAGCTCGTCCTCCAGCTGCATGTACGGCCATCCCGCAAGCCACGGGACGAGCGTCGTGTGCGCCGAGGAGGACACCGGGAGCAGCTCGGCGGGGCCGTGAAGCAGGCCCAGCGCCAGCGCGTGCTCGAGCGGGAGCTTCGCCTCAGCCCGCCGCATCGGTCGCCGGCTGGCGACGCCCGCGACGCACGCGCACGATCGCGTAGACGATGCCCACGACGATCAGCGCCACGACCGCGTAGTCGACGTACTCGAACGCCTTGCGCACGCTCGTCCAGTCGCTGCCCAGCGCGTGTCCGGCCACCGCCAGCCCGATCGTCCACGGCAGGGCGCCGATCAGCGAGAACACGGTGAAGCGAACGATCGGCATCTTCGCCACGCCGGCCGGCAGCGACACGAACGCGCGCAGCAGTGGCACCATCCGGCCAAACAGCACTGTCGCCTCGCCGTAGCGCTGGAACCAGCGGTCCGCGCGGTCGATCTGTGCCGGGCCCATGTGTACCTTGCCGCCGTGACGTTCGAGCAGCTCCAGGCGCCCGCCGCGCCCGACGGCGTATGAGACCCACGAGCCGACCATCGTGCCCAGCAGCCCGATCAGGATCACCCCGAGGAGCGTCAGGTGGTGGTGGGAGGAGCTCTGGCCGGGGTCGGCGACGACGAAGCCCGCGAACAACATCACGACCTCCGAGGGGATCGGGATGCAGGCACTGGAGATCGCCATCAGCGCGAAGATCACCGGCAGCCCGCCGTCGCGAACCAGGTGCGAGGTTTCGTTGACGAGCGATTCTGAGATCGAGGCCAGGACGAGCATCGGCCGCGCAACCATAGCGGCGATCGGGGGACCGATCGACGTCGAGCGTTAGCGTCCTGTGCGCATGCGCATCTGGATCGATCTCACGAACAGCCCGCACGTGCTCGTCATGCGCCCGGTGATCGCGTGCCTGCAGGCCGACGGGCACGACGTGCGCGTGACCGCTCGCGACTTCGCCCAGACGCTCGAGCTGTGCGATCGGCTGGGCGTCGCCCACACCGCGATCGGGCATCATCGCGGCGAGCGTCTGAGCGCGAAGGCCACCGGCCTCGCGTCGCGTTCCTTTGCGCTCGCGCGCTGGGCGCTCGGCGAATCCCGGACGCACGGTCGCTTCGACGTAGCCCTCGGCCACGGCTCCAACGACGTGAGCGTGGCGGCCGCGGCGCTGCGCGTTCCCAGCGCGACGATGTTCGATTACGAGTGGGCGACCGTTCAGCACAACGTCAACTGCCGTCTCGCCCGTGCGGTGGTGGTCCCCGACGCGATCCCTCCTGAGCGCCTGGATCGCTACGGCGCCAGGGGCAAGATCCGCGCCTACGCGGGCCTGAAGGAGGAGTACTACCTCGCCGACTTCGACCCCGATCCCAGCGTCCTGGACGAGCTCGGGCTCGACCCCGGTCGTCCGATCGTGGTCGTGCGCACGCCGCCCGAGGTCTCCCTCTATCACCGCTTCGAGAACGACCTCTTCGCCCAGGTGCTCGAGCGCCTGCGAACGGCCGTCGAGCAGGACGGCACGCAGCCGGTGGTGTTGCCGCGGGTGGCCTCGCAACGCGCGCAGTTGCGTGGCGTGCCCGGGTTCGTGGTGCCCGAGCACGCGATCGACGCGCAGTCGCTGATCGCGCTGGCCGACCTCGTCGTCTCCGCGGGCGGCACCATGAACCGCGAGGCGGTGGCGCTCGGCACCCCCGTGTACACGACCTTCCAGGGGCGTCTCGGGGCGGTCGATGAACGGCTGATTGAGGAACGGCGCCTGCGCATGCTCGACGCCGCCAAGGAGCTCGAGCTTGGCAAGCGCGCACCCGCCGATGCTCCCGCGCGCGTGCGACGCGACCCGCGCGTCCTCGTGGAGCTGCTCCTCTCCGCTGTCTCTCACCGCGGCTGAGCGCGGGCGCATCGGCGCCCAATGTGAGAGCAGGATCGGGACGGAGCCTTACAATCTGCGCATGCGCCGACGGATCCGCTCGGCGGCCCTTCCCCTCCACCGTCATTCCCTGCCACAGCTCGTGGTGGACGGGGCGCTGGTCGCATTCGCGTACTACCTCGCCTTCCAGCTGCGCTTCACCACGCGGCTGCCGTCGCACTATTCCGATCTGCGCGCCGACACGATCTGGTGGGTGCTCGCGGGAAGCCTGCCGGTGCTCGTGCTCACTCGCGTCTACCAGCGTCGCTGGCGCTTCGCCGGCCAGCGCGACTACGAGGCCGTGGCGCTGGCCGTTGTGCTGATCGTGCTGCTGACGGTCCTCGGCGTCGAGGTCTTCCGCCCGGTTCACCAGTACATCGCAGGCGACGGCGGGGCGCGGCACGCGGCAGCCGTGGCGGTCGTGCTCCCGGACACCGTGATCCTGCTGTTCGGGCTGCTCTCGCTGGTCTTCCTCGTGGGTGTTCGCGCGCTCGCACGCAGCGTCTACGAGCGCCGCCCGCTGGCGGCCTTTCGCACCCCTCGGCGCAACCAGCGCACGGTGCTGATCGCGGGCGCCGGCGAGGGCGGCAGGCTGGTGGCGCGCGAGATGATGCGCAATCGCGAGCTGGGGCTGGTGCCGGTCGGGTTCCTCGACGACGATCCCGCGAAGGGGCGCATGCGGATCGAAGGGCTGCGCGTGCGCGGTAACACCGAAGGCGACCTGCCACGGATCCTCGACGAAGCGGAGCCGGACGAAGTGATCATCGCGATCCCCTCCGCGCCGGGTTCCACGCGTGCGCGGATCGTGCGCGAGTGTCGGGCGCGCTCGATCCCCGTGCGCACGCTGCCGACGGTGTTCGAGCTGCTGCAGACACGCGGCGCGCTCGCGCGTCAGGTGCGCGAGGTGCGCGTGGAGGACGTGCTCGGTCGCGAGCCGGTGTTCATGGAGCTCGAGCGCGTCGGCGCCTATCTCGCCGGCGAGACCGTGCTCGTGACCGGCGCCGGCGGCTCGATCGGCTCGGAGCTCTGCCGTCAGATCGCGCGTGTGGAGCCGCACCGGATCGTGCTGCTCGACCACGCCGAGGACAACCTCTTCTCGATCCAGCGCGAGCTCGAGGACGAGCGCCACGTGCCGCCGTCGATGCTCGCCGCGGTCCTCGCTGACTGCAAGGAGGAGGAGCGCATGCGCGAGGTCTTCGCCGAGCACCGCCCCACGATCGTCTTCCATGCGGCCGCCTACAAGCACGTTGGGTTGATGGAGGCCAACCCCGTGGAGGCGGTGCGCAACAACGCGATCGGCACCAAGGTGGTCGCGCACATAGCCGGCGAAGCGGGCGTGCGGCGCTTCGTGCTCGTGTCCACCGACAAGGCGGTCGCGCCGGCCACCGTAATGGGGGCCTCCAAGGCGCTTGCCGAGTTCGCGCTCGAGGCGGCAGATGTTCGCTGGGCGGGGACCACATACAGCGCCGTGCGCTTCGGCAACGTGCTCGGCTCCTCCGGCAGCGTCGTGCCGATCTTCCGTCGCCAGATCGAACGCGGCGGCCCAGTGACGGTCACCGACGAGCGCATGACCCGCTACTTCATGACGATCCCCGAGGCGGTGCAGCTGATCATCCGCTCCGGCTCGCTTGCCTCCGCGCCGTCCGCCAGGCGCAGCGGCGCCGCCGTGTTCGTGCTCGATATGGGCGAACCCGTGCGGATCGTCGAGCTCGCCCGCGCGATGATCGACCTCTCAGGTCTGGATCCCGACCGCGACATCGACATCGAGATCGTCGGGCGCCGGCCCGGCGAGAAGCTCGACGAGGAGCTCTTCAACAGCTACGAGCGTGCGCGGGCCACCGAGGCGGAGAAGATCCTCCTGGCCGACCGCATACCGTTGGACGTCGCCGCCGTCGAGTCGATGTTCGCCGAGATCGGCCTACTCGTGCTCGAGGGCGACGCCGCCGGTCTCGCTGCGAAGGTCTCCGAGCTCGCCGACGAGCGCCGCGAGGCGCCAGGCGAGGAAGACGGCGGGCGCGGTGACGGGGAGGGCCCGGACCTCGGCCCGCAGGCGCCGAACGGCTCCGCGGGCCACGTGACCCAGCGCGATTCGCCTGCGCCCCTCGTACACTCCCCGAATTCATGACCGCTTTGCCGCTCGCGCTCTCGATTTCGAGCACGTTCACGAAGATCGGAGCGGTGGCCGCGTTCGCGTCGCTCCTGGGCATCGCGCTGCTGTCGCTGCTCGTGTTCTCGCAGGCACGCGAGCTCAAACGCCTGCGTGAGTGGGCGGGTCGCGCCCCCGAGCGCGCCGCCGACCTCGAGCAGCGTGTGAGCGCCGGTGCTGCCAGTCGCATCCAGCAGGGACAGGCCCCGGCGGTCCCGGCGGTGCGCCCCGCGGTGCCACGCGTCGCGCCTGCAGCTGCGACCGCTGCGGGCCCCGCCACGCGCGTCGTCGGTGCGCCCGCGACGATCGTTCCCACCGGTCAGGCGCTGAGTGCGGATGGAACGCCAGTGACACCCGCTCCCGTCCCGCCGGCCCCCGGTGTTCCGCTCCCGGCGCCGGGTACTGCCGTCCCGCCCGCCCCTGCCGCCCAGCCCGTCCCCGGTGCTCCCGAGCCCGCGCCTGTCGTGGGCGCTCCGGCCAGCCCGGTCTCGCCTGCGGCCCCAGGCGCCGCGCCGCAACCTCCCGTTCCCGTCGGCGCTCCCGCCTCGGCCGCGGGCGCGGCGGCGCAGAGCCGCCCTGCGGCCCCGGGCGTCGCTGCCGAGGTCGCCGACCCGCGTCCTCCCGCTCCAGCCACAGCTGCCGCTGCGGCCGCGGCAGGCGCCACTCCAGCGGCGGTCCCCCGCGCTCCCGCGCCGCCCCGTCCCGCGGCGCCCGCACCCCCCGACGGTCAAACGCAAGAGGCAGCCGCCCGCCGTCCGCCCGCGCCGGCTCCCGCTGCCGCCGCGCGTAGGGCGGACGCGCGCGCGCCGATCCTCGCCGAGGCGCGCCGCTCCAACTACGTCGCGGAGCCCCCGCCGCGCAGGAAAACACTGTTCATCGTCGTTGGCCTCGTGGTGGTCGCGGCGGTCGTCGCGGTCGTCGCGCTCACGGTCCTCGGTGGGTCCTCAGGCAAGAAAGCAGAGACCTCCGCAAGCACCGTCACCACCAGTCACAGCGCCACCACGACAACGACGGCGCACAAAGCCGCTGCGAAGCACGTAGCACCGGCGGTGAGCCCGGCGGAAACGACCCTCGCGGTGCTCAACGCGACCGAATCCGAAGGGCTCGCGCACCGAACCGCGATCCAACTGCAGCAGAGCGGCTACTCGCAGGCGACGGCGCTTGGCGGCAAACCCCCGGGCTCCGGTCAGGTCAGCGTCGTCGAGTACGTGAGCGGACACAAGGCTGAAGCCGAAGCCGTCGCGCACTCCGCGGAAGTGACACAGGTACAGCCGATCGAATCGGCTGTGTCCGCCCTCGTGAGCTCCGCGAACGTGGTCCTGATCGTGGGCGCCGACAAAGCCACGCAGAGCCCATAGCCGGCTTTCTCGACATCCCGGATCGCTCGAGCAAGCCGCGCGAGCAAGGCATCACGCACGTGATCGACAGGGGCCTGTCGGTCGCCGAGGCCGCGGGGATGCTGGAGGTCGCCGGCGACAGTGTCGACATCGTCAAGCTGGGCTGGGGCACGGCGGTCGTGACGGCGAACCTTGCACCCAAGCTCGAGCTGTATGCCGAACGTGGCATTCCGGTGGTGCTCGGCGGCACGCTCACGGAGGTCGCGATTCGCCAGGGCCGTGTCGACGGGCTCGTCGCGTGGCTGCGCGAGCTCGGCCTGCGCCACCTCGAGATCTCTGACGGAACGATCACGCTCGAGCCAGACGTCAAGCGCGAGCTGATCGAACGGCTCTCACGCGAGTTCGTCGTGCTCGCAGAGGTCGGCAGCAAGGACGCCGACTTCATCATGGCCCCGTACATCTGGGTGGAGCAGATCGAAAGCGACCTGAAGGCAGGCGCCTGGAAGGTGATCGCCGAGGCGCGCGAGTCCGGCACTGCCGGGATCTACCGTGCCAACGGCGAAGTGCGCACGGGCCTGATCGACGAGATCGCGCACGCGATCGACCCCGAACGCCTGATCTTCGATGCGCCGCTTCAGCGCCAGCAGGTGTGGCTGCTCAACCGCTTCGGCACCGAGTGCAATCTCGGCAACATCGCGCCCGCGGACGTGCTCTCCCTGGAGACCCTGCGCCTCGGTCTGCGCTCGGACACCGTCGAGCGGTTCGCGCTGGGCGGCGAGGATTGAGCGACGCCGCCGCCGGGGCCGATGGCGCGCGCGGCGGCGCCCAGACGACCGCGCCGGGCAGCGATCCGCTCGCGAGGATCGTCTTCGCGGTAATCGTCCTCGCCTGCTTCGCCGCGTTCCTGATCACCCAGCGGCTCAAGCACACGCCGACCGTCGTGCAGGAATTCAAGCTCACGCCGTACTTCTCGCCCTACCCGTCGGGACGCGAGAAACAGGCGGAGATCTCGTTCAAGCTCGAGCACGCTGAAGACGCGACCGTCACGATCATCAACTCCGCCGGCAACACCGTGGCGACGCTCGTGCACGACTACCCGGTGGCGCGCTACCACACGTTCTCGTTGCGCTGGAACGGCCGGCGCGGTAGCGCGCGGCGCCTGCAACGCACGCTCACCCCGCACGGGCTCGCCTTCTACACACCCCTCATCGATGGCGCGATCGCCCCAGCCGGGGAATATCGCGTGCGCGTCGCGCTCCAGCACCACAAAACTGTGCTCTCGCCGCTGGACATCACGCTGGTGGGACCGTGAGCGGTGTCGCATCGACGGTGCTCGCCACGCGCCTGCCCAGCACCGGCACGCTCGTCGTCGGAGCAGTCGTTGCGCTGCTCCTGGTCGCTGCGCTCGTCGCGGCGATGAGACGCCACCGCGAGGTCTTGCCGCTGGCGGCCGTGTTCGCGCTGCCCTTCAGGCTGCCGATCTCCACCGGCGGCAGGACAGTGAACCTGCTGATCCCGCTGTACCTCGTGATCGCCGCCGGGACGCTCACCTACCTGCTGCCGCGGCTGCTTCGCAAGGGCCCCGCTCGCGAGGAGCCGGCGCCCGCGCGCGAGCGGGAGGCGCTCTCGCTGCGCAGCCCCTCCTCGTGGGCCTCGCCGCGCGGCGTCGAAGCGCTGCTGCTCGGGGCGATCCTCCTTTACGCGCTGCAGACGCTCTACTCCGGCGACCGCGGCAAGGGCGCCGAGAACCTGGCCTTCTTCTACGTCCCCTTCGCGCTGCTGTTCTGGCTCCTGCGCGATGTGCGCTGGACACGCGGGCTGCTGGCGCGCTGCCTCGGCGTGGCGGTCGCGCTGGCGGTGCTGTTCGCGGGCGTGGGCTTCGTGGAGTACTACCGCAAGTCGCTGTTCCTGAACCCGAAGATCGTGGCGGCCAACGACTACGACAACTACTTCCGCGTCAACTCGGTGTTCTTCGACCCCAGCATCTACGGCCGCTTCCTTGCGCTGGTGATGATCGCGCTGATGGCCGTCGTCTTGACACGCGGAGTCGCCGCCGCCGGTGGCGCGCGCCGGCGCGAGATGATCGCCGGCGGGGCGGTGCTCGTCTGGCTGCTAGCGGGCCTCGTGACGAGCTTCTCGCAGTCGAGCATCGCTGCGCTCGTGCTCGGACTCGCGGTTCTGGGCGCGTGGTGCTGGGGGGTGCGCCGCGTGGTGTACGCGTCGGTCACGGTGCTCGTCGTGGCGGGCCTGATCGTGGCGCTCTCCCCCGCGAGCCTGCATCTCGGTCTGAAGGGCTCGGGCGGCTCCGCCAACAACGCCACCAACGGCCGTGGCAACCTCGTCTCAGGGGGCCTGGAACTGTTCGCCAAACGCCCGCTCGAGGGCTACGGGTCGGGCTCGTTCGAAACCGAGTACAAGCGCAACAGCAAATCCGACGCCGAGAACGCCGTGTCCGCATCGCACACGATCCCCGTGACGATCGCCGCGGAGCAGGGGATCCTTGGGCTGGCGCTGTACGTGGCGCTGCTGGCGGCAGCGTTCCTCGTCCTGTTCCGCGGCGCCGGGCGCTCCCCGCCACGGATCGCGATCGCGGCGTGCTTCACGGCGCTCGTGCTGCACACGTGGACGTACGCGGACTTCCTCGAAGACCCCACCACCTGGCTGCTGCTGGCGATCGGCATCGCGCTCGCACGCACTGAGCCCGCGCGTGCCGGGGACCCGTCCCCGCGCGAGACCGTGCTCGGGGCGGGCGCGCCGGCCAGTAGCTTCTGAGCCGTGCTCGGCTACCTCAAGCGCCTGGTCACGACCGGCGCGGCGTACCAGTTCGGCGACATCCTCGCCAAGGGCCTCGCGCTGCTGACGGTGCCGCTGTACACGCGCCACCTGGACACGAAAGCGTACGGCGCCGCGGAAACGCTGCTGACGGCGGTGATCCTCTTCAGCATCCTCGCCCGGGCGGGAATCGGCGAAGCGTTCATCCGCTTCTACTTCGACGACGAGGACGCGCAGCGGCGCGAGCGCATCGCGCGCACGGCGACCGCTGCGGTGGCGTGGACGACGACGCTCGCCTCGCTGCTCGCGCTCGCCTTCGCCGGGCCGCTCTCGCGCCTGGTGTTGAAATTCGACGACCCGCTGCTGTTCGACTGCGCGGTGCTCGGGCTGTGGGCGTTCACCAACCTGGAGATGGTCTACGCGCAGCTGCGGGTGGACGAACGCAAGCGCGCGTACGTGTACGCGTCGGGGGCGAACGTGGCGATGACGGTCGCGTTCACCGTGTTCTTGGTCGTGTTCGCCAACCAGGGCGCACGCGGCCTGTTGCTGGGCAACTTCGCCGCGTCGGCCGTCGTCGTGCTCGGCCTGTGGTGGGTGCTGCGCCGACGCGTCTCGCTGAAGGTGAGGGTCTCCGACCTGCGCGCGATGCTGCGCTTCGGGCTGCCCACCGTGCCCGCCGACGCGAGCGTCTACGCGCTGCAGGTGGCCGATCGCTTTTACCTCTTCCGCATCTTCTCCCAGAGCGCCGCGGGGCAGTACGCGATCGCGATCAAACTGGCCACGGTCGTGTTCGTCGCCGTGCGCGGCTTCCAGTACGCGTGGCCGCCGCTGGCGTACTCGATCGAGAGCGACGAGGAGGCCGCGCGGCTGTACTCGCTCGTCACCACCTATTACGCGCTGGCCACTGGTGTGGTCGTATGCGCCGTCGCGCTGCTCGGCCGCTGGATGGTGCGACTGCTGGCCGCGCACGAATACTTCGGCGCCTACCGCGCGCTGCCTTGGCTGGCGCTCGGGTGGGCGCTTTACGGGCTGTACCTCGTCTTCGTCGCGATCTCAGGCCGTGCGCGCGTGACCTCGCGCAACTTCCCCGCGGGCGCGGCCGGACTCGCGGTGAACATCGCGCTGCTGCTGTTGCTCGTGCCGCACAGCGGCGCCGGCCTGGGGATCGCGGGAGCTGGCATCGCACTGTGCGGCGCCTATGCGGCGATGCTGATCGTCATGTACCTGCTCACGCGCAGCCTCTTCAAGGTCGGGTTCGAGTGGCAGCGGCTGACCAAGCTCGCGGCGATCCTCGCCGGGGTGGCTGTGTCCGGCGAGTTGCTGCTGCCGACCTACGGCCTCGTCGGCCTCGCGCTGCGCGTCCTGTGGCTCGCGCTCGTGCCTGTCGCATTGGTGCTCACCCGCTTCTTTCACCCCCACGAGCGCACACAGGCGAGGGCACTCGTTCTCGACGCCCACCGCCGCGTGCGGAGCTTCCGCGCCGGCCACGGCGAAGTCGAGGCATACGCGGAGGACCCGCTCAAGGACCTCTGACGGTGGCGGGCGCTGCTGGCCTGGCTTTGGCCTGGTAGGCCGCTGCCTAACCCGAACGGAGGATGAGCACCGACGGGTTGTGTCCAGGAGATGTCTAGGCTGATGATTATTGGCTCAAGAACGCGCAATTTGCGGCCGATGTCTGCCCTGTCGTGCCGGAACTGACTGTCAAGACACCTTCCCGCGCCGGGGCCAAGGAGCGCCAGCGCCGCGCCGAGGCACTCAATCGCCACCGCGCGGATGCCCGCGTCCACAGCCTCGCCGCTGTCGGCGAGCTCGCCTACCTGCGTGAGCAGCTGCGGCTGGCCGCAAGGCTCACAGCGACGCTCGTCCAGAAGAGCGACGTCGAGGAGATGGCCCAGCTGGTCGTCGACGAGCTGCACGAGACGTTCGCCTTCTACCTGGCCGCGATCCAGCGCCTGGACGACGATGGCGTGCTGCGGCTGATCGCCGGCCGCGGGCCGCTGGCTGAGGTGATGACGGAGTTCCTGCTCACCGAGCAGTCCGCTGCGGAGGGCGTCAACGGACGCGTCGCGCGCTCAGGCGCCACTGCGCTCGTCCCGGACACGGCAGAGGATCCCGACTACATCGTCCGCGACCCGCAGACCGACCCCGGCTCGGAGCTGGCCGTGCCGATTTTTGTAGAGAGCACCGTCTGGGGTGTGCTGAACATCGAGGCGACCGACGCCGGTGCGCTCGGCGAGCCGGACGTCGTCCTGATCGAGGCGATCGCCGCCAGCTTCGGCGTCGCCGTTCACCGCGCCAGGCTAGTGAGCGATCTCGAGGGGGCGTTCACCACCGCCCTGGCCGCCTTGACGAGCACGGTCGAGGCGAAGGACGACTACACCGCCTGCCACGGCGAAGACGTGGCGCTGCTGGCCGAGCGCGTGGCGCTGCGCATGCAGCTCTCCAGCGCCCAGGCTCGCGACGTGCGCTACGCGGCGATGCTGCACGACCTCGGCAAGGTCGCGATCCCCAGCGAGATCCTGCTGAAGCCCGGCCCGCTGACCGACGAGGAGTGGGTGACGATGCGCAGCCACGCCGCGATCGGCGGGGAGCTCGTGGGGCGCATCGACGCTTTCGCTCACCTCGCCCCCGCCGTGCGCGCCAGCCACGAGCGCTGGGACGGCGGCGGCTACCCCGACGGCCTGGCTGGCAAGAAGATCCCGCTCGCGGCACGGATCATCGCCGCCTGCGACACCTACGACGCGATCATCACCGACCGTCCCTATCGCCCCGCCCGCTCCACGAGCGAGGCGTGCGCGGAGCTCAGCCGGGTGGCCAAGACCCAGCTGGACCCCTCCGTCGTCGACGCTGTGCTCTCCGAGCTCGGCTGCGACTGACGCTCAGCCGTCGAGCCTCCGGTTGTAGGAGTCGGCCGCCTCGCGCAACCCCTCGCCACGCCACGGCATCAACGTGGCGGTCACGTGGCGCCAGTAGCGCCGCGGGTCGTGGCCGGGCAGCGCCAGCGCCGCCAGCGCGCGCAGGGCGTAGCTCCATGCGGTCAGCCAACGCACTGCGAGCGCCTGTGCGGGCGAGTGGTGCTTGCGCATGTACAGGTCGCGTCCGCGAGAGAGTTCCACGATCCTACGCTCCGGCAACGCGCCGGTGGAGAGCTGCTCGTGGTGGACGGCGACCGCCGCGGGCACGTAAACGCTGAGCCAGCCCGCGTCGCGCAGACGCCGCGCGAAGTCGACCTCGTCGGAGTACACGAAAAACTCGGGGTCGAGGTAGTTCACCTCAGCGGCCGCCTCGCGCCGCACGAGCAGCGCCGAGGACTGGCACCAGTCCACCTCGCGCGTTTGCGAGCCGCCGCTCTGCACGACATAGGAGCGGTGCAGCATCAGCGCGCTCGCCAGCGCGGTGGCGACCGTGGGAAAGCGCCACGCGCACGGCTGCGCTGTGCCGTCCGGACGCACGAGTTGGGCGCCTGCACAGGCGGCGCGGGGGCGCTCCTGCAGCGCCAGCCACAGCGCGAGCGTCGCGTCCGGGCGCAGCTCGGAGTCCTCGTTTAGCAGCAGCGCGTAGCGGCCGCGAGCGCGGCGCAACAGCTCCGAGTCGTTCAGGGCCTTGCCGCGACGGTGATCGAGTGCGATCACCTCGTCCACCGCCGGATGCGCGCTCGCAGCCTCCGCTGAGCCGTCGCCTGATGCGTTGTCGAGGACGAGCACTTCGCTCGCGAACGGAAGGTCCTCGCGCTCGCGGGCGATCGCGTCCAGCCCGCGCAACAGCAGCTCCCGCTGGGCCGTGTTGACCACGCAGTAGCTCAGCTCGATCGCATCCATCGAGCGTGACCCTATCGGCGCTCGCCGCCCGCGAGGCGCCGACGCATGGGTGTACGCTCGGGATGTGTCCGCTCGCGTCGACTACGAGCTCCACGGCCGCACCTATGCCCAGCACCGCCGCCCGGACCCGCGCATCGCAGCCAGGATCCACGCGGCACTCGGCGACGCGCGCACGGTGTTGAACGTGGGCGCGGGCGCCGGCTCCTACGAGCCAGACGATCGTTGGGTGCTGGCGGTGGAGCCGAGCGCCACGATGCGCGCACAGCGCCCGCACGACGCAGCACCCGCGATCGCGGCCGCCGCGGAAGCGCTGCCACTCGGCGACGACGCCGTCGATGCGGCGATGGCGTGCGTCACGATCCACCATTGGCCGCGACCCGACGTGGGCCTGGCGGAGCTGCGTCGCGTGGCTCGTGGCCCGGTCGTCGTCTTCACGTTCGAGCTCGACGCGCTGCCGACCTGGCAGCTCGACTACCTGCGCGAGGGGATTGCGCTCGAGCGCCCGCGCTTTCGCCCCGTCGAGGAGGTCGCCGCAGCGCTCGGCGGCGACACTCGGATCGAGCGGATCGCAACGCCCGCAGACTGCGCCGACGGCTTCTTTGAGGCGTTCTGGCGCAGACCGGAGGCGCTACTGGACCCGGCGGTGCGCAGCGCGCAGTCGCTGTGGGCGCTGCTGCAGCCTGGCGTCGAGGAGCGGATCGTCGAACGTCTTCGAGCAGCGCTCGACTCCGGCGCGTGGGACGCCGAGCACGGTCACCTGCGCGACCAGGCCAGCTTCGACGGGTCGCTGCGCCTCGTGATCTCTGACGCGCCCTGAACAGAAGCGCGCGGAAGCCCGCGCTACCGTTGCGCCAGCCGTTACCAAGCCCATGCGCGTCCACGTCGTCGACCCCTCGGCCTTCACGCCGCCCTATGACCATGCCCTCTGCCACGCGCTGGCGGCGGCGGGGGCGCAGGTCCAGCTGTACACGAGCCGCTTCGCCCACGGCCCCGTCGCGCCGGCCGACGGCTACGAGCGCCGCGAGCTCTTCTACCGGCGCGCCGCACGCATCCCCGACGCCCGCGCCCGACGCGCGGTCAAGCTTGCCGAGCACGTCCCCGACATGCTGCGCTACCGTCGCGCCGCCAACGATGCGGACGTCGTGCACTTCCAATGGCTTGCCGTGCAACACGTCGACGGGTGGCTGCTTCCCGACCGGCACGCACCCGGCGGTGCCCGCCGCCCGCTGGTGCTCACCGCCCACGACATCCTCCCCCGCGAGGCGCGCCCCGGCCAGCGCAGCGCGCAGCGGCGGTTGTACGAGCGCTTCGACGCCGTCGTGGTGCACTCCGAGCACGGCCGCACGCGCCTGATCGAGGAGCTCGGCGTCGAGGCGCGCCGCGTGCATGTGATCCCCCACGGCGCCTTCCAGCATCTCGCCGCCGCCCCCGCAGCACCCGTGGAGTACCTGCCCGATACGAACGCGCCCGTGGTCCTGTGCTTCGGGCTGATGCGCCCCTACAAGGGCATCGACCTGTTGCTGGAGGCGTGGCGCGGGATCGAGGGCGCCGAGCTTTGGCTCGTGGGGATGCCGCGCATGGACATCTCCGTCCTGCGTGAGATGGCGCCCGGGGGCGTGCGCTTCATCCCGCGTTTTGTCACCGACGCGGAGCTGCCAGCGTTCTTCCACCGCGCGGACCTCGTGGTGCTCCCCTACCGCGAGATCGACCAGTCGGGCGTGCTGTTCACGGCGCTCGCGTTCGGCAAGCCGCTGCTGCTCAGCGACGTGGGCGGCTTCCCCGAGGTGGCCGCCACCGGCGCCGCGCGCACGGTCCCCGCCGGTGACGCGCGTGCGCTGCACGAGGCGCTGGACGAGCTGCTCGGCGATCCTGGCGCACGCTCCGCGCTGGCCGAGCGTGCCCGCGTGGTCGTCGATGGGCCTTACTCGTGGGATGAGATCGCCAAGCGCACACTCGCGCTCTACGAGGAGCTCCGCGGCGAGGATCCGCGTCCGTGAGATCCGCCCTGGAGATCGTCTTCTGGGTGTGCTGCGCTGCGATCGTGTGGACGCAACTCGGCTACGCCGTTGCGCTTGCGGCGCTCGCGCGCGTGTTCGCACGGCCCCAATCGAAGCCGCGCGAACCCATCAACCCATCCCAACCCCTCCCCAGCCTGTCGCTGATCGTCGCCGCGCACGACGAGGAGCCGGTGATCGCCGCAAAGGTGCAAAACGCGCTCGCGCTCGACTATCCGCGCGAGCTGTTCGAGGTGATCGTCGCCTGCGACGGGTGTGAGGATGGGACCGCCGAGCGGGCAAGGCAGGCGGGCGCCGACCTCGTGCTCGAGCTGGCGCGCGGCGGCAAGATTCGCGCGCAGGACACCGCCGTGGAGCGCTCGCGCGGCGAGATCGTCGCGTTCTCCGATGCCAACTCGCTGTGGGAGCCAGACGCCGCGCGCCGGCTCGTGAGCGCGTTCGCGGACCCGCACGTCGGCTATGCCTGCGGTCAGGTGCGCTTCGTGCAGGCGGCCGCCGGCGGCGAGAACCAGGAGGGCTCCTATTGGCGCTACGAGCTCGCCGTGCGCGCGCTCGAGTCGCGCCTGTCCTCCATCACCGCCGGCAACGGCGCGATCTACGCCACCCGCCGGGACTCCTACATCGTCGTCGACCCAGTCATGGGCCACGACCTCTCTTTCCCCTTCAACATCGTCAAGCGCGGGCAGCGCGCCGTGTACGTGCCCAGCGCGCGCGCCGGCGAGAAGATGGTCCCCTCGATCCTCGGCGAGTTCCAGCGCAAGCGGCGCATGATGAGCCACACCTGGCCGATCGTGCTGCGCGGCGGCATGCTCTCCCCCCGAGGCTACCCGCCGGGGTACGCGCTGATGATCTTCTCCCACCGCATCCTGCGGTACTCCAGCGTCTGGCTGCACCTGATCGCCTTGGCGGCCAACATTGCCCTCGTCGCGCTCGGCGGTGGACCGGTGTATGTGGTCACTCTTGCGCTGCAGCTGGCGCTGGTGCTCGCCGCTGCGCTCGCCGGTGTCCTGCAGGTGCGGCCCCTCCTCATCGCGCGCTACTACGTGCTGACCACAGGCTCACTCGCCGCTGGGTTCTGGGACTGGATGCGGCACGGGACCGACGCGGCCTGGGAGGTGGCAGAGGGAACGCGCTGACCGGTTCTGTCCGTCCACTGCCACAATCCCGCCGTGCTCCGCCGCGCCATCGACATCGTGGTCTCAGCGACCGCCCTCGCGTTCGCCTCGCCGATCCTCGTCGTCGCGGCCTTCGCGATCCGCCTGGAGTCGCGGGGACCGATCATCTACCGCCAACGCCGCAGCGGCCTGAACGGCAACGAGTTCGACGTGCTGAAGCTGCGCACGATGGTGGACGGCGCTGAGCACAAAGGCGCGGGCCTTGCGATCAACGAGAACGACTCGCGGATCACGCGCGTGGGCGCGTTCCTGCGCCGCACGTCACTGGACGAGCTACCGAACCTGGTGAACGTGCTGCGCGGGGAGATGTCGCTGATCGGGCCGCGCCCGACGCTGCCGGTGCAGGTGGCGCAGTACACAGAGCGCGAGCGCGGGCGCCTGGCGATCAAGCCGGGCATCACCGGCTGGGCGCAGGTGAATGGCCGCGCGTCGCTGCCGTGGTCGGAGCGGATCGAGCTCGATCTGTACTACATCGAGCACCGCTCGCCGGCGCTGGACGCGCAGATCCTCAGGCGCACGGTGTCGATGGTGCTCGGCGGCTCAGATCTTTACAAGGGCGCCGCGGGCGGCTGGGAGGGCGAGCTGTGAGCGGACCGGTGAGAACCCCACCGCCGCCTCCTGGAGACCGCCCGGCGATCCTGCTGACGGGTACGGGCAAGCGCTACGACATCGTTTCGTGCTTCGCGGCGCTGACGTTGACGATCGCGGCGGACCCCTCGCCCCTGGCCCCCGCGCAGTACGCGGCGCACGTACGCGCCGCGGTGCCGCGCATGGACGACCCCGAATACGTGCCTGCGCTGCAGGGGCTGTGCGAGGAGCACGGGGTCGGTGCGGTCCTGCCGCTGACGGATCTGGATATAGAGATTCTGGCTCGCGCGTCAGAGGTTGGACGCCTTCCCGCCCTCGTACCCTCTGCGGAGGTGGCCCGCGCCACGTACGACAAGTACGAGACCCACCTGCTGCTGGGTCGGCTGGGGCTGCCCTCGCCGCCGACGCTGCTGCCGGATGACGACCTGAGCGTGCTCGAATACCCGGTGATGGTGAAGCCGCGCCAGGGTTCGGGCGCGCGCTCGATCCACCTGGCGCACAGTCCCGCGCAGGCGCGCTTCATCATCGACTACGTCGAGCGGGCGCCCGGCGGCACGCGCCCCAGGAATCAGCCGGAGCCGGAGCCGGTGATGGTGCAGCGCGCGATGGGCGGTGAGGAGCTGTCGATCGACTGCCTGGGCGATCGCGACGGGCGCTGCCTGAACGCGATCCCGCGCACGATGCTCGAGTCGCGCGGCGGCGAGTCGATCAAGGGCCAGGTGATCCACGACGAGGAGCTGGTCGATCTGGGGCGGCGGGTGATGGAGGCGCTGGCCGTGCGCGGCCCGGCGACGATCCAGGTGTTCCGCGACCCGGACATCGGCGTGGCGATCACGGACGTGAACACGCGCTTCGGCGGCGCGTTCCCGGCGCCTGTGTACGGCGCGCTGCCGGGGCGCTCCTATCCGGAGCTGATCGTGCGCATGGCGGCCGGTGAGCAGGTGCAGCCGCACGTGGGCCAGTTCCGCGACGGGATCACGTTCACGCGTTACTACTGGCAGCTCGAGCTGGACGAGGCCCTGCAACCGACGGGTCGCGACATCGTGTAGGGCTAGAATTCGCGCCAGTGGCCACGACGCTCGTCGATTCTCCGCCGGCCCTCGAGAACGGCCAGGCGCCGCCCAACGGCTCCGCCGGTTCCCCGCCCGAGCCTGGACCCGCCGCGGGCTCGCAGCCGCCGCAGCCGACGGCCGAGCGCAACTGCGCCAAGTGCGGTGCGCCGATGGTGCCCGGCCAGGACTGGTGCCTGTCGTGCGGCGCTGGCGCTCCAGACAGTCTGGACACGCCCGGCTGGCGCTCGAGCGCCGCAATCCTCGCCGCCGTGGCGATCCTCGTGTTGGCGGCCGCCGGCGCCGGCTACGCGGCGCTCAGCAAAGGCTCACCCAAGCCGCGCACGGTGACCACCACCGTCGCGCAGGTCGCGCCGCCGGTCACAACCACCACGCCGGCCACGACCACGCCGATCGCTCCAGGCGGCACGGCGACGACGCCCGTGGCGAAAGCTTCGCTGCCGCTGGGCGCCGGCAAACCGCCGAAGATTCCGCTCACGGCGGTCACTCCCAAAGCCTCTGAAAAATCGACCGCCACGACGGAAACCAAAACGACGCCGACGACGACCACGCCCGCGACGACTACGACGGGCTCGAGCGGCGAAGGCGCGAGCGAAGAACAGCAGAGCGCGATCGTCCTGGACACGAACGCGGCGAGCACCTACGACCCCTACAACTACCCCGCCGCCTGGTTCGGCGACCCGAGCCTGACGATCGACGGCGACCACTCCACCGCGTGGACGGCGCAGATCAACCCGGAAGCGGCGCCCAAGCTGGCGGAGGGTCTGCTGATCGATCTGAAGGCCAAGCAGAAGGTCGCGGTGCTCGAGCTGATCACCTCCACGCCCGGCATGACCGTGCAGATCTACGGCGCCAACGGCCAAACCGTGCCCGAATCGATCACCGATCCCGCGTGGGTGCCGCTGAGCTCGCAACGGCTGGTGAAGAAGAAGCACACGCGCTTCAAGCTGCGCGACGCGAAGAAGGAGTTCACCTACGTCACGCTCTGGATCAGCAAGGCGCCCGCGTCGTCGGTCGGGACGGCCACCGCACCGGGGCACGTGGACGTCAACGAAGTCGAACTGTTCCCGCCGAAGAGCTGAGCGTCTAAGTGCGCTGAGCGCGTGAGCGCTTCGCGGGCGCGCGTTTCGCAGCCGGCGCCTTGGCGGCTGTGACTTTGCGTGTGCTCGCCGCGGCTTTGGGCTTCGCGCGTCGCAGCGGCTCCCCCCACACCTCGTCGAGGAACGCGGCGATCTCGCCGGTCAGCCGCTCGGGGTGCATGCGCAGCTCGGTCAGCGAGTTCGCCTGCAGCAGCCGCGCGTTGGGCATCTCCTTGGCGAGCATGCCCGCGTCGGAGAACGGGTGCACGGGGTCGCGCGGGTGCCCGAGCACGAGCGCGGGCACGGTGAAGGTGCGCCGCTCCTCGCGCGGCGGCGCGATGCGTCCGAAGAACAGTCCCTGCAGCAACGCGCCTCCCGGTCCCGGCTCCTGGCGCACGAGATCGAGCATCACGTTTCCGTAGTGGGGCAACAGGCGTCGCGGGATCGCGCGCGTGACGCTCGACAGGAGCTTCATCGCGGGCTCACCGAACGTGAGCGCGACGAGCAGCGGCGTGAACGTCAGCGCGCTCCACAGCAGGCCGTTGTCGAGCACCGGCATCTCGATCACCATGCCGCGCAGCCGTTGCGGGTTGTGCGCCGCGATCTCCAGCGCCACGTTCGCGCCCAGCGAAGTGCCCATCACGACCGCTTCTGGGATCTGCAGGTGGTCCATCAGCGCCACCACCTGCTCGGCGGATTTGGCCATCGAGTAGCGCCACATGTCGCGCGGCCGGTCTGACTGCCCGTGCCCGAGCAGGTCCATCGTGATCGCGCGGTTGCCACGCGCGGCCAGGTCTTCCGCCAGCGGCCGGTCCATTTCCTGGGAGAGCAGCAGGCCGTGCAGCAGGATCAGCGGGCGCCCCGCTCCCGGCGCGCTGCGCGCGGTGCGACCGCGTGCACCCGTGGCGGTGAGCGCGGCGGGGCCGCCACCGAACTCGGTGTATGCGAGGCGCTGTCCCTCGAAATCGAACGACGGCATCTGTCAACCCTACTACTCCCCCGCCGTGGACTGGCTGGCTGGCCAAACGCGCTAGCTTTTGCGCTGGACCCGATCCGCTGAACTGGAGGAGTACTCACATGGCCAAGCAGCCCCGCATCCTCGCCGGACAGACGGCGCTCATCACCGGCGCCGCGCGCGGCATCGGCCGTGTCACCGCGGAGACACTCGTGCGCCGCGGCGTGCGCGTGGCGATTGGCGACCTCGACTTCCAGGCAGCCTCCGCGGCGGCGGACGAGCTCGGCCCGAGCACGGTCGCGCTGGCGCTGGACGTCACCGACCGCGCGTCCTTCACGGCATGTGTGGATGGCGCGGAAGAGCAGCTCGGGCCGGTGGACATCCTGATCAACAACGCGGGCATCATGCCGATCGGGCCGTTCATCGACGAGGACGACGCGACCGCACGGCGGATCATCGACATCAACCTCCACGGCGTGATCCTGGGCATGAAGCTGGTGCTGCCGCGGATGATCGCGCGCGGCTCCGGGCACGTGATCAACGTCGCCTCGCAGGCCGGCAAGTACGGCTTCCCCGGCGGCGCCACCTACTGCGCGAGCAAGGCGGCGGTGATCAACCTGAGCAGGGCGGTGCACAAGGAACTGCGCGGGACGGGCGTGGAGCTCTCGACCGTGAGCCCGGTGGCGGTGAACACGGAACTCGGCCTCGGCCTATCCGAGCCGCGCCAGCGCCAGTTCCGCAAGATCGAGCCCCAGCAGGTGGCGGACGCGATCGTGGAGACGCTGGAGGTACCCAAGTTCGACGTGCACGTACCCAAGCAGCTGGCGATCAGCGAGCGCGTCTCCGCGCTGCTGCCGCTGTCCGTGCAGGAGGGTCTCTCGCGCGTCTCGCGCGCGGACGCGGTGCTCTCGCAGGTGGACACCGCCGCGCGCGCCGGCTACGAGCTGCGCGCTGCCCACTCAGAGCCGGCGCTCGACGCCGCTCCGGAGCAGGCGCAGCTGGCGCAGACGACAGGAGACTGACCCGCGGCGCCTGCACCGGCCGGCGCGCCTCGTGTCGCGGCGGCGTGCCCTCAGCCCGCGGTGAGCCAGTCGGCGATCAGCTCGCCGATCAGAGGGCCCTGGTCCTCCTGCAGGAAGTGGCTGGCGTTCTCGATCGTGCGCGGGGCGGGACGTCCGATCGCCTCGGCGAAGCGCTCGCCGGTGGACAGCGGCAGCACCGGGTCGGCGTCGGCCCACAGGATCAGCGTCGGACGGCGGTCCTCGCGCAGAGCTGCCTGCACGCGCTGGCCTGCCTCCGCGCCGGGTGCGTCGGGTGCGCGTGGGATCAGCAGCGGGAAGGCGCGCGCGCCGGCCTTGGACGCGGCGTCGGGGTAGGGCGCGTCGTACGCCGCGATCACCTCGTCGCCCGGGTCGGTCTTGCAGGCGCCACGCACGAGGAAGCCTATGGGCAGATCCTCCGTGCGCTCGACGAAGTCGCGGAAGGCCGTCCACGCGTCGCTCATGCGCTGGTGGCCGGTGAACAGGCCGGTGTCGAGGATCACCAGGCGCTCGATGCGCTCGGGGTGCTCGACCGCCAGGCGCAGCCCGATCGGGCCGCCCCAGTCGTGCACGACGGCGGTGGCGCCACGCACGTCGAGATCCTCCAGCAGCGTGGCCGCGAGCTCGACGTGGCGGTCATAGCTGTAGAAGCCGATGTCGGTGGGCTTGTCCGAGCGCCCGAAGCCGGCGAGGTCTGGCGCCAGGCAGCGAAAGCCGGCATCGCGCACGGGCGGGATCACCTTGCGCCACAGAAACGACCAGGTGGGCTCGCCGTGGAAGAAGATCACGGGGCTGCCCTCGCCCTCGTCGAGGTGCGCCAGGCGCAGCCCGTCGACCTCGCGGTAATGCGAGTCGAAGGGAAAGTCTGGGAGCCCCTCCAGCGCCTCCTCGGGTGTACGCACGACCTCAGTCATCGCGTGAGGAGCATAACCCCGCGCGGGCTCGGCTAGGGCCTGGCTCCCCTGCCCGGCCTGCTCGAGCGCATCGCGGGCCGCCGGGAGGCACAGGAGCGGACAGGCAACCGCTGCGCTCCCATCCTGCTCCTCGAGGAGCGCACGGCGCTCGAGGGATCGCGCGCGAGAATCGATTGGGTGCGCGCCCACCCCGCGTAGCCGCGGCGGAAGGCGGCCGACTCGGCGGCCGCAAGGCTTTCGGCGAGCATCCGCTCAGAGCTTTCGTCGGCGCTCGCGGCAACGCGGCCGAGCGCGATCGCGAGCGCGGCACTGAACCCCAACGCGCCAAGCGCTGAAGCGATGATGATGGCCACTCAAACCACCCCCTTCTGCTCCCTACATTGATCCCCGCGAGGACACTCGCACACCTTTCGGACGGGCGTCCAGGCCCCAACGTGCGAACACCCCGCTAACACCGTAGGTTTCTGCGTGGCAGACCTCAGTTCCTTCACGATAATCAGTGGAAACGGCGACAGAAGGGAATCGTGCAATGGACGTTCTCGACAGACTCGATCAGGCACGCGGCGCGGTGAACGTGCTCGAGCACCCGTTCTACGTGCGCTGGAGCGCCGGTGAGCTGAGCGCCGAGGAGCTCGGCCGCTACGCGGGCGAGTACCGCCACGTGGTGCTGGCGCTGGCGCAGGTATCGGCGGATGTGGCTGAGTGCGCCGCCCCCGAGCAGCGGTCGGGACTGCGCCGTCACGCACTGCAGGAGGCCTCACACGTCGAGCTGTGGGAGCAGTTCGAGCGGGCCGCGGGCGCGGATGCAGCCGGCGCTCCGGGTGAGCAGACGCGCTCCTGCGCGCAGGCTTGGACGGCGGGCGAGGATCTGCTCGAGCGTCTGGCGGTGCTGTACGCGATCGAGGCTGGCCAGCCGCAGATCTCCACGACGAAGCTCGAGGGCCTCGTCTCGCACTACGGCTTCAGCGCGGAGGGGCCGGCGACGGAGTACTTCCGCGTGCACGAGCGCCTGGACGTCGAGCACGCCGATCAGGCGCGAGCGCTGATCTCCAAGCTGATGCAGGACGTGCAGGATGCCGACGAGCAGGCCGAGCGCATGGTGCGCCGCGCGACAGACGCGCTGCGCGGCAATTGGCTGCTGCTGGACGGGGTGGAAGCCTCCTAAGAAGCGCCAGTCGGTGCGGCCAGCCGCCAGGCGAACAGGACGGCCGCCACGGAGGTGGCCAGGTTGAGGCTCGAGACGCCCGCGCGCATCGGGATCGCGATGCGCGCGTCGGCGTTGGCCAGCAGCTCGTCACTGAGGCCGTGGCGCTCGGTGCCGAAGGCGAGCACCGAGTGCGCCGGCAGCCGGCGAGGGTCGAGTGCGTCGCCGTCGGGGTCGAGCGCGAGCAGCGGTCGGTCGGCGCGCTGCAGCTCCCGCAGGTTCTCCAGGCGCGCGACGGGCAGGGCGTAGTGGAGGCCCGCGGCGCCGCGCAGGGCGTCGGGGTGCCAGGGATCGTGGCCGCCGGTGGTGAGCACGCCGGCGGCGTCCGCGGCGG
>Ga0209006_10001297_pt1 | contig 22692 bp, 18 predicted proteins | sample JacPin_JW_Ref_O2_FD_188567 | JGI IMG/M metagenome (GOLD analysis project Ga0209006, IMG submission 188567) | Forest soil microbial communities from Algoma, Ontario, Canada - Jack Pine, Ontario site 1_JW_Ref_O2 (SPAdes) (version 2) | ecosystem: Environmental > Terrestrial > Soil > Boreal... | reverse complement strand
CTGGGCGGGGTTGTTGACCTCGGTCGAAAGGCCGAACTCGCCTCCCGCACTGTAGTACTGGGCGAGTTCGGGGCCGAAGTTCTGGTAGTACATGCCGGCACCCAGGCGAATCGAGGTCTTATCTGCTCCGAAAAGCTTGTTGAAAAACCCCGAATCCGCCTGCGGCGTGAAGGCGAGGCCGAACCGTGGCGCGAAGTTCTTGGTCTGGGCACTGTACAAGCCGGGCTTGCCGTATTTCGAGCCCGCGGGTCCGAAACCAATGAGCGCCCCGCCATCGACTTGATTGTCCGGGACGCCGGCTGCCAGGTCTCTCGCGCGCTCGTTGAACCAGCTTCCCATGTTCACGGTCGGTGCGACCTCCTGTCCGGAGGTCTCCGTCATCGGCGTCATGAGCTGATAATTCAAACCATAGGTCAGGGAGAGGTTGCGCCTCACTTTCCAGGTGTCCTGAAAAAAGAAGTTGTAACTATCGACCGCCCAGTGACGGCGGATCGGCAGATTCTGGGGATGCGTGATTCCTTGCGCAGCGGTTACGTCATAGTTGTAAACGCCGTCGACTTCGCTCTCAATCCCCATCATGGCGGCTAAAGGAAAGTCGTAAGTGTGGTTGAATCCGGAACTGATGGCGGGGTAAGTATCGGCTGGAGTGCAGTTTGAACCGCCTTGGGCGATACATGCCGGATTGAGAGCAGAGTCCAAATTAGCAAAGCCGCCGGGGGAGATCCAGTCGGCATTGGTAAGGGCATTGCTGAAAACGGCTCCGTAGTTGTAAGTGTTCAGCCGTGAGAGCAGGAAATTGAAACCAAACTGGAAGCTGTGCGAGCCTGTCGTCCAACCAACTGTATCCACAATGTTGTGCACCGGCGCGGTGTCGCCATTGGAGTAAGCAATATCTTGGCCCAGGTCGCGCATCTCAACCCACGGCTGGTTGGAATCGCCGCCGACACCGACGCTGTCGCGGGTCAGGCCATAGCGGAAATTGTTGACCAGATGTGGTCCCCACAGACTCGTGTAACCGGCAACGAAGCCCTTCGCCAGGCTGAGAGATGTGGTCTCTGGCGGCCTGCCGGGAAGAAACGGAGCATTGTTGTAGTGAGAATCAACGCCAGTGCCGCGGAAGAAAAGCGTGTGATTGCCGTTTTGCGTGATCTTGTAATCCAGACGTCCGATCATCCAATTCTCGCGCGTGGTCGTCGGCGCGGCAAAGCGATACCCGGCGTAGTTTGGGGCGTCGCTGAAGTTGGGATCGTTCGGCGTCGGGTACGTGTGGAAATACGCGAGCGCTCCCTGGCTCGGGCCGATAGCCAGCGGATCCATGGCCGCCAGTTGCGCCGGACCCAAGGCGTAATTACCGGCTTGTATTGGGTAGCTCGCGCCGCTGGCTCCGGTGACATTCATTCCAGTACATGCCGATGCGGTGGCACACTGGTACTGGATGATTCCGTCCTGTAGCGGTGCGCTGGGAATGGCTTGTTCTACGCTTTGTCCCACGTTCTGCCGGTGGCCTTCATAATTGAAGAAGAAGAACAGCCTGTTCTTCAGAATGGGCCCGCCGATGGACGCTCCATAGTTGTTCCACACCAGTTGGGTCGGCTTGTTGGGCAGTGGGGGTGTGGCACTCAGCTGGGACTCTTTCAGGAACCAGTCGTTGGCTTCGCCAAGGCCGTTGCGATTGAATTCGTAGAGGGCGCCATGAAATTTATTCGTGCCGCCCTTGGTGACCATGGCGATTTGGGCTCCCGAAGAGCGTCCCTGGCTTGCGTCGTAGTTGGACGTCGTCACTCGGAATTCCTCTACTGAGAACGGCGTGGTCGGCAATATGCCGTCAAAGGCGTAGCCGGCAAACTCGTTGTTGTTGCTGACGCCATCGAGCGAGATGTTATTTTGATCGCTGCGCTCCCCATTGACCATGCCGGCGCGCGTATCGTAGGAGCTCGTCAGGTAGTTTTCGTTGTCACTCGTTAGAGTGACACCCGGCTGTAGACTGAGCAGAAGCACCGTGTTCTCGTGGTCCAGCGGGAGGTCCTCGATCTCGTCGGTGCCCATCGTGTTCCCGATGCTGGCATCGGTGATGTTCAGCGGAGGCGCCTCGGCGCTGACCGACACCGTTTCCTGGGTCGCACCCACCTTCATTTGAACGTTGACCGTTGCCGGCAACTCGACGCGCAACTCCACGCCTTTTTCCTCGAACCTGCCGAATCCAGGGTTCTCCACAGTGAGGGTGTACGTCCCGGGAAGCACCTCGACGAAAACGTAGCCCCCCTCAGCGCCGGTTTGCGTTTTCCGAATAAAGCTCGTGCTGGGATTCACAATGGTGATCTGGGCTCCCCGAATCGCCGAACCCGAAGGATCCGTCACCGTACCGCGAAGCGAGGTTGTGCCCTGTCCCCAGGCCGCAACGGCCCACAGCGACAGACAGAAACAGATACAGATAATGACCAACGTTGAAACTCTTTTCATACAACCTCCTTTTTCCGTGGCTCGTTCAGCGGCACTCGAACGCCTGCACCTCACTCAGACCAACAACTTCGCTCTGTTTCTTGCCCACGGGTCCGCTGCGACCAATGTTCGGGGCACCACAGATCGTAGGCGGCAGCTCGCTCTGGGGCATTAGTTCTCTTTCACGACACTTCGATTCGCCTGAGTCAAACGATTGACCAGCTTGTAGCGGTCGCCGCGATAAACCGACTTTACAAACTCGACGGGCTGTCCGCTCTGAATGTAGGAAGTGCGGGTAAAGACAAACACCGGATGCCCTTTCGGAAGTCCCAGCAGATCCGATTCCTCCGCAGCAGCCAGACTTGCTTCAACGACTTCGTCCGCAATTACGATCTCGATCCCATAACGCTCACAGAGAGATCGATAGAGCGAAGTTGTTGGGTCAAAGGTATCAATCAGATCCGGGCACAGACGAAAGGGGAGGCGACTCCATTCAATTCCCATGGGCAAAGATCCTGCCAGCCGCACCCGGCGGAGACTGAGCACCTTCTCGCGAGGTGCAAGGCGAAGCGCGCGAGCCACATCCCCGGTTGCGTCCGTCACTTCGAACGACAGCGTCTGAGACCGCGGGCACGCCCCTCTCGCACTCATCTCCTCCGTGAACGAAAGCACCTGGCGGAAATTCTTTTCCAGTTTGAGTTCAGAAACGAACGTGCCCTTACCCCTCTGGCTGTAGGCGATCCCCAGGTCGCACAATGATTTCAGGGCTTGTCGAGCCGTCATGCGGCTGATACGGAGGCGTGTAGAGATTTCCTGCTCGGAAGGAACGGGCTCTCCGGGCTTGATTACGCCGGAGCGAATCTGATCAAGCAGGTGCTGCTGAATCTGGCGATAAAGCGGAACCACACTGCGCCGATCCAAGGTGGGAAGGCTCACATGGTCCTCCAATTGTCTAGTCAACTAGGCCTTCTAATGCTTGTCTCCTTTGCTTGTCAAGAAGTTTCTCGACCGATGGGAAAATCAAGAATCGATTTCGGATAACGTCGCACTTTGCAGCAGTCGTGTTCAACCAACCAGCCCGGCGTCCAAAGAATTGTTCCTGGGAGGTTGCCAACGCTTTCAACTCAGGTTGTGGCTTTGCCGATGAAACCGTGGGATAATCGGCGAATCATGGAAACCTCAAGTCTTGATCTCTTGTACCTGGAGAGGGATCCATCTACGAAGGAGCCGTCCGCCTGTGTCCGCGTGAAGGCGAACGCCGGTCACGACTACGGGGGTATTGGGGCTGATAAGTTGATTACTGCCCCGTGCTTCAGTTTCAACGAACTCGATGCGGAAATCAGAAGGCTCCACGCCGAGCTCGACGAAATCCGCGCGCGCGCGAAGAAGAAGTTCTATCGCGCGCAAGCTTCCACCGCGGGCGCGTGAGCGTGCATATCGAAATCATTCCCACCCGGCTGGTTATGGCCGTTGCCTCTGCCCAACTGCACTTTGCAATCTCTGACTGTTCCGATTCGTCAATCATTCCCCTTTCGCCACTGAGGAGCTAATCCATGCCTGAGAAAGCCGAAGTCCGTCATACGCTGAGCGAGCAGCAGGCGCGCCAGCTCGCGAATGTCACGAAAACGGCTCCCATGATGGAGGCGATCACGCCGCGCTGGCTGGTCAGCTTCCTGTCTTGGGTGCCCGTCGAAGCCGGTACCTATCGCGTCAACAAAGTGAAAGTTACCCGCCCGGGTACGCGGACCATTGAGTGCAGCCCCGACGAGGAAATTGACCTGCCAGAGATTTATGTCGACTACGAAGAAAAGCCGCGCGAATACACGCTCAACGCAGTAACCACCGTTCTCGATGTGCAGACTCGCATTTCGGATTTATACCGCAGTCCGCACGACCAGATCAGGGAGCAACTACGGCTGATGATCGAAAAGGTCAAAGAGCGCCAGGAGAGCGAGCTGGTCAACAATACAGAATACGGCTTGATCAATAACGTGGTTCCTGAATTCAAGATTAAGGCAAGAAAAGGAGCACCGACCCCGGACGACCTCGACGAGCTGATTGCTAGGGTGTGGAAAGAGCCATGTTTCTTCCTGGCCCATCCGCGAGCGATCGCCGCGTTCGGACGCGAGTGCACGCGCCGCGGCGTTCCGCCACCCACGGTGAATTTATTTGGCTCGCAGTTCTTGACCTGGCGCGGCATCCCACTGGTGCCCTCCGACAAGCTGCCCATCAAGAGTGAGAAGACCAGCATCTTGCTGCTACGAACCGGCGAGAAGAAGCAGGGGGTCATCGGCCTGTTTCAGCCCGGGCTGCCCGGCGAGGTTTCGCCCAGTTTGTCGGTTCGATTCATGGGGATTAATCACAAGGCGATCGCCTCGTATCTGATTTCTCTCTACTGCTCGATCGCCGTCCTCACGGAAGATGCCATCGGGGTACTGGAGAATGTGAATGTCGACCAATACCACGAGTACAAGTGATCGCGTCGAGGCCGACTCGCTGACAGCGCCTCCCGCGCCAGAAGAAGGGGCGCAGAAGGTGGAGAGTGCGTCGCCCTTGGTGGCAGCACTTCCCGATCCGGCAGTGCTGGCGCGGCTCGCGAATGAGTTTTTCGCAGCGCTGCCGGGCGCGACGGACCCTCTGGGAGCGAGCATGCCCGCAGCCTCGCCGCATGAGGTCGATCTGCGCGCGCCTTCCGCATCTGCGCCATCAACTGCCGTGCCGGATTATCAGCGGGAGACATTCTCGTTTCCAGCCGTGCCAGATCCCGGCTCGGTTCAACGTAACGACCCGGGGCTTCCACAGATGCCCTCGACGGTGCCCACCGGTGCGCTGAATGAGGCCGATTTCCGCGCGATTGCAGCTTCGTTGGCTGGCGCAGTGGCACTCGTGCCCCAAGTTCCAGCTCCAGCGTCTCCACCCGCGATGCCCAACCCCTCGTCATCTTCTCGTGAGGGAGAGAAGGCCGGCCCCTGGACCGCTGCACCGCACTTTCCATCTCTGGTGGAAATGTTTTCTTTTCCTGGCGTTCCGGCAATTCCTTCGTCACAGCCGACCCCTCCGCCGAGCGGGTCGGATCTGGCAACCACTCCGTCGTCACCAGCGGCCGCGACCGCATCCGTCCCTGTCGCTCCGCCGCCATATCAGACGCCAGGCACTTCGGACGACGGGAACAGGACGGATCCATACCGGACCGACCCATGGGTGATCGCTCCAAATTTCCCGAATGAAGTTTTCTCTTTCCCCCGTGTTTCGGGTTGGTCGGCCCCAGGCCTTCCGGAGGAAACTGTTCCGCAACAACGCGTTCCCGAAACAATTGTGTCGCAACCGAGTGCACCGCTGAGCCCGGCTTCGGCTGACACCCCGCATTCGGCGCATGCTCCCCACTCGATTCCCGCGATCCCCAATGCCGTTCAATCCCCTGCGCTTCCGGAAAGCGCTGCTGATTTGGGGGATGTGGGACGAGGGGTGTATGGAAAAGCCGCGCCAACATTTCCCTCCGTCACCGAGATGTTTTCTTTCCCGGGCGTGCCCGGCGCGCAGTCTCCTCCCGGCGTTCCGGTTCTCCCTTCGTCATGGCCAACGCGGCCTGCAACTGAAGGCGAGGTTCGCGGGCTGTCTGCTGCGCTCCCGGGTGCGTCCGCAGCCACGACCCCTCGTGGCGTTCCCCAGCCCATGGTTCCGAGTGCTTCCGCCTACGCGGAAGGAACACCGAAACAGTCTGCTTTTCCGCCAAAGGGCGTCGAGTCCTTCGAATTCCGCCCCGATCTCGCCCCCGGGGAGCTCGGCGTCGCCAAGCGTCCGCTCGACCCGCGATTGATTCGGCAAGACTTTCCCATTCTGCAAGAGCGCGTCCATGGTCGGCAGTTGATCTGGCTCGACAACGCCGCTACCACGCAGAAGCCGAACGCGGTGATCGACCGTCTGTCGTATTTCTACCAGCACGAAAACTCCAACGTTCACCGCGCGGCGCACACTCTGGCTGCCCGCGCCACCGACGCCTATGAGAGCGCCCGCGAGAAGACGCGCCGCTTCCTGAATGCTTCCTCAACCCGCGAGATCGTCTTCGTTCGCGGTACGACGGAAGGCATCAATCTCATCGCCCAGGCATGGGGACGTCGCAACGTTCAGAAGGATGACGAGGTAGTCATCACCTGGCTCGAACATCACGCCAACATCGTGCCCTGGCAGCAATTGTGTTCAGAAAAGGGTGCCCTCCTGCGAGTGGCGCCAGTGAACGATCGCGGAGAAGTGATCCTCGAAGAATACGAGAAGCTGCTGGGCCCACGTACTCGGATGGTGTCGTTCAGCCAGGTTTCGAACGCCCTCGGAACGATTACCCCGGCGCGCGAGATGGTCGAAATGGCCCACCGTCACGGCGCGCGCGTGCTGGTCGATGGCGCGCAGGCTGTTTCTCACATGCGCGTGGACGTACAGACACTCGACTGCGACTTCTACGTTTTCTCCGGCCACAAGGTCTTTGCTCCTACCGGCATCGGCGCTGTCTACGGAAAGCTGGACGTGCTCGACCACATGCCACCCTGGCACGGCGGCGGCAACATGATTGTGGATGTCACCTTTGAGAAGACTACTTACCAGACAGCCCCGGGACGCTTTGAAGCCGGCACCGGCAACATTGCGGATGCCGTGGGGCTGGGTGCCGCACTGGACTATGTAGACCAAGTGGGGATGGAAAGCATCTCCGCCTACGAGCATGAATTGCTGGTTTATGCGACCGCGGGGCTTCTGACGGTTCCAGGCCTGCGGCTGATCGGGACTGCGCGCGAGAAGGCGGGCGTTCTCTCATTCGTCCTCGACGATGTCCGCACCGAGGACGTCGGAGCGGCACTGAGCCAGGAAGGCATCGCGGTACGTTCCGGCCACCACTGCGCTCAGCCTATCCTGCGCCGCATGGGCGTCGAGAGCACCGTCCGCCCTTCACTGGCGCTCTACAACACTCGCGAAGAGATCGACGCGCTGGTCGACGCACTGCTGCGCCTGCAGGCGGATCGAGGACATCGCAGATTGTGATTTGAGTTCGTAGTTAGGTACCTAACTCGTGCGTGGCTCCTCAGACATAGTTGCTCCTTAATTGCAATTCGTGCGTTTCCATTTACAACACCACGCATCGATTGACATAGGAATGGCAGTCCATCCGGCGAAAACGGCGCTGGCGAAACTCAACATTCTTTCTCCCGGATTTGGCGGCAGAGCCCAGAATTACCGGCGCTGCCTCCAGCTACATTGGATAATGCGAAAAAAAGCGAAGAATTGGCTCACGCTGGGTAAATTATTTTCCTGTTGCGCGGGAACAGGACGAGTTTCGCATCCCGCGGTCGGTGTGTTTTCGAAAAAAACGGAACCCTTATTCGTTCGTTTCTCGCAGCACAACCACGTCTGAGACGTCGTGGGCGCGCGTTACTCCCAGCGACTTGCTATCTGGCGACCAGTGGAACGAGTTGATTGTGCCTGATGTGAAGTTGGTGATTTGGTGGCCGGTCGAGCCGTCGAGGGGCTGCCACCAGAGATTTCCAATGCCCTTGTCCAAAATGTCGTAGACGATCGCTTTGCCGTCGGGACTGAACTTTGGGCCTCCGGTGTAGATCGTGCTGGCCGTCATACCAGCCGACATCCGTGGATCGGGGTTAATTACTTGCGAGGTTGAACCCGGACCGGCATCCAGGCTCACAAGCACCAGGCTTGCGCGAGTCGCTCGCGTACTCCGGTCCTCACTCATGGCGACGACCATGAAGCGTTTACCATCGGGCGAAAAATCAATATTTCCCAGATACTCGTACATCTCCGGGACGCCGGTTCCGGCTACCGCTTGCGGCGGACCACTGCCGTCTGACGGCACGCGCATCCAGGTGAGCAGAGTATCCAGGTAATAGACCCATTTGTGATCGGGTGAGCAGGCAGGAGAGGTGTTGGAACTTCCCTTGCCGATCTCTATCGGATTCGAGCCGTCAGGATTGACTCTCCAGATGGCCGTGCCGTCTTTCGCGGCATGGAAGGACCAGTCGATCAGGTATGCGTTTCCACAGCGAACCAGATTCACGACCGCTGCGTCGGAATCGCTGATCAGTTCGCTCAGCTCCGCGCCATCGGGCTTCACCTGTAGCAGTTTGGAGCCATCGGTGACGACAAGGTTGCCGTCCCCTGTCCAATCGAAGGTTTCTACGTTTTCGATCTGGGAGCTTGGCTTGGCCTTGCCGCTCAAGCCGTTGCCGGGGATAATTTCCAGCGTCCGCGTTGTCTTCACCTGAACGGTTGCGGCGGTCTTTCCGTCCGCGGATGTGGTCAAACCTGAATAGCTGTTGGTGTCGCGCGTAACCGGCCGAAGTTTGCCGCCGGTGCTCGATACCACGCCGATTTGCCTGCGGCCGGGATTCGGCCCTTTCTCCGAAAACGCAGCCATGAGCATATTGCCTTCGGGAAGCCAGCTTAGCTGGTAGAGAAGCGTCTTGGGGAATCTCGCCAGTACGCTGGTACGCTTGGTGGCGAGGTCGAAAGCCTTGAGGACTTCGGTGTCGCCGAAAGTGCCGTGAGCGAGAGCGATTTCCTTTCCGTCCGGCGACCAGGCAGCGAATCTTGGAAAGTTGTTATTGTCGCCATTTGGATTTTTTTCGGTGAGCAGCGCCATTTTCTCGCTTCCGTCGGGACTGGACGACTGCAGTTGGAATTCTCCGGTGATCGGGTTGTTGCCGCAGACAAAGGCAATTTGCCGCCCATCGGGAGAGAAGGTGATCGTGCTGTCGATATCGTCTGCGATCAACTGCGAGGTTCCACCCAGCACTGGCATGCGGAACAGTTCCGGCCCAATTCCTACATTCTGGATGAAGTACACGTAGTTGCCATCCGGCGAAAAAGAGAGATTCCTGCGGCGGGCCGCCGACGGAGCGATAATCCGCGTGTCGCTGCCGGTGGCAACGTTGCGCAGCCACAGGCTCTCCAGCCCGTTGTCGTTCTGCGCGTTCAGGATGTACTTGCCATCGGGCGAGATTGCGGCTGCCACCGACTTGCCGGTGTTGGTGATTTGAGTGATGGTGAAACTGCGAAAAGGTTGTGGGCCGGTACGGGTGAGGAGCGAGTAGAGGCCAAATCCCGCGGCGGCCAGCACCAGGAGGGCGATCACCCCGCTGACCAGTACGCCGGTTTTATGTTGCGCGGTAATGGCGGTGATGCTCGAGCTGCGGCCGGACGCCGATGCCGGGCCAGTGCCTGAAGTGGCGTCACGCTTCAGCCGTTGCAGGTCGGTCCGGATTTCCGAAGCGTGCTGGTAGCGCAGGTTCTTGTCCTTCTCAAGAGATTTGTGGATGATGTCTTCCAGCCTAGTGGGCGTGGCCGCGTTCAGACGTGTCGGAGGCACCGGATCGCGATTCAGAATCGAGTCGAAGATCAGGGCCGAAGTGTCGCCACGAAACGGCAGCGATCCTGTTGCCATCTCGTACAGCACTGCGCCGAAGGAGAACAAGTCGGTGCGAGCGTCCAGTTCTTTCCCCTTGACTTGTTCCGGCGACATGTAAGCCACCGTGCCTAGGGCGGCGCCAGGGCTGGTGAGATGCTCCTCCGACTCGAGGCTGGCGGTCTCTTCGTTCCCGGTGCCCGGTTTCCCGGAGATCTTCGCGAGGCCGAAGTCCAGAATCTTCGCGTTGCCGCGGCTGGTAACGAAAACATTGGCAGGCTTGATGTCGCGATGCACAATGCCCTTGGCGTGGGCCGCATCGAGCGCGTCGGCGATCTCAATCGCCAGCGAGAGTAACGCCTCCAGTTCCAGCGGACGTCCGGCAATGCGGTGCTTGAGCGTCATCCCGTCCAGAAATTCCATGGCGATGAAGGCTCGCCCGTTCTGTTCGCCGATGTCGTAGATGGTGCAGATGTTGGGATGGTTCAACGCGGACGCAGCCTGGGCCTCGCGCTGAAAACGAGCCAGCGCATGCGGGTCGCGGGCTACGTCCTCGGGCAGGAACTTCAGTGCAACCAAGCGGTGAAGGCGCGTATCCTCCGCCTTGTAGACCACACCCATGCCACCCGCGCCAAGCGACTCCAGCACGTGATAGTGAGAGATAGTCTGGCCGGCGATAGAAGATGATCCCGATTGGGTCACGCCGAGTGTAGGCAGTTGTGCCGCGACGTCGGCGACGTGGAGCCCGGGCGATTCCAGAAAACTTCCCGCGTTGCGATGCGAAGTGAGCAGTGACCGGACTTCTTCCAGCAGCTGAGAATCACCGCCGCACCGTTTACGCAGAAATTCCTCCTGCCGCTCGGCGGGCACCTGCAGCGCCGCCTGCAGCAGATCATCGATTCGTTTCCAGCGTTCAGCGTCCATCAGAAAACCGCTACGGACTCGCCTGTATCGCTCCGGCCCCGAGTTGCTATGGACTGACTTCTGTAAGCAGCACTACGTCCGAAGCGTCGTGATCGTATCCCACTGCTAGAGTTCTTCCGTCGGGCGACCAGCGAAAGTCGCCGATCCGCTCGAAAGAGGAATTCGTGATTTGATAGCCTGAGGATCCATCGAGCGGTTGCATCCAGAGACTTTGCCCGCGGTTATCCTCGATGACATAAGCAACCGATTGTCCGTCAGGGCTGAACTTTGGGCCTCCAGCGAAAATACCTCCTGACGTAGCGTCCCGCTCAGGTTTCACGAAATTCGTTGCAAACTTTGAATCGCTCAAATCTACGATGGCCAACTTCTGCTGTGCATCCTTGGTAACGGGATTAACAGAATCGGCCAGAACGATCAGGCGCTTGCCGTCGCGGGAAAAATCGATGCCGCCGCGGTACTGGATTAAGGTTGAGTTCTTGGCTTCGGCGACAACTTCGGATTGGCCGCCATCGATTGGTGCTCGCATAACCCTGATCAGATCGTCCAAGTAATAAACCCAGCGGCCGTCTGGCGCACACGCCGGCGAGGTGTCCTTGGTTCCGCGGGTGAGTTGCGTCGGGCGTGAACCGTCTCGGTGAGCTTTCCAGATAGTCCTGTCTTGAGTGCCGGGGCGGTAGACCCAGCTGACAAGTAGGGGCCCGTCGCGGCAACTCGCTATCCCCAAGATGGCTCCCGACGTTTCACCGATCAAATCCGTCTGTTTTGTCCCTTGTGCGTTTAGTTGCATGATCCGCGACCCGTCTGTAGCGACTAGGCTTCCTTCAGGCGTCCAATCGAATGCGCTGATGCGCTCTGCCTGAGACGTCGGGACCGACAAGGTGCGGCCAGGGCGAGCCGAACCATCGAACAAGTCCAAGGTTCGTGTCGTCTTGACCTGCACGGTGGCAGCGGTCTTCTTGTCGCTGGAAAGCGTCAATGAGCTATAGCTATTCGTGTCTCGCGTTACGGTCTGCAGATTACCGCTGTCGATCGAGACCACACCGATTTGCCGTCGACTGAAACTCCAGCCGGTTTCCGAATAGAGCGCTAAGAGTTTCTTGTCCGTCAAAGGACTTATGTCGAACAGGGGGTTCTTAGCAAGAGCTGTCAGGAACATCTCCTGTTTGCGCCTCAAATCAAACGCCTTAATCAGACCTGTCTGCGGACTGAACATCCCATAGGAGTAGGCAATGGTGTTTCCATCGCCTGACCAGGAAGCACAACACGGATAGTTTTCGTTGCCGCCGCCCTCGATCGGTTCAACATCAAGCAGCGTTTCATTGCTGCCATCCGGGTGGGCGGTAAATAGCCAGTACTTTCCCTCATCGGGATCGTTGGCACGGATGTAGGCGATACGCTGACCGTCGGGGGAGAAGGTAACTTGTGTCTGTACGCCACGAGCGACCAATTGCGGCGTCCCACCCAAAACCGGCACACGGAAAAGATCCCATTCGTTATTCGCAGCCTTGCTCGAGAAGTACAGATAGTTGGCGTCTGGCGAAAAAGCTAGCCTTCGGTAGTGCGCCGCCGTCGGACGGACGACTTGCGTGTCGCTGCCCGTAGCTATGTTTCTCAGCCACAGGCTCTGCAGACCTCTCTCGTTCTTCATGTCGAATACGTATTTCGCATCCGGCGAGATCGCCGCCGCCCCAATATTTCCGGTGTCGGTGATCTGGGAAACGGTGAAATTCTGGAAGGGTTGCAATCTTCCTTGACTCATCAATCGATAGATTGCCAACCCCGCTACCACCAAGGCGGCGGCCCCCACACCCGCGATCCACCTTCTCTTGACGTTTCTGTGTGGCGGTTTTGCCAGCGCAGCCTGACGTTCTGACTCAGTTTCCCGCTTGAGCCGCTGCAAATCCGTTCGTATGTCGGCTGCATGCTGGTAGCGGAGGTCCCGATCCTTCTCCAAAGCCTTGTGGATGATCTCTTCCAGCTTCGCCGGAATTTCCCGATTGAGTTTCAACGGCGGCACCGGGTCGCGGTTCAGGATCGCGTCGTAAACAGTCGCTTCACTTTCTCCGCGGAACGGCTGCTGCCCCGTCGCCATCTCGTACAGCACTGCTCCGAACGAAAATAGATCAGTGCGGTTGTCGAGTTCCTTGGCCCGCGCCTGTTCCGGCGACATGTACGCCACTGTCCCCAGCGCCGCTCCTCCGCCCGTCAACGGCTTGAGCGTCAGCGCCGTCTCTTCCTCGCCGCTTCCGCTTGATGATCCCTTTTTTCGTGGTCCCGTCAGCTTAGCCAGACCGAAGTCCAACACTTTGGCGTGGCCACGTTGCGTCACAAAGATGTTTGCCGGCTTGATGTCGCGATGCACGATGCCTTCGCTGTGCGCCGCCTCCAGCGCATCGGCAATCTCAATGGCCAGAGGTAGCAACGTTTCCATCTCCAACGGTCGTCCCCCGATCCGCTGTCGCAGCGTCATGCCGGCCAGGAACTCCATGGCGATGAACGCTCGCCCGTCGTGCTCGCCAATCTCGTAGATCGTGCAGATGTTGGGATGGTTCAGTGCCGACGCTGCTCGCGCCTCGCGCCGGAAGCGTTCCAATGCCAACGATTCCTGCGCCGTCTTTTCGGGAAGGAACTTCAGCGCCGCCATCCGGCCGAGCAAAGTATCTTCTGCCTTGTAAACGACCCCCATGCCGCCGCAGCCGAGTTGTCCCAGTACGCGATAGTGCGAGACGGTCTGGCCAGTGACGGAAGAAGATGGTGATCCCGACTGGCTCGCGCCGACAGTAGGCAGTTGTGCCGCGACGTCGGCGACGTGGAGCCGGGGCGATTCCAGAAAACTTCCCGCCTTGCGATGCGAAGTGAGCAGCGACCGGACTTCTTCCATCAGCTGAGAATCACCGCCGCACCGTTTACGCAGAAATTCCTCCCGCCGCTCGGCGGGCACTTGCAGCGCCGCCTGCAGCAGATCATCGATTCGTTTCCAGCGTTCAGCGTCCATCAGAACTTCCACGGCTCATCTCGCGGTGCAGCCAGGCTCGCGCCGTGCTCCAGTCACGCATCACCGTGATCGCCGAGACCTTCGTCACCTCGGCGGTCTCATCCACGCTCCAGCCTCCAAAAAAACGCAAGTCCACAACGCGCGCCTTGCGTGGATCGATATGGGCGAGCGCCTGTAGGGCCTCATCAAGTGCCACCAGGTCTCCGGCTCGGCCGGGGGCGATCGCCGCGGTTTCTTCCAGTTCGACAGCGCCGCGTTTGTGGTTACGGCGGCGCGCGTCGTCCACCAGAATCCGTCGCATAAGTTGCGCGGAAACCGCAAAGAAATGGGCGCGATTCTCCCGGTCTCCGGCACTCCGGCCTGGAGCAATCCGCTGACCTCGTGCGGAACTGGCGTTCCCCCCACCGTCAACACAAGCCCCCAAGTTCGCTGAATTATAGCGGTCAGGGCTGCTCTTTCAAATAAGTAGTCCCGCGATGATAGTTTCGCGCGGCACTCTGCGCCTATTTAGGTAAGAACGTCAAGAGGCAAACGACAACTGGAGCAGAAACCATGAATGCGCAGAAACTTTCGCTCCCTCTCTTAATTGTGCTGGCAATCCTGCCGAGTCTGCTGGTCGGCCAGCAAACAAAGAATTCAGGTTGCAATAGCCGTCGGGCGGCTGCCTGGGTGGTCGGAAGCCAGGTGCCCCAGTCTCTTTCGCGTTCTTTGCGAAACGGTCTTGCGGCCCCGTCTTCTCATCTAAGACTTCACCTAAGACTTCACCGCCAGAACGCCCTGCTCCGAGCTTTCTGACAGTCACCAGTCCACTCGTTGTATCCGGGATCAGTGCAAGACTGTGTGCACCAAGGCTAGAAGAGAAGTCTTGGAAAACGGCTTCGAGAGAAGCACTGCGCCGGTGGCTTCGGATAGCTGCGTCGCAAGCTCATCGCCACCATATCCCGAGGCAAATATGACTTTCAGTTGAGGTATCGAGGTCTTCAGGTGTTTTGACAACGCTACCCCACTCATATGCGGCATGATGACATCTGTCAGGAGCAGGTGAATAGGCTCAGAGTGGGTGCCAGCAAGTTGAATAGCCTTGGCTGCGCTATCAGCCTCAATAACCTTATAGCCTGCTGACCGGAGAATTGACGCCGTGATTTCTCGGAGGGCAGCCTCATCTTCTACCAGCAAAATGATTTCGTTTCCGCCCATCGACTGCGTGTGAACCGGCGTAGTCCCGGAATCGATCTGTCCTTGCACCCGAGGAAAATAGAGTTTAAATGTAGTACCCCGACCGAGTTCGCTACTGACCGAAATGTACCCACTGCTCTGCTGGACGATTCCGTAGACACTCGCAAGCCCCAGTCCTGTGCCTTTGCCCAGTGGTTTGGTCGTGAAGAATGGTTCAAAAACATGAGCCTTGGTCGGTTCATCCATTCCGCAGCCCGTGTCTTGCACTTCCAACATCACATAGGCTCCCACGATGACGGGCTCAGGCCCTAGACAATATTTGTCGTTGAGTTCGATGCTGTTGGTTGCGATGGTGATCTCGCCCCCATCCGGCATTGCGTCGCGTGCATTGACCACGAGATTCATCAAGACCTGTTCGATTTGCCCGGCATCCGCCTTGATTAATCCAACGGGAAGCGAAGTCTCGTAGGTCAAGATGATATCTTCTCTAACCACTCGACTTAGCAACTTGCTCGCCTCATGAATGACAGCGTTGAGGTCCAGCACTTTGAGGAATACAACTTGTTGACGGCTGAAGACCAAAAGCTGGCGGGTAAGATGCGCACCGCGTGCCGCTGCCAGTTTTATCTGGGCCAGATGTTTGGCTATTTTCGTTTCCGGATCGAGAGTTTCTAACGACAACTCGCTATACCCCATGATCACGCCAAGAAGATTGTTAAAGTCGTGTGCAACCCCGCCAGCGAGACGCCCCACGGCTTCCATCTTCTTTGACTGCTCAGACTGCGCTTGCAGGAGTCTCATTTCCGTTGTGTCCTCAGTGACCGCCAGCACGCAAAGTTGTCCTAGTAGCTCAATCTGCTCGGCCGATACTCTTGCTTCCCGCACTACACCCGTGCTCGCTCGAATTTGTGCAGGCAGCCCGATGACTCTGCCTTGTTCGCTCAACCGCTTCATCATCGTGATGCGATCTTCTGGGTCCACCCAAATCGCCAACTCAGCCATGGTGTGACCTACCACCGAGCGCCGCTCGCCTCCCACCAAGGCTAGAAAGGCCTCATTCACGTCCAAGTAGCGACCATCTGCTTTGGTGGAGATGGTCATAGGCAAGGGGTTCGAGCAAAACGCCTTGCTGAATCGTTCTTCCGACTTGCGCAGCATCTCCTCATTTCTGCGACGTTCAAAAACCTCTGCCTCCAATCCGTCTTTGGCGCGACTGATTTGTGCTGTGCGGTCCAAAACCTTCTGCTCGGATGCGAGATACGATTCATTCAGCGCGTCCTGTGCGGCGTCCCGCTCTATTAGAGTGGCCTCCAAGAGCACCCTTCGTGCTTCAGATGTTCTCGCTCTTTGAAGCAATGACAAAATGTCAGGAACCACGAATGGAAGCATCACTGCAGTTGCAATCGATGAAAGCGCCGTAACAACCTTGATTGCTGCTGACAAGACATAAACGGGTATCCAAACCGTGATCGCCTCGACGAGATGCGAGCTGCCGCAGGCAACTATGAATCCCGCAAAAGCGAGGAAAAGTCCATGAAAAGGCAATTCGCTTCGTCCCCGGTAGATAAGGTAAGCCAGCGTTGCAGAGATCACCACATAGGAAAGTCCGATCAGAGTGTCCGCGATCGCATGCGTCCATGCCAGCGGCGTGCTGCCCAGATAGCAATAAAGGTGAGGCATGTACGCTGATGAGAGAACGTCATGGCCCAATTGCGGCCATGCAATGAACAATGCGACAGCGGTTGCCAGAAATGCGATTGACACCTGCACTAGTCGCTTAGATATAGATGGCGAGTCCTGAAGATCGGGGCGCTGGTCCGAAATAGACATTCATTCCTCCGTTTCGCCCAGCAGACTGCCGGAAGGGCCCTGCGTGCTCTTCCATGAAACGAGTCTGCCGCTTTAACCCGTGCCCTTAATCGTGGAGCACGACATTCAGGAGTGAACTGTGGACTTCAAGCTCGCCGTTATATCGAATGAGGCCCAGCCTCCTGAACCGGTTCATGAAAAAGCTGACCCGCCCGCGAGTTGTTCCCACCATCTCTGCTAGAGTTTCTTGACTGATTTTGGGGATCGCAACTTCGGGCTTTCCGTCCTTGCCGAAGTGAGCCAGCAATAGCAATATTCTGGCCAGTCGTTTCTCGCTGGAATTGAAAAGCTGGTCCACCAAGTCTTCCTGGTACCGGATATTCCGCGTCAGCAGATATGCCACGAACATGTCTGAGAATGCACGTTCACGGTGGATCACATCCATCATGGATTTCTTATCGATTCGCATCACCTCGCAATCGGTTATCGCGACTGCGGAGCACATGCGGCTCGGTTGCCCTGTGAGGCAACCCTCTCCGAAGAAATCACCTTTGTTCAGAATGCCTATTGTGGCTTCCTTCCCGCTCCGAGCCACAACGATGAGTTTCACTTTTCCCTTCTGTATATAGAAAACTGAATCGGCTGCGTCGCCCTGAGCAAAGATCGTCCGTTTATTCGGAAAGACTGCGATTGTTCGACCGCCGTTGATGGTCGAAAGGAAGGTTTGCAGATTGAATTTGCGGCGTTTCTCGGCGGCTGGCACGGGTATCATGGTTGGCTCCCTTTCAATGCGTAAGGACGCCCAAGAACCCCAGTGTTCGGTAGAGCCCCATGCTATTCGAACTTCGCCTGGTCGGCGACAATATTTGTTTGGGTGGGCACTTCTCTCTGGTTGTTCTGAGTCGGAACCTGCAGTGTGGAAGGCATGGGGGAACTATGGCGTAGCCCGTCGTGGCCGGCCGAGGCAAGGCCTATCATTGGGGGTGCGCCGCCTGAGTCCAGAACAGTCCGATCCTGAACTTTCTGCCCCCTGGGTCCCAGCCGATGTTCTCCTGAGAGAAGAGCCGGAAAACGAAGAAGAGGATGAAGACGAACACGAAGGTGGCGGCGAAGATGACGAGGAGGACGGAGACGAAGGCTACTCGGAATGAGCGTGATTTGCGGTTAGAGGAGTGACTTTGGGGTAAGGCGAGTTAGCAAATCCGTTAGGGCGTCCGTCGATGCCATCTCTTTCGGTAGGTGATTTCTCGCTTGGATTTCGCGATGAAGCTGAACAATCCTGCGGTGCAGTGCGACATACACCACAAGCTCACCGGAATGAATCAGATGAGTCCCGCGTTAAAGGGAGAAGACTCGACATAGTCCTGCTGCCAACGTCACAGAAACCCCGAGACTCATTACTCCGAGTTTGGACGCGCCGATCTCGACCCTGCACATGTCGAATCCCAGGGATAACTTTCAATCGTTACCCTTTGTCGAACAGGACGATTCGGCGTGAAGGCCGTTCGCGGGCGAGAGCTCGCAAACCTTAGCTTGCTCCGGCGTGTTGGGAAGAAACGCTACTTCGCTGAACTCGTCGTCGCGGGGCAAGAGAAGGGCGTGATCGATGGCTTGAAGCAAAATGTCGAGGTTTTCCAAGTTCGATTTCTGCAGATAGCTAATCGCGCCGTCTTTCCTCAATCTCAACTCATTACTCATCGGCAGACCGCTAAGAGCAATCACCGGAATTGTCTTGGTCGTGCGGTCTGCTTTCAAAGCGCGCAGCACCTCTACTCCCCCAAGTTTCGGCAAAAGCATATCGAGCAGGATGACATCTGGCCGCGTGCTGTGCGCAAGACGCAAACCCTCCTCGCCATCGCTGGCGAGTTCAACTCGATACCCGGAGGAACTAAGTACCTTCTTGAATGCAATTTGGAGGTGGCGGTTATCGTCAACCAGAAGAATCGTCAGCATATGAGTAGGTTTCCTTGTGAGATAGAAAGTCTGTGTTGGTTTGTTGACATTGGTCACTCGTCGAAGCGTAACTCGCCGCGGGAGACATCAAGCGCCTTCCGAATTGCAAAGAGCAGAGTGCTGTCATCCACAGGCTTTTGAAAGAAGGCGGTGGCCCCCGCTTGCAGAGCTCGGTCGCGATTACCAGCCAATTCGCGGCCGGTCAGCACAATCACCGGAGTGCTTGCCAGCCGGTCGTTCCGCTGCAGTCGCTCCATCACGACGAACCCATCTCCACCAGGAAGTCCCAGATCAAGAACCACGAGGTCCGGTCTCTCTGTCACCAGTGCCGCGGTAGCAGAAATCGCGTCCTGGGCGAACAGGACCTCATAGTCGTTCGCTCGCAGACGGACACCAAGTCCCTTCCTTATCGTGGGATTGTCGTCGACAACCAATATCTTCGTCTTATCCATTAGGTCTCCAATTTAGAAACATTTTTGATTTTGTTCGCGCATTCCTCGGGCGTCCCCGGAACCCCGTCCAGGGCGCTGTCTAGCACGCTGCGAATTTTTGAGGCATTCTCCAGCATGATGCTTACGTATTCACGTTGTTCGCCGGACAATTCACCCGCCAGCCCATCGACCAAAATGTTTCCAAATTGGTGGATGCAAGCCAGCGCATTCCGCAATTCGTGGGACAAATAGACGGAAAGGTTCGAACTGGCCTGGGGGGGCCTCGTCATACCGCTCCCTGGTCATGCAGAGTGGGTTTCTTCGCAGTGGCGGGTTCTCCCAGAGCTTGCCGGATGACTGCCAGCAGTTGGTTATCATCCACCGGCTTCTGAAGAAAGGCCTTGGCTCCTGCATCGAAAGCGCGTTTCTGGTTTCCCAGGCCGTCGCGTGCCGAAACCACGATGACGGGGATGATGGCGAGCGATGGAATCATCTTGAGCCTTTCCATCACCAGAAAACCACCACCAGCGGGCAGGCCAAGATCGAGAAGAATCAGATCCGGCGCGCTTCTCCGTGCCTCAGCCACCCCGGAAAACGTATCCACTGCAAGACAAATGTCGTATTGGTTAGCCTTGAGACGCACATGCATACCTTGCAGCACGTCCGGATCATCATCGACGATTAGAATTTTCTTGTTAGGCATTTACGACCATCCTTGATGAGATTTCTACCTTGATTAGTTCCTGAATTCCAGCCGCCACATGCTCCAGATATTCCTCCGTGGATTCGTTCGAGTCTCGCTTGGTGTGCGGAACGGATCGGTAGGAAGTCGACAGCGTCAAGCCAGCTCGCCCAACATGTTCCTGCAGCTGTTCCTGTATCCTCTTCTTGATGGCCTCACCGCCGATCGAATCCGTAATCGCCACAATAAAGAAGAGCTCTGCCGCGTCGGAGACGCCCATCTTAGGCAGCAGAATGTCCAGATGCGAATGCAAACAGCGCTGAAGAACTTCACGGACCCCGTGAGACTGTTCCGCGCGAACATCATTCGAAAGCCAGCCGCTTTGTGAGCCCAACTCTGCTACCACGAGTGTGACAGGCCGGTCCGCGCGGACCTCCTTACGGAATGCCATAGCCATCAGGTTTGGCAAAGAGAAAATCGGCAAGGTAACGGAAAAGACGCTGCCTTGTTCGAGCACGCTCTTTGCCCAGATTTGTCCCCCCTGTCGCGTGACCAGGTCCTTGCAGATGTACAACCCCAGTCCAAGGCCTTTGCGCCCTTCGAGGGAAGGATCGGATGTCTGAAAGAGGCGTTCGAAAATCCTCTCGGTCATGTCCGGGCTGATCCCGCATCCGGAGTCCGAGACTTCCAGAACCACAAGACTTGGATCTTCGTCGGACGCACGAGCGCGAACCTTAACGGTGCCATTTGCCGGAGTAAACTTTATGGCGTTGTCAACCAGAATGATGAGAATCTGTCGCATGCGCATGGGGTCGGCACACACGGATGGCAATCGGCTGGCGATCTCTGAGGAAAGCGTGATCCCCTTGGCGCTGGCGGCTCCGTGGAGAGTGTCGACGGCGTACGCGATCGCGTCCGCAATCGAAATGCATTGCGGCTCGATCATCAGTTTTCCCGCCTGCACACGAGTGACTTCCAGCAGGTCACTAATCATCGATTGAAGTTGTTTAACATTCCGGAGAACGATCCCCATGTACTCCTGTTGTTCGGGCTGCAGTTCGCCGGCCAGCCCGTCCAGGAGAATCGTCACAAACTGACGGATCGCGCTCAGCGGCGAACGAAGTTCGTGCGATACGTGCGAAAGGAACTCATCTTTGAGCTGGATCTGTTGGACCCGGATGAGATCAGTCTCTGCCTGCATGCGGTGGCGCTCGATGGCATGGCGAAGAGCCCTCGGTAGCGCACGGTTTTCGATCTGGCCTTTGATCAGATAGTCTTGTGCACCTTCCTTCATGGCCTCCGCAGCCAATGCCTCGTCATCTAAGCCAGTCAACACGATCATCGGGACGCCTGGCGCTGCTGCGTGCGCCCGCCGGACAGTGTCAAGACCGTGCCCATCGGGCAGTCCCATATCCAACAGGACAATGTCCACCCCACCTTTCGCAAGATGTCGCTCGGCTTCGCCCATGCGCAAGCAATGCGTCAGTTCGAAACTGTCGGCCCGTTCCTTGCTGAACATCTCTCGCAGCAGACGAACATCTCCCGCGTTGTCCTCCACCAAAAGAACCTGCAGCGCCTTTTCGCTCACGAGCTCACTTCGTGCGGCAGCTTGACCACCGACAGCCAGAAATTGTCGATGCTCTTCACGACTGTGAGAAATCCTTCGAGGCCCACCGGCTTGGTAATGTAACAGTTGGCATGGAGCCGATAACTCTTCAGGATATCCGCCTCCGACGAAGAGGTAGTCAGGATGACTACAGGAATGCTCTTCAGGGTGTGACTCTCCTTGATTTCTTGTAGAACCTCCCGGCCGTCCTTCTTGGGCAGGTTCAGGTCGAGCAAGACCAGATCCGGGCGTGGAGCTTTGGCGTGTTCGCCCTCGCGGTTCAGGAACGCCATAGCTTTTGTCCCGTCAGTCGCCACGTGCAGGTTGATGTGTACCTTGGCGTCCCTGAAGGCTTCCCGCGTGAGCCGGACATCGCCTGGACTATCTTCAACTAATAGAACTTCAATAGGCGCCGCATTCGTTCCAATCGATTCCATCATTTCTCCTCTGTGTCTGGCAGCGTAAAGTAGAAGGTTGAACCCTTCTCCAGTTGAGACTCGACCCAAATCCTGCCGCGCAGTCGTTCTACAATTCTCTTGCAAACAGCCAATCCGATTCCGGTCCCCTCGAACTCGTCACGCCCGTGCAAGCGCTGGAAAAGGACGAAAATTCTTTCAAAGTATTGTGGGTCAATTCCGAGGCCATTGTCGCGCACCGAAAAGGTCCATTCGTTGCTGTCGTTTCTCGCAGCCGAGACATGCACGCGAGGATCTTCGGCCCGACGGTACTTGATCGCGTTGCCGACGAGATTCTGAAATATCTGCGTGAACTGCGTTTCATCCGTCGTGATGGCGGGCAGCGTATCGTGAGTTACGACCGCACCACTCTGCTTGATTGCTGCTCGCAAGTTTATAAGCGCTTTTTGCAGGGCATTCTCGCTGTGTACCTCGCGGAGCTTCTTTTCAATTGTCCCAGCGCGCGAATATGCCAGCAGATCCTGGATCAACCCCTGCATGCGGTTGCACCCGTCTACCGCGAAGGCTATGAACTCATCGGCGTCGGAGTCTAGGCGCCCCTTGTAGCGCTTGGCCAGCAGTTGCGTGTAACTGGACACCATCCGCAATGGCTCCTGAAGATCGTGCGATGAGACGTAGGCAAATTGCTGCAGATCGTCGTTCGAGCGCTTCAGCTCTTCCACGGTCTTCGCCAGATGCTCATCGGATTCCTTGCGTTCTGTGATGTCGCGGATCGCCGCCGTCACCAGGATGCCGTCGGCACTTTCGAGCGGGCTTAGCATGATTTCGATGGGAAACTCGCTGCCATCCTTGCGCCGCC
>Ga0209006_10001296_pt1 | contig 22694 bp, 25 predicted proteins | sample JacPin_JW_Ref_O2_FD_188567 | JGI IMG/M metagenome (GOLD analysis project Ga0209006, IMG submission 188567) | Forest soil microbial communities from Algoma, Ontario, Canada - Jack Pine, Ontario site 1_JW_Ref_O2 (SPAdes) (version 2) | ecosystem: Environmental > Terrestrial > Soil > Boreal... | reverse complement strand
CGACAAGTTCGTCTACGATCCCGCTCCGGGCAAAGGCGCTCTCGCCCTCACCGTGAGCGAAGGCGTGATGCGCTTCACCACCGGCAGCATGGCGAAGGAGAACTACACCATCAACACGCCGAACGGGACGCTCGGCGTGCGCGGCACGGATTTCAACATTCTGGTGGGCAATGGCGGAACCATCGTCCAGGTCATCGACGGCGAGGTTTTCGGCACGTCGAAAGACGGCAAGAAGACGAGCTGGACGGGAGATCACTGTTTCTCGATGCATGTCTCGACCGGCATATGCTCGGGCGACGAGTTCAATTTCATCAACCAGCAGTCGAATCTGATGATCGCGATCCTGGTGAACCCGACGGGCGGCAACAATGGACCGCAGAACGGTCCGCCGCAGAACAACGTGCTGCCGCCGGCCAGCGCGCACTAATTCGGGCGTTGATTGGCGGCCGGGTCGCTGCGGCGAAGCAGGGCTTGCCGACTTAAAATTCCGCGTTTGAATTCGCTCGCGTCGTCGCTTCAACGCGCCGGTTTTGCCTGCGCGTCGAAGGGCGCGGCGTCCGAATCCTACTTCCCCGGATCGCTTTTGGCGGCGGCGGGAGCGTTGTCCGTGGCGAGCGGAGCCGCCGGACGCATCAGATTTGTCACGGCAAAAAGCATCATGGCGCCGAGAGCCGCGGCGATTAGAAACATCACGGTCCGGGATGATCCCGGAAATCGGCCGGAAACGGTTACGCGCGGAGACGGCGCAAAGTCGCTTTTGCCGGGCAAAAGCGCGACCAATCGTGCGGCGATGGCGCCGGCATCGGACTGTGCCCAGCGTCCATTCGGCAGCTTCGCGATCATCGACGTCAGGCTTTGCGTCGCCAGATCCTTCGATAACTGCGCGAGTCGCGCCGATTCCTGCCAGGGGTCGATGCCGAGCCTGGCGAGCGCCGAAAGCACGGTCAGCGGCGTGTCATTCCCCTCCTCGCCGATCGGCGCGTAGAGAAAATCGTTGAACTCGGATTTCAGCAGCGAGAATGCGGGAGGCAGCGTCGTTGCGGATCCGCGCATGTGTCACAGGTATCCGCGGTAAAGCGCATAACCCGCAACCAGCGCCATCAACAGAATAGGAACGACGATCGGGGGAACGAGCCAAGAGGCCATTGGGTACCTTTGCTTTTAGGCCGCACTCACAGGCGCGCACGTCTTTCCCTGCCGCCTGTATCCAGGGAAGCAAGGGGTCGCCGCCGATCGATCGGACGGCGACCGCCCTATCTTGGACTTCATCGATCCCCGCCGAAAGATTGTGTGGACCAACTTTGAATGCGAATAGCCTCGTTACGAGGCCGCCCGCTTGTTACCGAACGACGAGGTCGTTCTGCACCGAGCTGACGCCGGCGACCTGGCTGACGACATCGCTCGCGTGATTGACCATCTGACGCGATTTTACGAACCCGCTCAGCTGAACCACGTTGTGGTGGGTGTCGACATGGATATCGAGCACCTTCAGCGCGGCATCATCGAAAATCGCCGCCTTGACCTTGGTGGTGATCGAAGCGTCGTCGACATAGGCGCCGGTGCTTTCGTGCGTCGGGGTTTGCGCACAGGCGGCGAGCGCGCCGCCCATGATCAGGCCGGCGATGACGATGCTTGTCTTCATAGGATTACGCATATGTTTACTCCAGTGTTAAAGGGTTAAGCAGTCTCCGATAGGCGTAATCGAAGGCGTCTATATCCATCCCAAAAGAAACAGCACCAAAAGGATGATCAAGACGGTCCCCACGCCGCCGCTCGGGTAGTAACCCCAGTTGGCGCTATACGGCCAATGGGGTAATGCGCCGATGAGAAATAGGACGAGAACGACCACCAGAATGAGAGAGAGGCTCATGAGGCTCTCGCTTTAGGGCGATCGCTTTGAAGGAATGAGGGGAGATCCTCGCCGGAATTCTGCTTGGCGCGGTTATCGTCGCTCCAGGTCGCAATCTCGGGACACGCGTTGCCCATTCGCTCGATATGTCTTTGTACCGCGAAAATGGAATCCCGGGCGCAAACGATGGCGATCGTTTTTCCCGTGTCGGTGAGGATGCGCATCTCGACGTTGCGCGCATCCAAATCGGCGGTGAGCTCCATCGAAACGGCGCGGTGACGGTCGGCGGCGCGTGAAATATTCATGACGTGCGCATCCTTGAACTCCTAGTAGAACCCGTTCTGTCTGCGGCGCCGGCGCCGGGCGGTCACGGCGCGAAACTGAAAGCCCGCGTAGAACGCGACGGCGACGACACCCACGGCGATCAGGAAATTTTCCATGTGCCCCTCCCAGAAAGACGCTTCCGGCGGGGAAGCTGCCGTAAAGGCCCGCGCTTCTTGCTCCCTCAACCCCCGCCGCAGTCGTTGTCCAACCGGGGTCGATGCCGCAATCTAGGCGGCTTCCGCGGCGCGACGATAGGCTCGGAAACTACGCAGGGCTTGTGGACTGCTCCGGCGGAATCCAAGAATAGAAAAACTGCCGGCATGCGAGGGGCATGCCGGCAGTAAAAAGGTGACCCGAAGGCAAAGGCGGCGATCTCGGGGGAAGGAAGCCGCCGCCGGCACAATGGCCACCTGACCAAAATGCTAAGGCAAACCGTCGCCGTCTGAGCAGCTTCGGAATCTACTCAGACTCGAATCATTGTAAAAAAAACCGACGATTTTGACCGGCTGTTATAGGGAAAGACGCGGAGTCGTGGCCTCGCCCTTAACGGAAAGCGGGCCAGACAGGCTCGTCGTCAATCCATCGTGCAGGTCGAGGCGCGAGGGACTGCCCTGCGCGAGAATCGCCCTGGCGCGTGTCAATTCTTCGACCACACCGTGGACGATCACCAGAAACCCGTCCGCCTTCACGGCCTGTTCGTATTGTAAGATGCTGCTTCTCGGAATGCCGGCGCTGTAGAGCGCGGCGCCGAGCGCGCTGAGGCCGCCGACCATGATCGCGCCTTCGACCGCCGAAACGACGACCGCGGCGAGATAACCGAAAATCATGACGCCGCCGACGACGGGAATGATCAGCGAAACTCCGCCGGCGAATAAGCCCCACAGGCTGCCCCAAAAGACGCCGCGCTTGCCCCAGAACTTGGTGTGGCCATCAACGTTGTAAAAGCCGACGATTTTCTCTTCGGAATGATATCCTTTGCCGACGACGCTGAGATTTTTAAGCGCGATGCCGGCACTCGCCAGCTTTTTTACCGCCGCGTCCGCTTCCTGGTGTTCGCCGAAAACGGCGATGACGGATTCGTTCTGAAGCATCAGTTTCTCCACGGTGTTACCGAGCGCGCCATGTGGTGGCTTCATGGCTGAAAGTAAGGTGATACATACGATTTATGGGCGATAGGTTCGGAAACTACCTAGATGGCATCAGGGTGCGGTGCTTTGTTTATGAAAAGCGGACGGCCGCGGCGTTTCGGCGACCGTTTCTTCGTATACGGATATCGTCTAACCAACCCGTATGTACCGGCCAGAATGGAACGACAGACAAACTCTCGATCCTCTGTAATACCGTCCAACCGGCGGCGATAGGACCGGAAAGTACCCAGACTATTCATGGTTACTGCGCTCGCGGAATACTGGCACATGTGTTATATTATACTGTCTCGTATCGATCGCCGCTCATTGCGGGATAATGGCCGGGGCAGCAAGGCAAGGTCGAAGTGAAGAAGGGACTCCGCGCGGGACCGCTCGCGGCCGTTCGGCCGCCGCCGATCCGTAGCGGAATTCCGTCCGCCGATAAACCGCCCAAAGAGCAATTGGTTCGCGTCGAAAAGACTCCTCGACCCCGCAGTTCCGAGGATCTCCAGAACATCCTGGTCAGTTCCGGCATCGCGACGCTCGTGTTCGATCTCGATCTCAGGCTTCGCTTCTTCACGCCGGCGGCGACGTCGCTGTTCAAGGTCACCACCGCCAAGCTCGGCCTCCCGCTTTCCGAAATCACCCGCTGTTTTGCCGATTCCGATCTTCTGCTCGACGCCCAAACGGCGATCGACGCCCGCGTATCGCTCTGGCGCGAGGTCGAGGCCGACAACGGCGCGTGGTATAACCGGCGCCTGCTGCCCTATCGCGGCGCGGACAACGACGTTCAGGGCGTGGTCATCACCTTCGCCGATATTTCCGAGATGAAAGCGGCGGAACACGAGATCGAGGCTGCCAGCGCCTATTCCAACAGCATCATCGATGCCATTCGCCAATCCTTGGTCGTGCTCGATCACGAACTGCGCATCGTATCCGCCAGCCCATCCTTCTTCCGCGACTTTGCGATCAAGCCCGTGGGCGCTGCGGGACAATTGCTCCTGAATCTCCGCGATCGCTGTTTCGACGTTCAGGCGCTACGCAGTTTCCTCGACCGGATCGCTGCCGGCCAGGACGTCGCCGAGGATTACGAGATCGAGATAGAGCTGCCGCCGCGTGGAAAGCGCGTGCTGCAGTTGAATGCGCGCGAAATCCCGGCGACGCCCCCCGCCAAGCGAAGAACCCTGCTGGCCATCGATGACATCACCGACCGCAAACACGTTGGAGCGGCGCTTGAGGCCGCGAAAAACCAAGCCGAACGGGCCAATCTCGGCAAGTCGCGCTTTCTTGCCGCGGCGAGCCACGATCTGCGCCAGCCGCTTCAGACCATGACCCTGCTGCAGGGCATACTGTCCACCAAGGTGAAGGACGCCGACGACGCCAAGCTTATCGTCCGGCTCGGCGAGTCGTTGGATGTCATGTCGGGCATGCTGAACAAGCTGCTCGACATCAACCAGCTCGAGGCCGGGATCGTCAAACCGGAGCGCGAGAATTTCGCGATCGACGCCCTGCTGGATCGCCTGCGGGCAGAGTTTACCGACCAAGCCAAGAGCAAAGGTCTCATTTGCCGTGTAACTTCGAGCCGTCAGAATGTGTACAGCGACCCCACATTGCTCGAGCAGATGGTCCGGAACCTGATATCGAATGCGCTCAAATACACCACTCACGGAAAGATATTGATCGGTTGCCGGCCGCGCGGCGACAACCTTCGTATCGAGGTCTGGGACACCGGCCCCGGCATCCCCAAAGGACAGCTCAAGGCGGTGTTCGAGGAATTTCATCAGCTCGACAACCCGGCGCGCGAGCGCGCCCGCGGCCTCGGCCTCGGCCTTTCCATCGTGCAGCGCCTCGCGGATCTGCTGGGCCATGCCGTCGATGTGCGCTCCCGGCCCGGCAAGGGCTCGGTATTTTCGATCGAGGTGCCTTGCGCCGGCGAAGAACGCCGCGCGGTGCCGCGAACCGGTTCGCAGCTTCCGGCGGCGCGGCAGGCCGAGGGCGAAACGATCCTGGTGATCGAGGACGATCCGGCGATACGCGAAATGTTGCAACTGCTGTTCGAGATCGAAGGCTATCGCATAACGGCGGCACCGGACGGCAAAAGCGCTTTGGAGCTGGTCGCGCGCGGCGATGTGCGGCCGGATATCGTCGTCGCCGACTATAATTTGCCGAATGGGCCAAACGGGCTGGAGGTCGCCGCGCGTTTGCGGGCGACGTGCGAAGGCGCGCTTCCCGTGCTGATCGTCACCGGCGACATTTCGACCGAGACCTTGCGCGCAATATCCCTCGCGGGCTGCATCCGGCTGAACAAGCCCATCAAGGCCGAGGAGTTGACCCGCCTGGTCCGTTCCCAACTCACCGTCCCGCGGCCAAAGCCGGAAGCGCCGCAAAAGCGACGGCCTGCCGCGGCCCCCGCCGGGGAACTTGCCCCGACCGTCTTCCTGATCGACGACGACGAGGTCTTGCGCGAAGCCATGCGCGAAATGATCGAGCGGGAAGGACGGCCGGTCGAAGCGTTCGCGAGCGGCGAGGCGTTTCTCGAAGCCTATCGCCCGGGGCGCAAGGGGTGCCTTCTGGTCGATGTCCGTCTGCCGGGTCTAGGCGGGGTCGCGCTCCTGCAGCGGCTCAAGGCCGAGAATCACGAGCTGCCGTCGATCATGATCACCGGCCATGGCGAGGTATCCATGGCGGTCGAGGCGATGAAGGCCGGCGCCATCGATTTCATCGAGAAGCCGGCCAGCCGCGACGCGCTGCTCGCCAGCATCGACCGCGCGATCGAGCTGACGCGCGATGCGATGACGCTGTCGGCGTGGCGCGAGGATGCGGCGGCGCGCATCGCCGGGTTGACGCCGCGCGAACGGCAAATCATGGATTTGGTCATTGCCGGCCAGCCGAATAAAATCATCGCCGCGGATCTCGGCGTCAGCCAGCGCACGGTCGAAAACCACCGCGCCGCCGTCATGAAGAAAACCCGCTCGAAATCCCTTTCGGACCTGGTTCGTCTCGCCATCGCGGCGGCTTAGGGAAACACAGCCATAAAGGCGTGAGTAATTTCCGAAGCTGCCTTCGGCAACATTTGTCGTCTACGGTTTAAACTCTCATTGGAATGGGGAGTTGGCTATGTGCGCAAAATTTATGTCGTTCTTTCTATTCTTGATTCTCGGCGCTGGTGCCGTCACGATATTCGGCACAAGCGCCATCGCAATGTTCGGCGTCGGGCATTAGGCCTTCGTCGGCGTGACCCCCATCGACAATTGCGGCGCTTCCTTCCGCTCCTGCCGTAGGAAGACCATTTCCGCCGGGAGCGCGGGATGACCAGACTGAGACGGTTCGCTGGCGACGTCTGGATCCTGACCAAGGGCTATTGGGGGAGCGACGAATGGCGGTCGGCGTGGATTCTCCTGGCCGCGATCATCGTTCTTAACCTCAGCCTCGTGGGCGTCAACGTATTGCAGAACGAAGCGGGCGGGACGCTTTTCACCGCCCTGCAAGAGCGGAATGCTCACGGCTTCTATCGCGCCCTCATCATCGTCGTCTTGCTGATCTTGCTGTACCTCGCGGTGGCCGTGCTGCGCGTTTATCTGGACCAGACGTTCCAGCTTCGCTGGCGGCGCTGGATGACCGATCAATTTGTCACGCGCTGGCTTGCCGACAGGGCTTTTTACCGCATGCGTTTTTCCGGGCGTGTCGACAACCCGGATCAGCGGATCTCCGAGGACGTCCGCTTCTTCATCGAACGAACCATGGGCCTGGGCATCGGCTTCCTCAACGCGCTGGCGACGCTAGCCTCCTTTGCGACGCTGCTTTGGTATCTTTCCGGCAGCATCACGCTGCCGATCGGTAATTTTTCGATCACGATCCCGGGCTACATGTTCTGGATGGCCGTGCTTTTCTCGGGTGTCGGATCGGTGATCGCGCATCTGATCGGCCGGCCGCTGATAAGTCTCAACAATCGGCAACAGGCGGCCGAGGCGGATTTCCGCTTCAATCTCGTACGCCTTCGCGAGGAGGCCGAGGGCATCGCGCTCTATGGCGGCGAAACGCAGGAGCGCGGCATAACGCTCGGCAGGTTCAGAACCGTTTACGATAATTTCAAACGCATCATCCTGCGCAGCAACCAATTCCTGGTGTTCCAGCTGCTGTTCAGCCAGGGCACTTCTTCCTTTGCGTTGCTGATCGCATCGCCGCGATATTTCTCCGGCGCGATCCAGCTCGGCGTATTGACTCAGACCGCGAATGCATTTGAACGCGTCAACGAGGCGCTGTCCTGGTTCATCGGCAGCTACACCGCCTTCGCCCAGTGGCGGGCGACGGTCGACCGGTTGACCGAGTTCGCCGCCGAGATTAAACCCAGGCCCGATGCGCCGATTCCCGGCACGCGCATCGAAACCGCCGCGCAGAACGCCATCGGCTTGCACGATGTCGGCGTGTCGCTGCCGAACGGAACGCCCATGCTTGACCCGATAACCTTGCACCTCAAGCCGCACCAGTCGGTGCTGCTGAAGGGGCCTTCGGGCAGCGGGAAAAGCACGCTGTTTCGCGTCCTTGCGGGGTTGTGGCCGTTCGCGACCGGGCGCATCCGCCTGCCGGCCAACGCCAAGACGCTGTTCCTGCCGCAGCGGCCCTACATGCCGATCGGCACCTTGCGCGAGGCGCTGTGGTTTCCCGCCCGGCCCGCGTCAGACGGCGAGGCCGAGGCTCGATCGGCCCTGGCCTCCGTCGGGTTGTCGGCTTTGAGCCAGCGTCTGGACGAGAACGCGCACTGGACGCAAGCGCTGTCGCTTGGCGAGCAGCAGCGGATGGCGGTCGCACGCGCTTTGCTGGCCAAGCCGGACTGGCTGTTCCTCGACGAGGCTACCTCGGCGATCGATGAAGAAGAGGAGGCCGCCCTCTATCGCATGATCGCGAAGGAACTTCCGGCAACGACCGTGATCAGCATCGGACATCGGGACTCGCTTGAGGCCTATCATCGCCGGGTGATCACGATCGACCGGGTGATCGCGCGTCCCGGACGGCTCACCGATCGAGCGCGCGATCAACGCGGGGTGTAGGACGGCCCTGCCAGGAAGAGCCGCTTTCGCCCTGTCCGCGGCGCGGCCTCACCACCCCAGCCATGTTCCCACCAGCTGGCCCAGGAAGCCGATACTCAGCATCGCCAGACCGAGCTGGGCGTTGCGTGATTTACGCAGACTTTCCTCGACCCCCAAAACCTGCCGTTTTTCATGGCCGGTTTCGCTTGGCCTGGGCAAATAGAGCCTGGCGAGCTCGATCGCTTCCTTCTTGGTCAGAATGAGATCCCAGGCGAGAAAGCTCGCGCCGGAAATATTCAGGATGAGGCCGAGCGTGGTGATGATCTTGGCGAGCACTCGTTTTTACTGGCCCTTGCGCGGGCCCTTCGGCGCCCGGTCGGCGAAGCGGCCGCCTTGCGCGTTGCCGCGCTGGGATAGTTCTTTCCCGCGGTGGGCGCCGTCCTGGGCGTGCCCGTGCGGCGCCTGCGCCTGATGCGCCGCGTGCCCGAAATCGCTCGGCTGAAAGTGCTTGAGCTGCTTTACGCCTTTGCGCGTCGTCGCCATGACGTCTCCGATTGCCGGTTTAGTACGCGGCGCCGGCGGATCGCCGGCGTCGTCCGAAAGCGTCGCGGCGTCAGGTGGCTTTTCCGACGGCCGCCGGGGAACGCACGCCGCGCCGCTGCGATTTCATGGCGTCGTTCTCGAGAATCTTCGCCGCCTTCAGCGCTGCGCTCTGCCGCCATTTGCGCTGCCAGGTCTTGGCGCGTGCGGCCGCGGTTGCGAGCTGGGCGGGGGTCAACAACGCGCGAATCCGCTCGTAGCCGGCCTGCGCCCTTTCGAAGTGGAAGCCGTGCAGGCTGGTCATCGCCAGGATGAACCACTGGCAGGCCTTCATGTAGTGGAGCGGCGCGTCCGGCCCCTCGGCGTAAAGTTCCGCCAGCCGGGTCTGGGCGCGCGGCAAACCCTGCTCGGCCGCGCATAGCAGCCACTTCATCGCTTCCGCCCGGTTGCTGTCGACGTCATAGCCGTTGTCGTCGGTGGGGCGGACGGCGTTGTTGTGATCGTCGATGCGGTTGTCGTACATGACGCCGAGATTGAACTGGGCGTCGGCATCGCCTTGCGCGGCGGCAAGGAGAAGGCGTTTCATGCGACGCTCCTTTGCATCGGGGAATGTGGGATCGGCCGATTCGGCATCGGCCGCGCTCTATGTGTCGGATTATACACCCAATAACGGGCGGGGTTCTGCTTTATCGGCGCCGAACGCGTAATAAATCGCATTGTAATTGCCGGATTCATTCCTAGATAAGCGGTCTTCCCGACTCGTTTTTTGCCGGTTCGCGGCCGGTTTCCCGATCCGGCGCGCCGCCGGCCGGTTCGGAATCGCGCGCATTATGCTAAAACCGGCCCAACCATAACGAACGGCAACGGGGATGGGACGGGTTTGAGGGATTTCGCGGATCGCGCGGTCGCTGCGGCGATAGCGGCCGGACAGTGGCTGGTGCTGCCGGTGAGCTTCCTGCTCTTCGCGCAGTGGCCGTTGCGCGATCTGGTGAACGCCTATTCGATCCAGGCGAATGATCTGGCGCAGTGGCTGTTCGCGCTCTATGTCAGCCTGGCCTTGACCTTCGCGACGCGCGAGCGCGCGCATCTCGCCGCCGACGCCTTCGCGCAGCGCTATTCGGCGGCAACGCGAAGCCGGATCGCCCGGTTCGGCGCGTTTCTGTGCGTCGCGCCCTGGGCGCTGTTTATCCTGGTCGTTTCGGCGCCGGCGGTGTGGCAATCGGTGCGCGGGCTCGAGAACTTCCCCGAGACCTACAATCCCGGCTATTTCATCATCAAGGCGGCGATGTGGCTGCTGGCGCTGCTCGCGCTCGCCCAGGCGGTGCTCGGCGTTCTGCGCCCCGCCCCGCCCCGCTGACGCCCATGGCGAATGCCGGCTTCTACATGCTCGCCAGCGTCCCGGTCCTGCTGATCGCGACCGGACTGCCCGCCTTCATGATCCTGATCTTGGTCGCGACGCTGTTCGCCGCGTTCGGCGTGCTGACCGGCGCGATGCCCTACGAGCTGCTCGAGGCCTTGCCCCAGCGCATCATCGGGCTCTTGGAAACCGACCTGCTGCAGGCCCTGCCGCTCTATGTGCTGATGGGAGCGCTGCTGAACCGGCTGCCGCTCGCCGACATCCTGTTCCGAGCATTCACGGCGCTGTTTGCGCGCACCGCCGCGGCGCCGCTGCTCGCCGCCGTGGGCCTGGGCGCCATGCTGGCGCCGATGAACGGCTCGGTCGGCGCCAGCGTCGCCACGCTGTCGCGCATCGTCTTGCCGCGGCTGCACGCGCACCGCGTCTCGAACACGCAAGGCCTCGCCGCGGTGTGCGTCGCCAGCACGCTGGGCGTGGTGGTGCCGCCCTCGCTGGTCCTGATCCTGCTCGGCGATGCGATGCTGAACGCCCACACCATCGCCATGAACATCACCGGCCACATCACCCGCGCCATCAATACCCAGGATGTTTTCCGCGGCGCGTTGCCGCCGGCGGCGATCTTCCTGGTCTTGACCGCCTTCCTGGCGTGGCGGATCGGCCGCCGCGCGAGCCCGGCGGGAACCGGGGTCGCGCCCGGCGAACGCATGAAGAAGCACGAATGGGCGATCGCGGCGGCGACGCTGTTCTTCATCGTCGGGCTGCTGGCGGCGGTGGTCGCGGGCTACGTCTACGCGGTCGAGGCGGCGGCGGCCGGCGGCATGGCGCTCCTCGCCATCGGCCTGGTCTCGCGCACGCTCACCGGGAAAGTGCTCGGCCAGGTGCTGCGCGACACGATGGCGGTCACCGGCGCGCTGTTCGCGTTGTTCATCGGCGCGACCACCTTCACCCTGGTCGTGCGCGCCTTCGGCACCGACCAGGCGATAGCCGGCATCATCCAGCGGATTCCGGGCGGTGCCCTGGGCCCGGTGCTCGCCGTCATGCTGCTGCTGTGGCTGTGCGCCTTCGCGCTCGACGCTTTCGAGATCATCTTCGTCGTCATCCCGTTGGTGATGCCGCCGCTGCTGACCCGGGTGGACGATCCGGTCTGGGTCGCGGTGCTGGCGCTGCTCGCGCTGCAGTCGAGCTTCCTGCTGCCGCCTTTGGGTTACGCGGTGATGATGGCGCGAACCTTGTCTCCGGTCCGGGTCGATCTGCATGCGCTGGTGAAGGCCCTGCTGCCGTTCCTCGCGGCCCAGCTCGTCGTCCTGGGCCTGACCGTGGCATTTCCCGTTCTGTCGCATCTGGCGCTGTCGGCGGAGCCGGCCGCGTTCTCGCCCAAGCATCCCTTGACCGACCGGGAGATCGAGCAACGGCTGCAACAGCAGTTGCCGGCGTCGCCCTATTCGGATCATTAGCGCCCCAGGCCCGGAAGCGGGTCTTTCCCGGCCCGAGGAATTTGGCCTTGGGCGCGGCGCTTGATCGTGTATGATCGCAGCCAAGCTCGGCGCGTGGCCAAAAGCCGGGGCCGAAGCAAAAATCAAAACGGGGAGGATCTATCCATGAATCGACGCAAGTTTTTGGCTGCCGGCGGCGTGGGATTGGCGGCCGGCACCATCGCCGCGCCGGCGATCGCGCAAAGCGCGCCGACGCTCAACTGGCGGCTCACCGCCAGCTGGCCCAAGAGCCTCGACACCATCTATGGCGGCGCCGAGTTTTTCGCCCAGCGCGTCTCCGACATGACCGACCAGAAGTTCCAGATCCGCACCTTCGCCGCGGGCGAGATCGTGCCCGGGCTCCAGGTGCTGGACGCGGTGCAGAACGGCACGGTCGAGCTGGGCCACAGCGCCAGCTACTACTATGTCGGCAAGGATCCGACCTTCACCTTCGACTGCACCGTGCCCTTCGGCATGAATTCGCGCATCATGAACGCGTGGATGAGCCACGGCGGCGGCCAGGAATTGGTCAACGACTTCTTCAAGGACTACAACGTGCTGCCGATGGCCTGCGGCAACACCGGAACCCAGGCGGGCGGCTGGTGGCGCAAGGAGATCAAGACGGTCGACGATTTGAAGGGCATCAAGTTCCGCATCGGCGGCTGGGGCGGCGCGGTGCTGTCCAAGCTCGGCGTGGTGCCGCAGCAATTGGCCGGCGGCGACATCTATCCCGCGCTCGAGAAAGGCACCATCGACGCGGCCGAATGGGTCGGGCCCTATGACGACGAGAAGTTGGGATTCTACAAGGTGGCCAAATACTACTATTCGCCCGGCTGGTGGGAGGGACAGGCGAATCTGTCGCTCTACGTCAATCTCACCGCGTGGAACACGCTGCCGAAATCCTACCAGGCCATCGTCCAGTCCGCGGCGGCCGCGACCAATAACTGGGTGATCGGAAAATACGACGCCGACAACCCGGCCGCGCTGAAGCGGCTGATCGCCGGCGGCACCCAGCTCCGGCGCTTCTCGCCGGCGATCATGGAAGCCTGCTACGACGCGGCGCAGCAGCTCTACACCGAGGAATCGGCGCGCAATCCGAAGTTCAAGAAGATCTACGACCAGTGGAAGCCGTTCCTCGCCGTCGAGGACGAATGGTTCCGGGTCGAGGAGCAGCCCTTCGACAGCTTCATGTATTCGCGCAAGACCGCCTGAGCCGGCCGAATAACGTCAAAGCCCCGCTGTCAAGCGGGGCTTTTTCGTTGCCGCGGGCGCCCGGCGGCCATCCTTGCCCTCTTGGCCGTAATCCACTAGATTGACCCTACTATGTGGCCGGGTCCGGCCTGCTTTTGGATCACCCGCAAGGTGAATCCGATCCTGCACCCCGTTCCCATCGACAACTGATCCGTCGCGCGATCGTGCGGGGCGGTGCTTTTTCGGAGATCTCAAGCAATGGCTATCGGCACTGTTAAGTGGTTCAACGCCCAAAAGGGCTTCGGTTTCATCCAGCCCGAGAGCGGCGGCAAGGACGTTTTCGTCCATATTTCCGCCGTCGAACGCGCCGGCATCGGCAGTTTGAACGAGGGCCAGAAGGTCAGCTTCGACCTCGAGCAAGGCCAGCAAGGCAAGACATCGGCGGCCAATCTGAAGCTCGTCTAACGACGGCGTCCGGGCTGTCACGCCCGGGCGGATTCGCCCGGGCCGCGGGGTTCGGGTCTATTTCGTTCGAAGAAGTTGCGCGGGGAGACGCCACGTCGTCCCCCTTTGCGGTCTTTTTTGGAGATTCGGAATGACCAAAGAGGCCTTGATCGAGGTCGACGGCACGGTGCTCGAGCTTCTGCCCGACACGCGGTTCCGCGTCCGTCTCGACAACGGCCACGAGACCCTCGCCTATGCCTCGGGGAAAATGCGCCGCGCGCGCATCCGCATGCTGGCGGGAGACCGGGTCACCGTCGAATTGACGCCTTACGATCTGACCAAGGGACGCATCAACTTCCGGCACAAGGACGAACGTGCGATGCCGGCCATGAATTCCGCCCGGCCGTTCAAGCGCCGGCGGTGATCCAGGAGAAATGACTTGCAAGTACTCGTCAGGGACAACGACGTCGGCCAGGCGCTTCGCGTCCTGAAGAAGAAGATGCAGCGCGAAGGCGTTTTCCGCGAAATGAAGCGGCGTCGCACCTACGAGAAGCCGTCCGAGCGCCGGGTGCGCGAGAAGGCCGAGGCCGTGCGGCGTCACCGCAAGACCATGCGCAAGCGCATGGAGCGGGAAGGGTACTAGCCTGGAGTTTGCCGATGCAGGCCGTCGCGGTTGAATACATCGGTCGGAGCGAGCAGGCGCTCCATGACTCTCCGGAGCGGCAGCTGTGGTGCGCGGTCATCAGCCGCGCGCTCAACGACGCGCTCGACGACGTCGCGACGATTTCCAATATCCTGCATCGCGAGCAGATCCGCCAGGACGCGCGCAGCTGGTTTATACGGAACGACGCGGATTTCCAGGCGGCCTGCAACGCCGCCGGATACGACCCGAGCGTGTTGCGCCCGCGGGTATTGCGCATAATCGGCGTCGAATCGCTTCGGCGCTGACGGCAAGATCGGAAGGAGACTGTTCATGGGAAATTCTGAGCGGGACGCCGCGGCGCGGTCCAGGGCGCAAGCCTTGTGGGGCAAGGAAAAAAAGAAGGGCGAGGAATTCCTCAAGGCCAGGGACAAGGAGCGGCAGGAGGAAGCGGCGAAGGTGGCGCGTTTGCGCGGGCTTCGCCTGGCCAAGGAAGAGGCGGACAAAAAATCGGCGGATGCCGCGCCCGCCGCGCGCCGCAAAACGCCGCGTTGACCGCGTAGCAACAGGAAGCACTCATGGCCTACAACCGCACCTCGTTCAAGGCCGCCCCCGAATACGACACCGGCGAGCGTTGGGTGATCTATTGGGAAACGCGCCGGCCGGAATTGGGCAATTGGAGCCAGGCGGTCGAGAAATCCCAGGCCGCGGCGGTCGAACGCGCCAAGCATTTGCTGAAGCTGGGCTTCATCGTCTTCCAGATCACCGGTCCCGCCGGCGGCGTTTTCATGGAGGAAGAAGAGATCATGCGCCGGCTGCAACCGCCGCCGCCCGCCGCGAAGAAGCTGCGCACCCGGGAAGACGAACCGGACCCGCTGCCCTAGGCGCGATTGCGCGCGGCGCGGGCCGCGCTCGGCTGAAACCTATCCGGATTGACGATCGGCGAAACCGGCTCGGGCCTGGCGGAGGCGGCGTTTATTCCTGCGCCTCGGCCGTTTCGGGCCGTTTGATCGCGGTGGATTTTACCCGCGGCATGTGAAGAATAAATCCCGGTCCGCTGGAACTTGCGGGAATGTAGATCGACCCGCCGCTGGCGGAATGGGTTGCGGCTTCGATCATCGTCGAACAGGCAAGCTGCATCGGAGCGGTCCCATCGTTGGCGGCCACGGCCACCGGGGCCGGCTGCGGCTGCTCCGGAGCCGGAAGCGCGGGCATCGGCGCCGCGGCGGTATTCGCGGAACCGGACGGCGCCGCATCGCTCTGCGGAGCTTGCGGCGCAGCATGTATCAGATTCGTGGGCGAGCTGACGGTTTGCGGCGCGGCGGAAGGCGGCACGGCGGGGACCGGCTGCGGCACGGAGACCGTCTGAGCGGCATCGGGCATCGCGGGCGGGGCGGCGGGCGCGACCGGCTGCGGAGCGGCGGCCGTCTGGACGGCGGCGGCGGGTTGCGAGCCGGCATCCGGCTTGGCGATTTCGGCCACGGAAACCGGCGGGGCGGCGGTCGGTTGGGTGGCGGCGGCAGCGGCGGCGATCTCCTGCTGCCGGCCGGCGGCGACCGTCATGGCCAGGCTTTGCGCGGCGGCATCGCTGCTCATGTGAACGCCCATCAACGCGCGATTGTCGGCGGCGGTGCCGGCGTCCGGATTTTGCAGGGCGCGGAAATATTTCACGTCGCTGTCGAGCGCCGCGAAATTGGTGTCCGAGCCGGCCACTTCGCGCGCCTTGTCCATGTTGTTGTTCACGGCATAGATCAAAGCGAGATTCTGCCGATAGCTCGGCTTTGCGTTCGGCATCGCGATGAGATCGCTGAAGGTCTTGATCGCGTCCGTGCTGTCGCCGGCGAGGAATTGCGCCAGTCCGAGATTGTTGCGCAAGCCCTGATGATCGGGCATCAGCTTCAAGCCGTCCTGGTAGTTGTTGATGGCGAGATCGTACCGGCCCATCATGCTGTAGGCGACGCCGATGACGCTGTAGAGCTGGGCATCGTCCTTGCGCGCGGCGAGGGCGATGTTGAACTGGTCGATCGCCGCCTGCGGCGAGCCGTGAATCAGCATGAGCTCGCCCATGCGGAACGCCGCATCGGCGTCGTCGGGCGCGAGCACCTGCAGTTCGTGATAGGTCTCGTAGGCCTCGGCATAGTCGCTGAGGGCGAGTTCGGCGGAACCGAGGCGACGCAAGGGCTCAAGCGACTTCGGATCGGCCTCGTGCGCGCTCTTGTAGGCCCGGGTCGCGGCGGCGAAATCGCCGCGCGTCACCGCATCGTCGCCGCGTTGCATCGGCGGTTTGGCGTCTTCGATCGCCTGCCGCGCCGATTGCGCATTCGCCGTGTCGTCGGCGTGATGCGAAAACGGCGAGATCGCGCAACCCGACATCGCCAAGGTCGCCGCGGCCAGCACCACGCGCAGGCAGGACGCCGTTCGCGGACGTCGCGGGCGAGGCACGGCTTCGGCGCGAATGCGGACGATTTCAACCACAGGCGTTTCCTCGGAGCAGTCGAACCAGAATGCTCGCAAGTGTTGCCGATCTTGGTAAACCAACCTTTAACAAAACCGGCCTATTCGCGCATTCGCGAGCCGGTTAAGGATCAGTCAAGACATCGGCTCGACTTTGAAAATCCCAGTATTTGCGGCCTTTCCGCTTGGCCGCGGCCCCGCCGGCGGTGACGCGCCGTCGGCGGAGGCCCGCCCCGATCGCCCGGAGATCCGCCTTGCGGCGGGATTTTTTACTTGGCGTTGGTGTCCGGTTCGTCCGGCGGGATGTCGAAATGGATCGTATTGAGGTCGACCTTGGGCGCCTTGTCGAGCGTGCCCAGCACCATCTGCGGGAAGGATATGACCAGCCCCACCATGATGAGCTGGATCAGGACGAAGGGAATGACGCCCCAATAGATCTGACCGGTGGTGAGCGGCGCTGTGCGCCGCCCGGTGACGCGGTCGGTGTATTCCTCGCTCGGCGCCACGCTGCGCAGATAGAACAGCGCGAAGCCGAACGGCGGATGCATGAACGAGGTCTGCATGTTGACGCCCAGCAGCACGCCGAACCAGATCAGATCGATGCCGAGCTTTTCCGCCACCGGCCCCAAGAGCGGCACGATGATGAAGGCGAGCTCGAAGAAATCGAGGAAGAAGGCGAGCACGAAGGCCATCGCGTTGACCACGATCAGGAACCCGAGCTGCCCGCCCGGCAGGTTGATCAGCAGATGCTCGACCCAGAGATCGCCGTTGACGCCGCGGAACACCAGACTGAACACGGTCGAGCCGACCAGGATGAACATGACGAAGGAGGAGAGCTTCGCCGTCGTGTCCATCGCCTGGCGCAGCAGCGGGAAATCGAGCCGCCGGTTGGCCAGCGCCAGGATGAGCGCGCCGGCCGAGCCCATGGCGCCGCCCTCGGTCGGCGTGGCGATGCCGAGGAAGATGGTGCCGAGCACCAGGAAGATCAGCGCCAAGGGCGGCATCATCACGATCACCACCTGGCGCGAAAGCCGGCTCAAGAGGCGCAGATTGAGGAGTTTGTCGGCCAGCGCCACGACATAGGCCGACACGCCGACCAGCGCGCAGGCCCAGATCGGATGCATGATGTCGTAATCGGCGAGCAGATAGGCCGCCGCCACGCACACCGCCACCACCACGCCGAGCGAGGTGTAACCGGTGCGGCCCGATTCCTCGCGCACGGTGATGGCCTCGAGCGGCAGGGCCGGCGTCAATTTCGGCCACAGCATGCTGACGATGAAGGTATAGACCGCGTACAACGCGGCCAGGCCCAGCCCGGGGATGAAGGCGCCCTGATACATGTCGCCGACCGAGCGGCCGAGCTGGTCGGCCATCACGATCAGGACTAGGCTCGGCGGGATGATCTGCGCCAGCGTACCGGAAGCGGCGATCACCCCCGCCGCCACCCGCCGGTCGTAGCCGTAGCGCAGCATGATCGGCAGCGAGATCAGGCCCATCGAGATCACCGAAGCCGCGACCACGCCGGTCGTCGCCGCCAAAAGCGCGCCGACGAAAATCACCGCATAGGCGAGGCCGCCGCGGATCGGCCCGAACATCTGGCCGATGGTGTCGAGCAGATCCTCGGCCATGCCGCTGCGTTCCAGGATCAGGCCCATGAAGGTGAAGAACGGGATCGCCAGTAGGGTGTCGTTCGACATGATGCCGAAGACGCGCTGCGGCAGCGCCTGAAACAGCTCGGGGCCGAGCAGGCCGAAATGGATGGCGATGACGCCGTAGAGCAGGCCGTTGGCGGCGAGCGAGAACGCCACCGGATAGCCGATCATCAGAAGGAAGATGAGCGACGCGAACATCAGCGGCGCGATGTTGGCGAGGAACAGCGCGCTCACCGCTTGTCCCCCTGCAACAGTTCCGGCGGCAACATTTCCTCGGCCGCGCCGTGAGCGTGCTTGGGCGTCGGATCGGGGATCAGGCCCATCAGGAAGGCCGCGCGTTTGATGATTTCCGAGACGCCCTGGATCGCCAGCAGGAAGAACCCCGCCGGGATCATGAGCTTCACCGGCCAGCGCAGTAATCCGCCGGCATTGGGCGAATACTCGCCGATCGCAAAGGATTGGGTGAATACCGGCCAGGAGAGCGCCATGATGATGAGCGCCATGGGCAACAGGAAGAAAATACCGCCCAACAGGTCGATCCAGGCGCGCGCGCGCGGCGAAAGCCGGCTGATGATGATGTCGATGCGGACATGCTCGTTCCTGAGCAGCGTATAGCCCGCGCCGATCAGGAAGAAACCGGCGAACAGATACCACTGGATCTCGAGCCAGCCGTTCGAACTGTAATCGAAGAGGTAGCGCACCACGGCGTTGCCGGAGCTCACCAGCACCGCGGCCAGCACCAGCCAATAAACCGTCTGGCCGATCCGCTCATTGACGCGGTCAATGAGCCGGCTGAACGCCAGCAGGAATTGCAATCGCCCGGCCTCCCCCACTCCCGCAACCGGGGCCGGTTTCACCGGCCCTTCATTATTTGACGCGGCCACTATGACATGCGGTTTTGGCCGATGCCAGTTCCGAGACGGGCGCTCGCCCTTGTCACGGCCGCCCGAACCGGTGAAGATGATCGCGCGGCGTCCGGCTTCGGACGCCGTCAAGCCGAGTCAGAAACCGCGGTCCGGGAGTCCTGCATGAGTCCATCCGACAAGCCACCGGCGGCGCCGGTTCCCGGCGGCAAGACCGTCCTGGTCGAATTCGATGCCGGCATCGCTTGGGTGACCATGAACCGGCCCGAAAAGCGCAACGCCATCAGCCCCGCTCTCGCGGCCGAAATGCTCGCGGTGGTCGACGCGCTCGAAACCGATCAACGCTGCGGCGTGCTGGTGCTCAGCGGCGCCGGCGAATCCTTTTCCGCCGGCATGGATTTGAAGGAATATTTCCGCGAGACCGATCCGCTGTCCCACGAGGAGCGCATGCGCATCTTTCGCGTCAACGCCCAGTGGCAATGGCGGCGGATGATGTTCTATCCCAAGCCGACCATCGCCATGGTGAACGGCTGGTGCTTCGGCGGCGCCTTCACCCCAATGCTGTCCTGCGATCTCGCGATAGCCGCCGACGAGGCGACCTTCGGCCTGTCGGAGATCAATTGGGGCATCATCCCGGCCGGCATCGTCACCAAGGCGCTGGCGGGCGCGGTCAACCAGCGCGACGCGCTTTACGCCATCATGACCGGCGAGCCGTTCGACGGCAAACGCGCGGCGGCGATGGGCCTGGTCAACGAATCCGTGCCCCGCGCCGCGCTGCGCGGCCGGGTGAAAGAGCTCGCCGGCGTGCTCTTGAAGAAGAACCCGACCGTGTTGCGCGCGGCCAAGCACGCCTATCGCCGGGTGCGCGAGATGAGCTGGGACGACGCCGAGGATTACCTGTTCGCCAAGATGGACCAGTCGCGCTTCCTCGATCCCGAGAAGGGCCGCGACCGGGGCATGGCGCAGTTCCTCGACGAGAAATCCTACCGGCCCGGCCTCGGGACCTATAAGCGTGAGCGCTGAGAGCATCGGGCAGGGCGCCGGAAGGCTGCTGCGGCCCCGATCCGTCGCCATCGTCGGCGTGTCGCCCGAGCCGGATTCGATCGGCGGCGCGGTGCTGGCCAATCTCGAACGCTTCAACTACGGCGGCGCGATCCATCTGGTCAGCCGCTCGCGCGACGCCATCGGCGGCCGGCCCTGCCTGCCCGCGATCGACGAGTTGCCCGAGGGCGTCGACGCCGCCGTGCTGGCGCTGCCCCAGGCGGGGATCGTCGATGCGGTCGCCTCTTGCATCAAGCGCAAGACCGGCGCCGCCGTGATCTTCGCCGCCGGTTTCGCCGAAATCGGCGATGCCGGCCGCGTGGCGCAGGACAAGCTGGCGCGCGCGGCGAAAGCGGGCGGGCTGGCGCTGCAAGGGCCCAACTGCATCGGCTTCGTGAATTATGCCGACGGCGTGCCGCTGACCTACGAGCCGGTGACTCCAGCCCAGCCGGACGGCCCGGCCGTGGCCATCGCCGCGCAAAGCGGCGCCATGGCCTCGAGCCTGCGCGCCGCCTTCCAGGCCAAGGGGCTGGCGGTAGCGCAGGCGATCTCCACCGGCAACGAGGCCGGGCTGTGCGTGGAGGATTTCCTCGAATTCCTGATCGGCGAATCCAAGGCCAGGGCGATCGCGCTGTTCGTGGAACAGATCCGGCAGCCGAAGCGATTCCTCGAACTGGCGGCGCGGGCGCGCCAGGCGGCCAAGCCGGTCGTGCTGCTGCATCCCGGGCGCAGCGCGCGCGCCAAGGATTCGGCGCGCTCGCATACCGGCGCGCTGGCCGGCGATTACGCGGTGATGGAGACCCTGCTGCGGCGCCAGGCGGTGGCGCTGGTCGAAACCGTCGAGGAGCTGATCGACGTCACGGAAATCCTGGCGCGCTTCCCGCAGGCGCCGGTCAAGGGCGCGGCGATCGTGACCAATTCGGGCGCCTTCAAGGGCTTCGCGCTAGATTTCTGCGAATCGATCGGCCTCGACCTGCCCGCGCCCTCCGCGGCCACCGTCGCCGCACTCAAGAAGGCGTTGCCGCCTTTCGCGTCGATCGACAACCCGCTCGACGTCACCGGCCAGCTCATCAAGGAGCCGGCGATCCTGCCCAGATCGGTGGAGCCGCTGCTGGCCGACTCGTCTTTCGGCAGCCTGGTGGTGGCGGTGGTGCCGGGCGGGCCGCAACAGGCGGCGGCCAAGGTCCAGGCGCTGCTGCCGGCGGTGGCGGGCTCGGTCAAGCCGGTGGCGGTCGCCACCACCCATGACGAGGGCGCGTTGCCGGCGGAATTCATCCCCGCCATCCGCGGCGCGGGCCTGCCCTTTTTCCGTTCGCCCGAGCGCGCGCTGCGCGCGATGGCGCGCGTGACGGCGTATGGCCGCGCGCGGGCGGCGGCGGAAATTTCCGCGACCGCGATCAAGCTCCCGGCGGCGAAATTGCCCGGCAAGGGCGCGTTGGCGGAATACCAGAGCAAGGATTTCCTGGTCGCGCTCGGCTTTCGCACGCCGCGCGGCGCGCTGGTGCGCGACGTGGTCCAGGCCAAGAACCTGGCCGCGCGGCTGGGCTATCCGGTGGCGCTGAAAGCGCAATCCGGCGCGCTGTCGCACAAGAGCGACGCGGGCGGCGTGATCCTCGGCCTCGTTGACGCCACTTCGCTGGTCCAGGGCTGGGAAAAGCTCAACGCCGCCGTGCACAAAGCGCATCCCCGGATCGTGCTCGACGGCGTGCTGGTCGAAGCCATGGCCGAACCCGGCATCGAGATGGCGGTGGGCGCGCGGCGCGACAAGGAATGGGGCCCGGTGCTGATGGTCGCGCTCGGCGGCGTGTGGATCGAGGCGCTCAAGGACATCCGCCTGATGCCGGTCGATCTCGACGCCAAGGATATCGAGCGCGAAATCCTGAGCCTCAAGGGCGCGGCGCTGCTCAAGGGCATGCGCGGAAAACCCGCCGGCGATGTTCCGGCGCTGGTCGAGGCGATGCTGCGGCTGGGAGCGCTGATGCAGGCGAACCCGGCGATTGTCGAGATCGACATCAATCCGCTGACGGTCTACGCCAAGGGCAAGGGCGTGCTGGTGCTCGACGCGCTGATCGTCTCGGCCTGAGGCGGGCGGCGATGGACTTCTCCTTCAGCGAGGAACAGGCCCTGCTGCGCGACAGCGTCGGCAAGCTGATGGACAAGCACGCCCCGCCCGAATTGATCCGTCGCCTCGACCGCGAGCAGGCCTATCCCTACGAGCTCTACGACGCGTGGGTGGAAGCCGGGCTGTTCCGCATGCCGTTCGCCGAGGCAGACGGCGGGTTGGGCGGCGGCGCGGTCGACCTCTGCATCATCGCCGAGGAGATGGCGCGCCGCAGCCAGGATCTGTTCACCGCCTATGGCGGGCCGGTGTTCTGCGGCCTCAACATCGCGCGCCAGGGTTCGCCGGAGCAGAAGGCCTGCTGGCTGCCCCGGCTGTTTTCGGGCGCGGCGCGGTTCTCGATCTCGATCTCGGAGCCCGATGCCGGATCGGATCTGAGCCGGATGCGCGCCAGCGCGCGGCGCGACGGCGGCGATTACGTGATCAACGGCCAGAAGCTGTGGGCGAGCGGCGCCGGCGCCAAGCGCAACGTCATCAACGCCTATGTCCGGACCGATGCCAAGGCGGACATCCGCAAAGGGATGTCGCTGTTCCTGATCGACAACGACGCCAAGGGCGTCGAGCTCCGTAAGCTCGAGATGCTGGGGCGGCGTT
>Ga0209006_10001295_pt1 | contig 22704 bp, 22 predicted proteins | sample JacPin_JW_Ref_O2_FD_188567 | JGI IMG/M metagenome (GOLD analysis project Ga0209006, IMG submission 188567) | Forest soil microbial communities from Algoma, Ontario, Canada - Jack Pine, Ontario site 1_JW_Ref_O2 (SPAdes) (version 2) | ecosystem: Environmental > Terrestrial > Soil > Boreal... | reverse complement strand
CGGCCAGCAACCGGAAGAACTCTGGCGTCAGGTCATGCATCTGGAGCGCGTCTGCCGGAATCCGAAACCTACGATGTTGAGCCAATCCCCTACGAAGCTGGTTCAACTTCCGGCACAAAGTTATGCCACCAGCTTCGACGAACTTCTCAGCGTGCTCGCTAGCTAACCGCACTCATGGACATCCTTCTCACCCACGGCTACTTCCTTTATGAGGATCCCAAAGAGCTTCAGATCATGAAGCCCTATCCGCCGCTGGGGATTCTCTATATCTGTTCTCACTTGCGGCACAAAGGCGTTCGCGCCGAGGTATTCGACTCTACGTTTTCGTTGCGAAAGGAATTGTTTGATCTCTTACACCAAGGCCCGCCGTCGATTCTCGGTATCTACGCAAACCTGATGACGCGGTCCAAAGTCGTGGAAATCCTTCGCGTGGCCAAGGAAGCCGGGTGGCAAACTCTCGTCGGCGGACCGGAACCGGGAGCCTATGTTCAGGAATATCTGCGGGTGGGTGCAGATGTCGTCGTCATCGGCGAAGGCGAACTCACGCTGGAAGAGCTGGTGCCGGCGTTGCAATCGCGCGCTGATTTGCATCGGGTCGACGGCATCGCATTTTTGGCGGAAGATGGCTCCGTTGTACGTACCAAGCCGCGCGAGCAGATCAAGGATATCGACGCCCAACCGTGGCCGGCCCGCGATTGTATAGACATGTCGCGCTACGTTGAAGTCTGGCGCGAACACCACGGCATGGGTTCGGTTTCATTGATTACGGCTCGCGGTTGCCCGTATCACTGCAAGTGGTGCAGCCATGAAGTTTTCGGAAAGACGCATCGCCGCAGAAAGCCGTCATCGGTCGCCGAGGAGCTTGAATTCCTCATCCGCCAATACGAACCGCAAATGGCGTGGATGGCCGACGACGTCTTCACCATTCACCACGGCTGGTTGTTTCAATACGCCACAGAATTGAAGCGCCGTGGGCTGAAGCTTCCATTCGAATGTATCTCGCGCGCTGATCGGCTCAATCGTCAGGTCGTCGAGACGCTAGCCGAGATCGGCTGCTTCCGCGTCTGGATCGGCTCCGAAAGCGGCTCCCAGAGAATTCTCGACGCCATGGAACGCGGTGTTACGGTCGAAGAGGTGCAGAGTGGGGTGGCGTTGTGTCGATCGGCAGGAATTCAAACCGGAATGTTTCTGATGTGGGGATACGAAGGCGAGGAAATGTCGGACATCGAAGCCACGGTTGAACATGTTAAGAAAAGTGATCCTGACATTTTTTTCACTACCGTGGCCTATCCGATCAAAGGCACACCCTATTTTTCTGAGGTGGCCGATCGCGTCGAGGGCCTAAAGCTATGGAGCGAGGGCTCCGATCGCGACTTTCGCATTCGCAATCGCCACTCGCGACAATACTACCGCTTCGCCGACAAGCTGCTGCGCAGCGAAGTTGAGCTTCACCGCCTCAAACTCAAGCCTGATGCGAATCAAACATCGTTGATAACTCTTCGCGATGGCATCGCTGAGGCGCGCGCTGGCCTCGAGTCGACGCGTTCAGAAGTCGAGGCCTGAATCTATGTCCGCCGCGCCACAACCGATCTTTACTGCTCCCTTTGATGCCGTAGCTGAGCGATACGATGAAACGTTCACTTCATCCATTATCGGGCGCGCCCAGCGAGCAGTGGTTTGGAAGGAGCTCGAGAAAACATTCCGCGCTGGGGATCGCGTTCTCGAAATCGGATGCGGTACCGGAGCTGATGCCTGCTTTCTCGCCGATCGCGGGGTATACGTCACAGCAACCGATGCCTCGGCGCAGATGATCGAAGTCACTAGCCGTAGAATTCGAACCAACGGGCTGGACAACTTTGCGCATCCGCACGTGCTCCCGGCCGAAAACATCTCCTTGTTAGGAACAACTGAACCATTCGAAGGCGCGCTCTCCAACTTCGGCGCTTTGAATTGCGTTAACGATCTTCAGCAACTAGCCGCCGATCTCGCCGGGTTCCTTCGACCCGGCGCAAAAGTTTTTCTATGTTGGATGGGCCCTTACTGCGTTTGGGAAATGCTCTCGTATGCCTTGAAGGGAAATTGGACCAAAGCATTCCGCCGCCTGCGCCGTAAAGGCGTTACAGCAAAACTCACTGATGGAGCGCTAATCCACGTGCAGTACCCCAGCGCAGATTCGCTTGTACGCTGCTTCGCTCCATGGTTTCGTTTGCGATCGGTGCAGGGTGTTGGAATCGCGGTACCTCCAAGTTATATCGAGCCGTGGGCGCAACGTCATCCTCGTTTGCTGCAGTTTTTTGAACGAATTGATTCGCGCATCAATCGTTGGCCGGGAGTGCGATTGCTCGGTGATCACATTTTAGTCTGCCTGGAACGTCGAGTTGATTAAACCTGGCTCTGATTGAACAATGAGCACGCTAATCTCAATTACGGCTCCAGATTCCAGCGCTGACTCGGCTGCGCACACGATTCACAGCCTACCCGTCCTGGTCATCTTCCCTCATAACCAGTGCAACTGCCGCTGTGTCATGTGCGATATCTGGCGCATTCGCGAAGCGCGGGAAATCACACCTTCGGACCTTGAGCAGCAACTGGGCTCGATGAAGTCTCTTGGTGTGCGCTGGGTCGTTTTCTCCGGCGGTGAACCTCAACTCAATGAAAAGTGGAGCTATCTGGCACAGATGCTGCGTTCAGCGGGAATGCGCATGACTTTGCTGACTGCCGGGTTACTTCTGGAATCTCAGGCACAAGCCGTTGCCGAAAACGTCGATGACGTGATTGTCTCGTTGGATGGACCACCCGACGTCCACAACGGCATCCGGCGCATTCCTGATGCGTTTGAGCAGGTATCTCTCGGCGTCGGTGCCGTGCGCCGCCTGCGCCCGGATATGGCGTTCGGCGCTCGTTGTACCGTACAAAAGGCAAACTTCCGCTCCCTGCGCGCGGTCGTTCAATCTGCAAAGGAAATGGGACTGAACTCAATCTCTTTCCTGGCGGCTGACCTCACGTCATCCGCTTTCAATCGCGCCGAAGGCTGGCAACCAGATCGTGCAGATCGCGTTGCCTTAACATCCGAGGAAGTTGACGCGTTGGAATCTGAGATCGAACAACTTATCGATCAGCACGCAGCAGATCTCGCGTCGGGGTTCGTCGTTGAAAATGCCCAGAAACTGCGCCGGATCGTTCAGCACTTTCGCGCTCATCTTGCACAGGAACAAAATATCGCCCCACGCTGCAATGCCCCGTGGGTCTCCGCAGTAATAGAAGCTACGGGAGATGTGCGGCCTTGTTTCTTCCACCCTGCGGTCGGCAATATTCACCGGCAAACGCTTCCGGAGATCATAAACAGTCCGAAAGCATTGCAGTTCCGCTCCAACCTCGACATCACCACTAATGACATCTGCCGCAGCTGTGTTTGTTCCCTCCACATCGCGAAACAAGACGGCATTGCGACATGAGAAACCGCCCCAAATCGCTGCGCGGATGAAAACTATTGTTTGAACGAGAAATCCAGTGTCTTGGCTTCACCCGCTCCCACGGTTATCTTTTGCGTCTGCGTGCCCAGTTTTTCCTGCCACGCCGTGATCGTGTAGGTCCCTGGCGGCAGATTCTTAATGTCAAACGCGCCGTTTTTATCGGTCACGGCGAAATAGGGATGCTTGAAGACAGCGATGTATCCCCGCATCCAGGGATGCACGTTGCATTTGATGGGAATCGCGATTTCTTCGCGCGCGAAGGTATGGTCCAGCGGAACACCATGCGGCTGAGTCATATTCCATTCGCGATTGTTGGCCGGCGTGGGATGAATGTTGTGCGTAGTCTCGTCGCTGTTCACAATTTCAAGTTTCTGATTGGCCTGCATCGCGAGCACATGCGGCCTGTACTGGCATCCCTTCTGTTCCAGCGTGACTGACTCCTGCGGCGGCTGGGAGGTGTTGGCAGCAAGGCCCTCCGAAACGTAGACGACCACGTTGGCTAAGCCTCCGCCGCTATCCACAACAATGTCTTCGGTGGTCGCGGGCGCAGTTCTTCCCTTGGAGCAAAGAGGATCTGCCGAGGTGTCGATATGAGTCGGCTTGGGCGCTGCACCCTCGAATTTAATGACACCTTTGATTCCGGACCCCGAATCGGCTGGATTGGCGGTTACAGACGGCACCGACAGCACAAGCAATGTACCGGCAACGATCAGGATCAATAAAAAAGAAACCACCGAAGCAAATATTGATTTTTCTTTCATCTCAGCCACCACTTTCTTTGCAATGAAGTTTCCGTCGTCATTGCCCGCTGGCGTCGTTCTTCACTTCGACATGTTTCTTCGAATCGCTCAGCGTGCGAATGTAATGCACTACGTCCCATCTTTGCTCCGGCGTCATCGCAGTCGCGAACGACGGCATTGGAGTGCCGTCGAGGCCGGTTTCCAGATCACGAAACATATCGCGATTCGTGTCTCCACATTTGAACTGCCTGCCGCTGGTGAAATCGAAAGGTGGAATCAGATTGCCCTGGCTATCGGTCAGCGTAGGTGCCGACGGCCCGTGACCACGTCCGTCTTTTCCATGGCACTGCCAGCAATTCATGCTCTGGAAAAGAGCGGCTCCGCGTTTTACGCTTTCGGCAGAATCCGGCGGTTCAGCCGGAATCGGTATGACTGCGCCGGGTTTCTCTTCTTCAAACGCCGAGGAAAATGTCTTGATATAAGCGACCAAGTCGGCGCGCTCCTGCCGCAGCAGCGGCTTCCATGAAGGCATGCCGCTCGCGTGAATTCCCCGGCTGATCGTGTCGTACAAGTCGCTATCGAGCGGAAGGCTTCCGGCGGGCGTTGAATGGCATTTGAAGAGTGCCTTCGTAAAATCCCGCGGCTTCGGATTCAGGTAGGGAGCGTTTTCGCCGCGTCCGTCCCCCTCGGGGCCGTGACAGTAAATGCAATACCGCCCGTACAAAGCTTTTCCGCGTTTCGCATTGCCCGTCAACTTACCAATGTGGCTCTCTTGCGCCGTGGCCGCGCTCGCTGTGATAGCCGTCAGCACCACCAGCCAGCTTGCGAATTTGATGCTTGTGCGCACGAAACTCCACCTCATCTGAACTCGAGAATTAGAAGTCGAAATCGAAGCCCATCAGATAACTGTCCCGCGTGTCATTCAGGCCGGAGAGCGGCGCGGCACCGATGTTCAAGATGCGCGAATATTCCTGAGTCCAGGCGAGGCCACCCCGCGAACTCATGATCGGGTACCAGCGATAACCGAGCGTCCAGTTATCGATATTTCCGGCGTTGCTGCGAATGCCCGGATTCGCCTGCCGTGACATACGGATCAATTCGTATCGGCCGGTAAAGATCAGCCGCGGCGTCGGATTGTAGTGGCCTTCGATGAATCCGCCATTCCAGGTCGGCGCCGCAGCGCCCAGAGGCAGTGCGGACGCTTGATTGGAAGGCACTCCGTTGCCCAGAAATACGTTGTCGTAACCGTGCATAAAGAAAGTGTAGAAATCGACTTTGTTGATGAACCAGTGCCCGTATGCGCCAACGCGATAAAAATCTTTATTCCCCATCCCCGTGCCGGGGATGGGATTGCCCCCGTTCGTCTGAAAGAACGTCGGCGATTCGCCAAAATATCCGTAGACGCCGACCTGCTGCCGTCCGAACCACGGCGTCTCGATCGATTGATTAAAGTTGGCGTAGACGTCGTAGGCCTGGTTTGCAGGCAGCCCAGTCGTACCATTGCTGTCGGTCACGACGGCCACTGAGTACCGCGTGGAATCATCCGCAGAGTGGCCCAGAAGTTCGACACCGAGTTGGTCGAATCCAATTCCTGAGAAGAAGTTGCGATCCCCCGGCGGCGTGAAGAAGTAGTTGTAGTAGACGCCACCAGTATTGCTGAGCGTGAGCAAACGCTCCTGTGAAATGGGCTCATCCAGTTCAAACTTACCCATCTTCACGTTGAGCCACGGTGACTTCGCGAGGTTGTCGAAACGTACCCAGGCCTGCGACAACGAAATACTGTTATTACCGATGAAGGGCTGGACGAACATCGAAATGTTGTTGTAGATCGTGCCCGCCGAGATCACGTCGAGTCCAGGCAGATCGAAACCGGATGACGTAATCGATGCCTCGGTTTGTCCGCTGCTTGCATTCCCGGGGGTTACGTCGACCGCCTGGCGATTATTATTTTCGCGGTGCCACATCGGGGTGGTACGAAACATGATCGGCCAGTACGCCGGCTCCTGATAAATCGGCGCATCCTTGCCGTTGCCCAATTGATATCCGTTGTCTTTAAAGGTCTGTCCAAAATTGTTGAGCATGGGCCACGCCTCGTGGCAGGCCGAGCAAGGCAGGCCATACTTGCGGGCAAAAGCAGGGATACCGTGCGCCGACGGCACAATTGCGAAGAGCATTCCGAACGCAACTAGTGATGCAGCTAGCCTGAAAACAGGTCGGTTCTTCATGCTTGCCCCACGCCATCGCTGGAGGAACCCCGCCAGGGACGAAGAACTTCCTGAGGGACAAACTTGTAGCCCACACCATGCACAGTTCGAATCAGCACAGGACAATCGGGGTTGTTTTCGATCTTCTGGCGCAACTTTGAAATGCAGTTATCGACCGTGCGATAACTCGCCCGTTTTCTTTTGGGCCAAACCGAGCCCACCAACTTCTGCCGTGAAACGGCAACTTTAGGCCGGGACACCAAAAATTTAAGAACTTTGAATTCCTGCAAAGTGAGGTCAATAGGACGCTCATCCCGGCAGAGTTCCATAGTTCTGAAATCCAGAAAAAACTCGCCAAACTGCGCTACCTGACGGCTTGTCGTCGATGCGACGTGCATATTCGAGTCCGCGATCTTCCAATCGATTTCAAAGTCGTCCCAATCTAGCGCTCGAGAGCCCCAGACCATGTCACAACCTAGTCAGAATCTTGTTAAATCTGTGCCGCCGGAATGGAGCAAAGAGAGACCATTGCTCTGGTACACTGGCGCGCATGAAAGCGACGACCCGCAGGCAATTTATCCAGACTTCTTTATCTGTATCCGTGGCCGCTTCACTGTTGCCGAAAGCCGCATGGGCTTCGTCCGGAACTTCTGTTTCCGGCCCATCGGTTCAATTTCCTACAGACCCACGAGCACGTGTTTCCGTTGCCGCCTATCCTTTTCGTGAATTCCTCATGGGATGGATGGGCTGGGACGGCAAGACTCCCAGTTCCGTTCCGAAAGCGCAGCAGATGGAGTTGAAGAATTTTGCCGCCCACGTTGCGGAGAAATTCAATGTCCACAAGATTGAGCCGTGGAGCCGGGTCTTCCCGTCTACCGATCCCAAGTATCTGGAAGAATTTCGCAATGCGGTTGAAAAAGCTCACTCCGCAATAGTCGACGTCGCCGTGGACGAAAAATTCAGCCAATACTCATCCGATGCCAGCGTGCGTGAAAAATCGCTCGCCTCGAGCAAAAGCTGGATTGATGTCGGTGCAGCGCTGGGGTCACCCAGCATTCGCACCCACATCCAGGGCGAGAAGGATGCAAAACCCGATGTCGCTCTCGCCGCCGACACACTGGCTCGCGTCACGGAATATGGAGGCAAGAAGAATGTCGTCGTGCATCTGGAGAATGACGATCCGGTCAGCGAAGATCCATTCTTCATCGTGAAAGTCATCGACAAGGTGGGCAGCCCGTGGTTAAGAGCTCTGCCCGATTTTGGAAATACCGTGGTGGCGCACGACGAAGATTATGCTTATCGCGCCATCGATGAGATGTTCGCTCATGCCTATGGCATCTGCCACGTGAAAGACGGGGAAGAAAATGAGGAAGGGAAAATGGTTCACGTGGACCTGGCACGCACCTTTTCCATCCTCAAGAAGCGCGGATACAAAGGCTATTGCTCGATGGAATATGACGCGCCAGGTGACCCCTACAAGCCGACCACAGAACTCATTGAACAAACCATCAAATTTCTTTCCGCCTGAAAAGCCAATTCTTACGGCTGAATAACAACCCGTCTGAGTTATGTTCCGCTGCGACGCTGGGGATTCGTTTTTTATTCGCCTTCGCGTAAATTCTGTGATACATAATAGGCGATGCGGAAAGCGATCAACCATCTGAAGAAATCCGATCCCATCATGCGCAGCATCATCGAGCAGGTGGGTCCATTTCGGATGGAGTTCAATCCTCCCGAATTTGCCAGCCTGGCCGAGTCAATCGTCTATCAACAATTGAATGGTGCCGCGGCCGCGAGTATTTTCACCCGCTTCGTGGCGCTGGCCGGCGATCCGCTCACGCCAAAAGGAATTCTAAAGCTCACGGATGAGCAGATGCGGGCGGGCGGTATGTCGAAGCAGAAAACGGCCTACCTGAGAGATCTGGCGGCGAAAACATTATCCGGAGCAGTCGACTTCAAGCGACTCCCGGATTTGACTGAGCAAGAGGTCATCGAGCACCTCACGCAGGTAAAAGGCATCGGCGTATGGACCGCGCACATGTTCCTGATGTTCACGCTCAAACGTCCCGACATCCTGCCGACAGGCGATTACGGGGTGCAAGCGGCGATCAAGCGGCACTACAAGAAACGGAAATTGCCCAAGCCGCACATTATGGAAAAAATTGCCAAACCCTGGGCTCCCTATCGCAGCATTGCCTCGTGGTATCTGTGGCGAAGCCTGAACATCAAGACCCTCTAGTCGCAGCTTACGCGGCTCTGTGGTTAAATAGTGATCGATGGCAGACGTGAAGATCCGCGTGCTGGTGGCCAAGCCTGGCCTCGACGGGCATGATCGCGGGGCGAAAGTTATCGCTCGGGCGCTGCGCGATGCCGGGATGGAAGTCATCTATACCGGGCTGCGGCAGACTCCGGAGATGATTGTCACGGCCGCGCTGCAGGAAGATGTGCAGGTCATCGGCCTATCGATTCTTTCAGGCGCGCATAACGCGATCGTTCCCCGTGTCACGGACCTTCTCAAGCAGAACAAGATGGACGATGTAATCTTGCTGGTGGGCGGGATTATTCCCGACCAGGATGTAGCCGGACTCAAACAGGCTGGAGTCGCCGCAATCTTCCAGCCCGGCACGGCTATGGATGAAATCGTTCAGTTCATTCGCGCCCACGTGAAAAGCCCAGGCGTGCCGGCTGCCGGTTAGATTCCCGCAACACTTCACGAATCTTCAGTGAACCGGATAACCGTCTTCGCCGGGCAAGTGCCCTTCCACCTTAATCACTTTAAGCTCCACGCCGGGCTTGACCTCCGCTGGATCAACCAAAGAGATCGCCCCGGGAAAAACCTTGATTGCTTCCTTCACCATCCCAAACGATGGCATGGTGAACGGTTCCGCATCAGCTTCGCCCCGAAAAACCTGTGCCGCCCAGTATTGCTTATATTCGCTCTCTGACATGGCCAGAATGCGCAGCAGTATGATGCGCTCACGGCTGCCGGGAGCGCGAACGATGAGCTTCACCGGAGCGCCGCCTGGCCATGTGCGTTTCTCACCCAGGAAACATTTCCGCAAATCCGCGAAGCTGATATTCGTTACAGAGCTATTCGGATTGACCACTACCGCGATATCTTTTCTCTGCGCTGAGGCGGAAGGGACCGACAGACTGGCGGCCATGCAAACCATCAGGATGCTGCACAACCAGTGGATCGACTCGCCTCTTACGGTTCGCTTCCGCATCAGAAGGTCCCCGAAAGTTGAAAGTGCAGGCCACTCAGATCGGGTAATCCACGCCGAGCCAGGCGATCCAGTTGTACTTTAAGCGCAATATAGTCATTCGCATCGTAGCGCGCACCGAAGGAAGGACCGTACCGTAGGCCAACATCGTCGTAGATTGGATTTTCCAGGCTGGCATTCACGTATTGGTAGCGAATGAACGGACGAATCGCGCCGAACGCTCTAGAAAACTGGGAATAAAAAGCAGAAGTATTGAAGATTTCGCCGCCACCGATAGGCGCATGCCGAATCAGAAACCCTTCATTCAGAAATTCAATTCCGTGTGCGATGTAGACAACATGGCCGTTCACGATAGTCTGATTCCATCGCTCTGACTCCGGCGGAACATTCGTGCCGCCGGCTTGTGTTCCAATCGTCGCGCCGTTTGCTGTAAGGACCAGATCGCTGATCTGATCGTGGTAAATCGAACCCCCGATGCGCAGGCCAGGAATACGGTCGGGAGTCAGGAAAAAACCGAGGTTCACGTAATTGCCGTTATTTTCGTCGTTTAATAAGCCGTCGCCGTTGATGTCGGGACGAATCGTGTCGGCGGATCCATATTCCGCCACGTAGTTCAGGCCAAACTTGCCAGAGGGAATACTCCCAGTCGCCAAGATACCTACAGCCTGCGTGGGAAGAATTCCGCCGTTGCTGGAGTACTCCATCACCAACGGACGATCCGCAGTGGTTTGTAGCCAGCTGGCACTACGAAACGCCCAGTTGTAATAGCCGATGTAGGTTTGATTTCTGCCGAACGACAGCTTCAAGTGATCATTCAATTCATATTTGAACAACATCCGACGTAAATCCACTTTGAAGGCCTGCGCGTCCTGCTCTTCAAAATCAATCTCGGCTAAAACGCTGCTCCTCCCGGTGAGACGCGATGCAAGAAACAGATCAAAGTCCCCGATGTAGAAGTTTCCGGAAGACCCCGGCACGAACCCGTAAGTGCCAAGTTCGGCGGTATGCTGGTTTAACACCTTGTAATCAACTTCTGCGAAGCCGCGCCACTGAATGCCGCGAAAGATGTGCAGATCAGGCGACACCTCTGCGTCTGCCGGTGCGGCAGGCGGCTGCGCAGGAGGGGAAGCTGTTTCCTGGTTTGTTTGGCGGACCTCAGTCTGATCTTTCTGGTCCGCTTGTTTTTGCTTTGCTTCGAGCGCCTTTATGCGCTCTTGCAATTCACGATCATGCTGCTGCAAATCCTTGATCTGCTGTTGCAGGGAAGAGATATCTTTCTGATTTTCAGAATCTGCACTCTGGCCTGAGGCGAGACTGGCGAGAACCAGAAATGCGACTACAAGAGGTAACAGAGCACTCCGATCCATTCGCCCGAGTCTTCCCCACACGAAGCATCTCCTACAAGTTCGCTTTTGCTAATCGGTTTCGACGCCGCTTCAGCTTGACTTTCGGCAGCAGCGCCTGAAAGCATCGCGTTACTTCGGTACAAAAGAAAACGCTCATGAATAACTTCGGACGCGTTCTGAATACGTTGATGCGGCCATCCGTCTCCGGAAGGCCTGAATGAGCGAGGCTTCCCCCGGTTATTCTCTGGAGTGCGCGCCAGGCGGACGAATCCTCCGACTTCGCTCGGAAGACTCGACCAACCGGCTGACCCGCGAACTCATCGTGCAATTGACAGAAGAGATTCGACGGCTAGCCACAGGAAAGCAGCCGTTAGTGATCACCGGCAATGACAATTTCTTTTCCGCCGGTGCGGACCTCAACGAGATTGCGGCGCTCGACGGTCCCGAAGCATTGGAATTTTCCAAGATGGGTCAGGCTCTCATGCGGCTGGTCGACGACTTCCCTGCTCCAGTAACCGCCGCAATTTCCGGATACTGTATGGGCGGCGGGTTCGATCTGGCATTAGCTTGTCGTTACCGCATTGCCTCGCCGCACGCCGTTTTCGGGCATCGCGGAGCAGTCTTGGGGTTGATGACTGGGTGGGGTGGCACACAGCGCATGCCTCGGCTGATTGGCAAAGGGGGCGCGCTCCATTTGCTGATTGCAGCAGAAAGGATCTCAGCCGCCGAAGCACTCCGCATCGGATTGGTCGATGCCCTCGCCGATGATCCCGTCGCCGAAGCCTTGCGTCTAAATGCGCCCCAATAGAAGATGAATCGATCTCGCCGCGAATATCGCTCCTGCCGGTTTGCGCCTTCCCCATCCGCTGGTATACCGTAAAAAGTCGCGTCTCAACTCAATTTCAGACTATGGCTGATCGCAACGAAACCGTAATCAATTCGCCTGCTTCAGCCAATGTGCTGACCACTAAGATTGATCCCACGTCCGCTCGCTTCGAAGCCAATATGCGCTTCCTTGCCGATCTGATGTCGCAGGTTCGCAACGAAACGGAAAAGATAGCTGAAGGCGGTGGCGCAAAAGCGGTCGAGAACCAGCACTCCAAGGGAAGGCTAACCGCCCGAGAGCGCATTGAGCGCCTTGCCGACCCCGACACGTTTTTTGAACTGGGACTTTACACCGCGCATGGCATGTACGAAGAGTGGGGTGGGGCTCCCGCCGCAGGTGTGATCACAGGCTTGGCACGCATTCAGACGCGCATGGTGATGATCATCGCCAATGACGCCACGGTCAAGGCAGGCGCTTTCTTCCCGATGACCTCGAAGAAAGTGATTCGTGCGCAGAATATCGCCATCGAGAACCATATTCCGACGATCTATCTCGTTGACTCCGCAGGCGTATTTTTGCCGCTGCAGGAAGATGTCTTTCCCGATACCGATGACTTCGGGCGCGTTTTCCGCAACAACGCCGTCATGTCGGCCATTGGAATTCCTCAAATTGCCGCCATTATGGGGATGTGCGTTGCCGGCGGCGGCTACCTCCCGGTCATGTGCGACCACGTGCTTATGACCGACGGCAGCGGGCTGTTTCTTGCCGGTCCAGCCCTGGTACAGGCCGCAATCGGTCAGAAAGTATCGGCAGAAGATCTGGGCGGATCGCTGATGCACTCCTCCATCAGCGGCACTATCGACTTCCGCGAACCGAATGATGACGCCTGCATCGCGCGCATTCGTTCTATCGTCGACAAGTGGGGATATCGCCGCCAGTCTCTCTGGGATCGCAAGAAGCCGGTCGAACCTGCGCTCGCGGCTGAAGAGATCTATGGAATTTACGATTCGTCTTCGGCACGCCCGTATGACATGAAAGAAGTGCTGGCACGCGTCCTCGATGGCAGCCGCTTTGACGAATACAAAGCGGAATATGGCAAGACCCTCATCTGTGGCTATGGACGCATCGGAGGATTCGCGGTCGGAATAGTTGCCAATCAAAAGCTGCATGCGCAGCAGACCGATCATGAAGGCCACAAGCGCGTCGAGTTCGGCGGAGTCATCTATACCGAATCCGCCGAGAAGGCCGCACGCTTCATCATGGACTGCAATCAAAATCTGATCCCGCTCGTCTTTTTTCATGATGTCAACGGATTCATGGTTGGCCGCGATGCCGAATGGAGCGGAATCATTAAAGCCGGCGCAAAAATGGTGAATGCAGTCTCCAACTCGGTAGTGCCGAAAATCACCGTGATCGTTGGCGGCTCATTCGGAGCGGGCCATTATGCAATGTGTGGAAAAGCCTACGATCCCCGCTTCGTTTTTGCGTGGCCCACCGCGCGCTACGCAGTGATGAGCGGCGAATCGGCTGCAGGGACGCTGGTTGAGATCAAGGTCAAGCAACTGGAACGCGGCGGAAAGAAGCTGAGCGAAGAAGAACGAAAAGAGCTGTTCGAGTCAGTCAAGCGTACCTACGATGAGCAAACCGATCCGCGTTATGGCGCCGCTCGATTGTGGATCGATAAGATCATCGACCCTATCGAGACGCGGGAAGCAATCATCGAAGCCCTTGAAGCGGCGTCGCTGAACCCTGAGGTGCAACCGTTCAAAGTGGGCATATTGCAGACATAAGTTTCATCGCTGCAGAGTAGTACTTTGAAGATAAAGTTTTCCGAATGAGCGAAACCGTCAAACTGATCGAGTGCCCGCGGGATGCCTGGCAAGGGCTGAAAGGGCTTATCCCCGCCGACCTGAAGGCCGACTATTTGAAGGCCTTGATCAACGCGGGATTTAAGCACATCGATGCAGTGTCATTCGTCTCCCCGAAAGCCGTGCCGCAGATGGCCGACTCGGAGCAGGTTCTAAAACAACTCGATCCTCCCGACGATGTAGAAATTATCGGCATTGTGGTTAACGAAAAGGGCGCAGACCGGGCCATTGAGACTCAAGCGGTTTCGACTCTCGGCTTTCCGTATTCAATTTCAGAAACGTTCCTGCGCAAGAATCAAAACCAGTCATCGGTTGACGCGCTCGACGAACTCGAGACCATCCAAAAGAAGGCCGACGACGCTGGACTGGGAATGGTCATTTATATTTCGATGGCATTCGGCAATCCCTATGGCGATCCGTGGAGCGTCGAGGAAGTGGTTGAAGCAATCGCATTGCTTGAAGCGGAAGATTTCCGCACGATCTCCCTCGCCGACACGGTAGGCATGGCAAGCTCGCAGCAAATCAGCGAGTTAGTTGGCGCGGTAAACGAAAAATACAGCTACCTCGAAATCGGCGTCCACCTGCACAGCCGTCCCGATCAAGCGGCCGAAAAAGTGCTTGCTGCTTATGACGCGGGTTGCCGCCGCTTCGATTCCGCATTGGGCGGCTTGGGCGGCTGCCCCTTTGCGCAGGATGCACTGATCGGAAATATCGCGACTGAGAAATTGATCGAGGCGCTGCGTCAGCGCGGGGCCGAATTACCGTCATTGAAGCCGCTGGACACCTTGATTCGGGCGACGGCTGGAATTGGCGCCAAGTTCGCCGACTCTCACGCCGCAGATTAATCACAATGAATTACAAGACCATACAACTCGCGCAGCAGGATGGCGTCGCGACCATCACGTTGAACCGGCCGGACAAGCGGAACGCCATCAGCTTCGAACTGATCGACGACCTGCTGCATGCCTTCGACGCAGTTTCTCGATCCGAAGCAGTCGTGCTGATGCTTACGGGCGCCGGCAAAGCCTTCTGCTCGGGAATGGATCTCGACAATCTGAAATCCCTGCTCGGCCGAACCCCGGAACAAAATGCGGAGGACTCCCAGAGTATGGCGAGTCTGTTTCGCACGCTTTATGAATTTCCCAAGGTTACAATTGCCGCGGTCAACGGCCCCGCGATCGCCGGCGGAACTGGACTCGCACTGCTCTGCGACTTTACGCTCGCCGTTCCTGAGGCGAAATTCGGATACACCGAAGTCCGCATCGGGTTCGTTCCCGCTATCGTTTCGACCTTTCTATTACGCCAGATCGGCGAAAAACAAGCTCGGGATCTTCTATTGACTGGAAGACTTTTCGACGCTGAGGAAGCGGCACGCCTGGGACTGATCAACGAAGTCGTGCCTGCAGACAAGTTGATTTCCCGCGCCCGGGAGCTGGCCGCGCAACTATTGCAAAACAGTTCATCCTCGCTTCGCGCCACGAAAAAGCTACTCAACGACCATGCTCGAGCCGAACTCGACGCGCAGCTCGAAGCCGCGATACGCGAAAACGCTGCCATTCGAACGACCTCGGATTTCCGCGAAGGCATCTCCGCATTCCTCGAAAAGCGCAAACCCGTGTGGACTGGGAAATGACCTCCAACAATTCTTACGTGACCAATGAAACCCGCCTGCGTGTGCGTTACGCCGAGACCGACCAGATGGGCGTCGTCTACCACTCGAATCATTTGATCTGGTTTGAGGTGGGACGCGTAGAATTCATGCGGCAAATGGGCTTCTCCTATCGCGACATGGAGCGCGACGATGGCCGATTCATCGCCGTAGCGGAAGCGACTTGCCGCTATCGTGCTCCGGTTTACTACGATGAGGAAGTGCTCGTTCGCACGCAACTGAAGACAGTGCGCGAATCAGTAGTTATCTTCAGCTACACATTGGTGCGGGCCGAAAACGGCGCACTGCTGGCCGAGGGAGAGACAACGCACATTGTTACCGATGCAAACATGAAGGTTTCGACCCTGCCGGAAAAATTTCTGACGGCATTTCGCGCCGCGACGGCAAAACAGGAAGGTTAAGAACTCCTTTGAACGCACTTCACATCAACGGAAACGATCTCACACTCGAAGCAGTCCGCGAAGTTGCTGTCGAACGCCGCGCCGTCCTGCTTTTGCCCGATGCCCGCCAGGTGGTCGATCGCGCTCGCTCCGTCGTCGATGAGATCGTAGCCAGCAACAAACTCGCGTATGCCATAACCACCGGCGTCGGAAAGTTGAGTGACGTCCGCATTGCCGGTGATCAGATTCGCGAGCTGCAGGTAAATCTGGTTCGGTCGCACGCGGTCGGCGTGGGTGAACCGCTGTCCGCTGCGGAAACTCGCGCCATGATGCTTCTGCGCGCCAATTCTCTCGCCAAAGGTCACTCCGGCGTGCGCGCGCTCGTGATCGACACGCTTTGCGAAATGCTCAACCGCGGCGTGACCCCATACGTGCCTTCCCAAGGCAGCGTGGGAGCGAGCGGCGATTTGGCTCCGTTGGCGCATCTTGCTCTTGCCCTCATCGGCGAAGGAGAATGCCTCGACGAAAAGGGCGGACGCATTCCCAGCGCAGACGCGCTTAAACGCGCGCAGATCAAGCCACTAACGCTGGAAGCCAAAGAATCGATTTCTCTGATTAACGGTACGCAGGCCATGCTTGCGCTTGGGACGCTTTCGCTTCTGGCAGCGGAAATCCTGGTCGATTCCGCGGATGTTCTCGGCGGTATCTCCTGCGACGCTCTAAAGGGCACCGACACGGCCTTTGACGAACGCATCCATACGGCGCGCCCGCACAGAGGTCAGACAAGAACCGCGGCCAATCTTCGCCGCATGCTCGAAGGCAGCCAGATTCGCGAATCGCACCGCGACTGCGGCCGCGTTCAAGACGCATATTCCCTGCGCTGCATTCCTCAAGTCCACGGAGCGGTGCGCGATACTCTTGCTCACTGTCGTGAAGTATTCGAGATCGAGGCGAATTCGGCGGTCGACAATCCTCTCGTATTTATTACTGACCCCAAACAAGCGCTGGGCGATGTGATCTCCGGAGGCAACTTCCACGGCGAGCCTTTGGCCTTCGCCCTCGACTTCCTCGCCATCGCCTTGAGCGCTCTGGCCGGCATCAGCGAACGGCGCATCGAGCGACTGGTCAATCCCGCGTTGAGCGAAGGTCTGCCGCCGTTTCTCGCCCCTGGCGCAGGCTTGAACTCTGGATTCATGATGCCTCAAGTGACCGCCGCAGCACTGGTTAGCGAAAACAAGGTACTGGCCCATCCCGCTTCGGTCGACTCGATCACAACCTCAGGCAATAAAGAAGACTATGTCTCGATGGGAATGACGGCCGCGAGCAAACTAAAACGGATCGTCGATAATACGCGGAACGTGCTCGCGATCGAAGCCATGGCGGTCGCGCAAGCGCTCGACTTTTTGGCCCCACTGAAATCTTCTAAACCCGGTCAAGCTGCACATGCGGCAATTCGCTCCGTTTGCCCGACAATGGAAACGGATCGCGTGATGTATAAAGACCTGGAGCGCATTTCAACCCTGATTGCCAGCGGCAAGGTGGCGGAAGCGATACGTTAGTCTTGTCGGCAATGCGGAATTTCCGAAAATGAAGACTCTCACCGAATACTTAAAATTTCACACCAAGACGCATCGCGCTTATATTCACATTACGCCGCAGGTGGAAGAGATCGTTCGCAAGAGTGGCGTTCGCGAAGGCATGGTGTTGATCTCGGCCATGCACATTACGGCGGGCGTTTACGTAAATGACAACGAAAGCGGATTGATCGAAGATATCGACCAGTGGCTGGAGCACCTGGCCCCTTTTCGCAAGAACTACAAACATCACGAGACTGGGGAAGACAACGGCGACTCACATCTGAAGGCATTGCTCATTCATCATGAAGTTATTGTGCCAATCACGGCGGGCAAGCTTGATCTGGGCACATGGCAGCGGATTTTCTATGCCGAGTTTGATGGACAGCGCGACAAACGGTTAATCGTGAAAGTCATGGGAGAGTGACAAAATGTCGGAAGAACTCAACGAATTGAAGGAACATGCTGAGCACGCCAAGGAAAATCCCGCGCTCGTGCCAGTATCGGTGACCATGGCGATTCTGGCTGTGATGGTCGCCATTGTCACGCTCCTCGGGCACCGCGCTCACACCGAAGAAGTAGTGAAACAGGCACAGTCCTCGGACCAATGGGCCTATTATCAAGCCAAGAATATCCGTCGCCACGAGGATGAAATCTTTGCCGATCAGGCTTCCGTCCAGCCGACCTCAGACGCCGCCGCTTCGGCCAAGTTGCGCGACAAATATGCCAGTGAAGCGGCACGCTACAAAGATGAGCAAAAAGAGATCGAAGATAAAGCGCACGAACTCGAAGCCGAAGTCGCAGTCGAAAGAAAATGCGCCGACCGGTTCGATCTTGGCGAAGTATTTCTGGAAGTAGGGCTGGTCATCACGTCCATCACCCTGCTCTCAGGACGCAGAGTCTTCTGGATGCTCGGAATCGGCCTGGGGGTGGTGGGTATTGTCCTCGCCGGTACGGGCTTTCTCTTGCATTAGCGCCGTACAAATCCATCGGTGAGTTTCTTCTAGCCCTGTTTTTCTGCGGAAGATGATGCAAGCTCGGGATCTTTTACACCAGACTTCACCACCAAAAAAGGCCCAATCGCTAAGACATCCATCCGCGTACGCTTGAAGCAATCGATCGCCTCCTCGGGTGTGCAAACGATGGGTTCGTTTTCGTTGAAGCTTGTGTTCAACACGACCGGGATTCCCGTCTTGCGGTAAAACGCAGAGATCAGATCGTAGTACATCGCATTCTCTTCGCGCGTAACCGTCTGCAAACGTCCCGTGTCATCGATGTGATTCACCGCGCATAGAGTTTGCCGCTTCTCCGGTCGAATCTTATACACATGCAGCATGAACGGCGAAGGATGGTCATGCTCGAAATATTCATGCTGATGTTCAGCCATGATGGACGGCGCGAAAGGACGGAACCACTCGCGATGTTTGATGCGCGAGTTGAGAACTTCCTTCATATCGGGTAGGCCCGGATGCGCCACAATCGAGCGATTCCCGAGCGCTCTCGGGCCCCACTCTGTACGGCCCTGAAACCATCCAACCACATTCCCTGCCGCAATCTGCTCGGCAACCGCCTCGAGTAAAGCGGCGCGTTCCAATTTGCGAGATTCCAATCCAGCGTGCTGGAGCGCCGAGTTTATGGACGATTCTGAAAATTCCGGTCCAAGATAAGAATGCTTCAGTTCATGCCGCCGCGGTTGCTTTAAAACAGAATGGTAGGTATGCAGCGCTGCACCAATCGCCAATCCCTCATCTCCCGCGGCAGGCTGAATGTAGGTGTGACGGAACGGAGTGCGATCGAATAGCTTCCCGTTGGCTACGCTATTCAACGCGCAGCCTCCAGCCATCGCGAGATCGTCCACGGGCACGCGCCGATGCAATCCATTTAGCAAATGAAAGAAGATCTCTTCGAATCGATGCTGTACCGCGAAAGCTAAGTCCATGTCGCGTTGCGTGATCTCAGCTCGCGCCTGCCGCGGCTGACCAAAGATCTTCTCCATGCGCCCAGAAAAATGCCGCGCCAGTTGCACAGTTCCGTCTGGCAGAACCTGCATTCCCTGATTACTGCCCAGCGGCTTGAAATAATCCAGGTCCAATTGGAAACCATTTTCCGTCGCGGCCACGATCCTGCTGATCTGTTCGCAATATGTATCCTTGCCGTATGGAGCGAGCCCCATGACCTTACCTTCATCGCCATACTTCGAGTAGCCGATGAACTCACAGACCATCGTGTAAACACTACCCAACGAGTGCGGAAGAAACACACGATCCAGCACTTCGATTTCGTTGCCTTCGCAGCGCGCCATCATGGTGGAGACGAAATCTCCAGAGCCGTCATAGCTGAAGCCCGCGGCCTTTTCCCAAGGCGAACAGTAATAAGCGCTCGCGATGTGGGCGATATGGTGTTCGAGATGGTGCTCCTGAAAATGCAACTGCCCTGCATCGATCTCAAGGGCGTTCGCTAGAAGCGACCGCACATCACGTATCGCTTCTTTGCGCTGGCGCAGGCGAATGAAATTTAGGATCTTGCTGGGATTCGCCAGCGCGTACTGAACCTTTTTCGTTAAATTTGCGTCGCTATCTTGCCCGACAGCAACGTGCTCCACATCTGAAATCTTCGCGCCCACCGCGTCCAGACATGCCTTCACGGCAAGCGCAGGAAATCCCCCAAAATGTTTGTGCCGGTTCAGTCGTTCTTCCGCAACCGCGAACTTCACTTCACCATCGACAACAATGGCTGCCGACGCGTCCGCATGAAACATGTTGAGGCCCAAAATCAGCATGGATTAACCTTGTTCCGTCGATCGTGTGTACTTTACTTGGGTCATATCTTCAGGCTGGATTTACGCAGATGCCGTCAAGGCCGTTTGAAGAAACAAAGCAGAGTCGATAGCTATCGCTTTCCCTGTCGCAATCGATTCGTCAACCCGCACGGTGGCCAGCGTCGAACCAACGACATCATCGAAACATATCGGGCTTTCGGTCCCTCTCTGCACCGCTTGCACGAATGCTGCCCACTCCGCTCTATGTCCCTTGTCCTGGCGCCAGCGCGATTTCACGATCTCTTTGCGCCCGTGCCGCACCAGTTCCAGGTGACGAAAATCCTCCAGCACGGCGACGCTGCCTCCACCGAAAATCTCGACTCGCTCCTTCGAAAACGATCGGTCACCATTTGCAAGATAACTGATCGTTCCCTGCGAGCCATTCGCAAATCGAAGTGAGACAACAACATTATCACCGCTGTATCGGCCGGAATTGCCTACGGCGCGACCTTCCACTTCCACAATGGGCGATGCTGCAAGAAAACTCAAAAGGTCCACGAAATGACACACTTCGCCCAGAATCCGTCCGCCACCTTGCTCGCGATCGTTGATCCAATGATCTGGCGGAAGATAACCTGCGTTGATGCGATAGTGCATGGCCAGAGGCTCTGAGATATCCGCGATGAAACTCTTCATTCGCTGAACCATTGGGGCGAAGCGACGATTGAAGCCAACCATTAAGACACCGTGATTTGGTGACCCTCCGCCAACATGCGCGCGGACAATTTCACGCAACTCCTTCTCCGTGAGACACAGCGGCTTCTCGCAAAAAACGTGCTTCCCTGCCTCGATCGCCGCCAGCACCTGGCGGGCATGAAGATGATGGCGCGTCGCAATCACTACCGTGTTCAAGTTCGGGTTTTGGATCAACTGCATCTCGTCCGTCGTACACTCGCGAAAGCCGAACTTCTTCGCGGCATGCTGCGCGTGTGCCCCAGATGCGGCACAGATGGAAGCAAGCTCCGTATCGCGCGAAGCCTTCAGCGCGGGAATCAGGGTGTTCGATGCGTAAACTCCGGCGCCCAGCAGTCCAATGGAAAGGCGGCTTGCAGGCACTCTCACACCCGCTTGAGGCAAGTCAGCGTTCGGTACCAAGGCAAGCGTCCGTGATTCACTCACCTGGCCCGAATATTGAATCACCACTCCGAGAAACGCCTCATGCGATTTTCCTGAAATTAATGCGTAAGCAAGTTGGGCGCGATCGATCGGGAAACGATGCGTAATGAGCGGAGCGATCTTGATTTTTCCGTCAGCCAGCAATCGAATAAACGCATCCATATTGCGCGTCTCAGTCCAGCGCACATACCCGATCGGATAGTCGCGTCCCTTCTGTTCATAAGCGGTATCGTAGCGGCCGGGCCCGTACGAACGCGAGATGCGAAAATCCAGCTCCTTCTCGTAATACGCTTTTCGTTCAATATCGATGCCAACCGTTCCCACTGCCACAACAATTGCGCGGTCGCGCGTAATCGCGCCCGCCAGATTGACCGGATCGCTGCTCGACGTTTCCGCTGTGATGAGAACCGAGTCCACGCCCGCGCCGCCTGATACCTCGAGGCAAAGATCCTGAAATGCTGTAGCCGAAGCTCCGACCGCATCCGCGCCCATTTGCTGCGCTAGCTCCGCGCGAGCTGGATCAATATCCATCCCCAGAACGCGGCATCCGGCGGCCTTCAGCACTTGGACTGTCAATTGACCGAGTAATCCAAGTCCGATGACCGCAACAATGTCTCCGAGCTTCGCCTCCGCGGTTCTTACCCCGTGAAGCGCAACCGCTCCCAGTGTCGCAAACGCGGCCTCTTCAAAAGGAACATCCGCGCCGGCGGAAACATCGCGCGCGGAAATGCGCGCCACCAGTAAACGCGGCACGCATGCAATCTCTGCATGCACCGCAAAGCCAGCGCCGGCACACGCGACTCGATCGCCTGGACGCAGGTCTGTAACTCCCTCGCCTACCGCGATGACCGTCCCCGCACTGCTATACCCTGGATTTTGTGGCTGATCCAACCGGCTGCGCACAGCTTGCATAGCTGAGAAAATTCCGTCGCGTTGCACCTTATGGATTACGTCACGCACCAGATCCGGGCGTGACCGAGCCTTCTGCACAAGATTTTTTCGTGCGAATTCGGCCGAAGCACGCTCCGTGCCAGCCGAAACCACCGACGCTGCCACGCGCACCAGCACGCAACCGGGCAGCAATTGTGGCGCGGGTACGTCTTCTACAACAATTTCGCCGGAGCGCGGATGTTGAAGGACCTGCTTCATGCTGTAGCCGCTTGTGACGGAATCATTTCTGGCTCAAACTTCGCCGCCCCGCCGTCGAGGAATGTCTGCATCCAGAGTTCGAGCGTCAAGAACTGCCAAAGCTGCATCGACCAGTCGCGGCGGCCGCTGCGATGTTCTTCCACGTAATGCCGCACTGCTTCAGGCCGAAATAGCGAACGCTTGCGTACTTGAGACGACGAAAGCAAATCGTCCACCATTTCTTTGAGATCGTGCGCCAACCAATAGTCTACCGGAGCGGCGAACCCGGCCTTCGGCTGCTGCAGAACCTCACGCGGCAAAACATCCGCCATGGCTTT
>Ga0209006_10001294_pt1 | contig 22713 bp, 18 predicted proteins | sample JacPin_JW_Ref_O2_FD_188567 | JGI IMG/M metagenome (GOLD analysis project Ga0209006, IMG submission 188567) | Forest soil microbial communities from Algoma, Ontario, Canada - Jack Pine, Ontario site 1_JW_Ref_O2 (SPAdes) (version 2) | ecosystem: Environmental > Terrestrial > Soil > Boreal... | reverse complement strand
CATCCGTTCGGCGAACCTTAAGGTCGATCGGCAGCGGGTGCAGGCGCGGCTCGATGAAATTGCCGGCTCCTATCCAAATTCTGACGAGGTGCGACGCACTTACTTGCAAAGTGCCGAGGCGATGCGTCAGATCGAGGCCACCGTGCTCGAGGATCAGGTGATCGACTGGGTGCTTGAGCATGCAAGCGTCGCCGAGCGTGCGTCGACCTTTAGTGAACTGACCGGATTTGTACACAGTGAGGCTTCCCATGAATGAGCGCGGCTTGAACCTGGTCCCGATCGTCGTCGAGCAGACTGCCCGGGGCGAGCGGGCTTATGACATTTATTCGCGGCTCCTGAAGGAGCGCGTGATTTTCATCGTCGGCGCCATCGACGACTACATGGCTAACATCGTGGTCGCGCAGATGCTGTTTCTTGAGTCCGAGAACCCGGAAAAAGACGTGTCGCTGTACATAAACTCCCCGGGCGGCATCGTCACGGCCGGGCTTGCGATTTATGACACCATGCAGTTCATCCGGCCGGATGTGAGCACGATCTGCGTAGGCCAGGCGGCCAGCATGGGGGCGGTGCTGCTCGCCTCAGGCGAGAAGGGCAAGCGATTCTGCCTGCCGCACGCCCGGATTATGATTCATCAGCCCCTGGGCGGCTTTCAGGGCCAGGCGGCGGATATGGAGATCCACGCCAAGGAAATGCTCGAAACCCGTGACCGGCTGAACAAAATCCTCGCTAAACACACCGGCCAGAGTGTCGATAAGATTAAACACGACACAGATCGCGACCACTTCATGGACTGGCAGGAGGCCCAAGGGTACGGTCTCATCGACAAGGTGCTCGAGCAGCGCGGCGAAGCCGCGGGCAGTGCACCGGCGAAACCGTGAGACATACCGATGAAACCTTGTCCGCACAGTAGCTTACGTAACATGCGCTCCTTTGCCTCCCGGGCATGGCGCGTGCTATAAAACTTTTGGTTGTTAGAGATACATCTGGCAATCCCACCTGGGGTGATGAGGGCGCTCGATGAGTGAAGATACCCGCGGTCGGCACGATGACGGAAAACTGCTGTATTGCTCGTTTTGCGGCAAGAGTCAGCATGAAGTCCGAAAACTCATTGCCGGCCCGTCGGTGTTCGTGTGCGACGAATGCGTCGAACTTTGTAACGACATCATCCGCGAGGAGCTTGAGGACCGCGCCGAGCGAGCGCGCGACAAGCTCCCCAAGCCCCATGAAATCAAGAAGGTCCTGGACGAGTACGTCATCGGCCAGGAACGTGCGAAGAAGGTTCTGGCGGTCGCCGTCTACAACCACTACAAGCGCCTGCAGACCCGTAGCGGCGCGGCGCGCTCCAAGGACGACGTCGAGATTGCGAAGAGCAACATCCTCCTCATCGGCCCGACGGGCTGCGGCAAGACGCTCCTCGCCGAGACACTCGCGCGCCTGTTGAACGTGCCCTTCACCATCGCCGATGCCACAACTCTCACCGAGGCGGGCTATGTGGGCGAGGACGTCGAGAACATCATCCAGAAGCTTCTGCAGAAGTGCGATTACGATGTCGAGAAGGCGCAGACCGGTATTGTTTACATCGATGAGATCGACAAGATCTCAAGAAAGTCGGACAACCCTTCCATCACCCGCGACGTGTCGGGCGAGGGCGTGCAGCAGGCGCTCCTGAAGCTCATCGAAGGCACCATCGCCTCGGTGCCGCCGCAGGGCGGTCGCAAGCACCCGCAGCAGGAATTCCTGCAGGTGGACACCGGCAACATTCTCTTCATCTGCGGCGGTGCGTTTGCGGGGCTGGAAAAGATCATCCAGAACCGCACCCAGAAGAGCGGCATCGGCTTCACCTCCGATGTGCGCGAGATCAATGCACGCCCGCACGGCTCGGATCTCTTTCACGACACTGAGCCTGAGGATCTCATCAAGTACGGCCTCATTCCCGAATTCGTCGGCCGCCTGCCGGTCGTCGCAACCCTCGATGAGCTCGATGAGGCCGCGCTCATGTCGATCCTGACCGAGCCTAAGAATGCGCTTACCAAACAGTACCGCCGGCTCTTCGAGATGGAAGGGGCGGAGCTCGAGTTCCGTGACGAGGCGCTGCGCGCCGTGGCGCACCGCGCCATGCAGCGAAAAACCGGCGCCCGTGGACTGCGCACCATCCTGGAGACGGTGCTGCTCGATACCATGTATGAGCTGCCCTCCATGCGCAGCGTCGGCAAGATCGTGATCGACGAGTCCGTGATCGAAGGGCATTCGCAACCCTACATCGTCTATAAATCCGAAGAAGCCCGAACAGCCACCGTTGATGAGCCGCGGCGCGCCTCTGGCGCCGGGCATCATTAATCGAGCGATTCTTCAGTTTCCGGCCGCCCGGCCGTTGAAACGGGGGTCGGCGGCCCTTATTACCCGCTAGACTAGAATCTGTTGTGCGATCCGTACGGGGATCGCAACGGGGGCCGGTGAAAACCACACAACGAGGGCTTAAGCGTGTCTGAGACATCTGCGACGAGCGTCACCACGACCGGTAACCAAGCGGTTCCGGTGCTGCCCCTGCGCGATGTGGTCGTCTATCCGCACATGGTGATTCCGCTCTTCGTGGGCCGCGAAAAGTCGATCCTCGCCCTCGATGCCGCGATGCGCGCCGACAAGCGCATCATGCTGCTCGCTCAGAAACAGGCGGACGTCGATGATCCGAAGATCGATGACCTGTACCGCACGGGCACGGTCGCGACCATCCTGCAGCTTCTGAAACTCCCGGACGGCACCGTGAAGGTGCTGGTCGAAGGCGTCGACCGTGCGCGCATCGAGAAGCTCGCCGCCGCCGATTACTACTCCGCCGACTTGGCGCTCCTGCCGGACGTCGAGGGCTACGATGAGCGCGAGATGGACGTGCTCGCGCGCTCCGTGATCTCTCAGTTCGAGCAGTACGTGAAGCTCAACAAGAAGGTGCCGCCGGAGGTGCTGACGGCGCTCGCCGGCATCGAGCATGCGGGGCGGCTTGCCGACACGGTCGCCGCACACATGTCTTTGAAGCTCGCCGAGAAGCAGAAGGTTCTTGAGATCCTCGACGTGCGCAAGCGCCTCGAGCACATCCTGGTCGCCATCGAGGGCGAGATGGACGTGCTGCAGATCGAGAAGCGCATTCGCGGGCGGGTCAAGGCGCAGATGGAGAAAAGCCAGCGCGAGTACTACTTGAATGAGCAGATGAAGGCCATTCAGAAGGAACTTGGCGAGATGGACGAGGGTGGCAACGAGGTCACCGAGCTTGAGCAGAAGATCGCCCGCGCCGGCATGCCGAAGGAGGCACGCGAAAAGGCCAACGGCGAGCTCAACAAGCTGAAGATGATGTCGCCCATGTCAGCCGAGGCGACGGTGGTGCGCAACTACATCGACTGGCTAGTGAAAGTGCCGTGGAAGAAGCGCACCAAGATCCTGAAGGACATCGAGCGTGCGCAGAAGGTGCTGGATGAAGATCACTATGGCTTGGAGAAGGTGAAAGAGCGCATCGTTGAGTATCTCGCCGTGCAGCAGCGCGTCGACAAGTTGCGCGGCCCGATCCTGTGTCTCGTGGGTCCGCCAGGCGTGGGCAAGACCTCCTTGGGCCAGAGCATCGCGCGCGCGACCAACCGCAAGTTCGTGCGCATGTCCCTGGGCGGCGTGCGCGATGAGGCGGAGATCCGCGGCCATCGGCGCACCTATATCGGCTCCATGCCCGGCAAGATCGTGCAAAATATGACGAAGGCGGCGGTGCACAACCCGCTCTTCCTCCTGGATGAAGTGGACAAGATGTCGATGGACTTCCGCGGCGACCCTTCGGCGGCGCTTCTGGAAGTGCTCGATCCGGAACAGAACTCGACCTTCAACGACCATTATCTCGAGGTCGATCTTGATCTCTCCGAGGTAATGTTCGTGTGCACGGCGAACAGTCTCAATATCCCTCCGCCGCTCCTCGACCGATTGGAAGTCATTCGTCTGCCCGGCTACACGGAAGATGAAAAGATGAACATCGGCCGGCGCTATCTCCTGCCGAAGCAGATGAAGCACAACGGCCTGAAGGACAACGAACTTAAGATGTCGGACGCCGCGCTCCTGGACATTGTGCGTTACTACACGCGCGAGGCGGGCGTGCGCTCTCTTGAGCGCGAGATCGCGAAGATCTGCCGCAAGGCGGTCAAACAGCTGCTTCTCAACAAGAAGGACGAGAAGCACGTGGCCGTCACCCCGAAGAGCCTCGATAAGTTCTTAGGCGTGCGCCGCTTCCGCTACGGCAAGGCGGAGGACATGAACCGCATCGGTCAGGTGACCGGTCTTGCCTGGACCGAGGTGGGCGGAGAGCTCCTGAGCATTGAAGCCGCGGTCGTCCCGGGCAAGGGCAAGCTGCAGCACACGGGGCAGCTGGGCGAAGTGATGCAGGAGTCGATCCAGGCGGCCATGACCGTGGTGCGCAGTCGCGCGCAAGTGCTGGGCCTTGAGAACGAGTTCTATCAGAAGCACGACGTGCATCTGCATATCCCTGAGGGTGCGACTCCCAAGGACGGCCCAAGCGCTGGCATCGGCATGTGCACCGCATTGGTGTCGGCGCTGACCAAGATCCCGGTGCGCTCGGATGTGGCCATGACGGGCGAGATCACGCTGCGCGGCGAAGTGCTACCCATCGGCGGCTTGAAAGAGAAGCTTCTCGCGGCGCATCGCGGCGGCATCAAGACGGTTCTCATCCCGGATGAAAATCAGAAGGATCTCGTTGAGATTCCGGACAACATCAAGGGCGGCCTTGAGATCAAGGCGGTGAAGTGGATCGATGAGGTGCTGGAGCTTGCGCTCACCTCGCGGCCGACTCCGATGCAGGAGAAGCTGCCGATTGATGAGAAGCCGCGCAGAACCGTACGTCGCGTGCTGAAGGACGTCGTGCCGGCCCACTAGCGCTGGGTGCTTAGCTCAGCTGGTAGAGCGTCGCCCTTACAAGGCGAATGTCGGCGGTTCGATCCCGTCAGCACCCATTTCCCAACGATTCTACGGCGCCTATCCCGCTCAGTCAGCCGCGCAGCTCACTGAGTGAAGTAGCGGCGATTCAATAGCGCCCCTACTTTCGCATAGCGTCCTTCCAGCTGCGCCTTCGTCGTCTCCAAAAACTTCTTCAGGGTAGGGTCGGGTTCCAGATCCACCATCACCCCGGTCAGATGACGTTGCTCGTTGAGCGTGTTGTAAAACATGAGCAGCGCTTCCCGCTCGAATTCGACGCCGGTCTTACCGGTGAGCGGTGCAAAATCCTTGGCTAAGTCTGCGCCAATGGCTTTACGTTCATCGCTCTCGATCTCGGACATTGCTGTCACGTCGATGCGCATACCTGGAAATTGCTTGGATAGCTTTTGCATAGTGTCCGCCAGCTGCTGGTAATAGCTGACTAAGTCATTTGTGACCCGCCCCATTTCTTCAGGTTTGTCCTTAAACAGGAAGATCCACTTCAGTTTAGGAATCCCATCGGCCTCTTGGTAAAGCAGGCTGTAGCCAATGGATAGCTGCGCGCGTGGCGCGTTCTTGTCGGGCGCGGGCTTTCTGGTATCACTTAATTGGCTACAAGCCGCAAGAGTCAGCAACAGCGCAGTCGCGACCAAGCGAATCAGGCCTGATCGGCGGGTCGCATACAGCGTTTCAATATGCATAGGCTATTACAAGTACATTCAAATGAGGTCTTCCGTCATGCAACGGCTCCGACCGGTCGCCAAGTTCACCAGATTGATGACGTTGACGGTGCCGATCCCGGTTTCAAAGTCCCAGCGCTTGGTTACTCCATAGGCCTCGAGATAATTGCTGGCGCCCTTCGATAAGACGCCGATCGTGCCCGCATGGAATCCGCCTGGGTATCGCGCGAAGAGCGCGCACCAGCTTTTGAAGGTTCAACCAAGTTTGGACGCTTCTCATGTTTCCAAGCCAAGTCCCTACCACTCCGCGACGTGAACCTTGAATCGAGGTCCCTGGTCGCCGATGGCATCTAGGAAATCGCTGACGATGAGATTGAAGATTTCCTGCCAGCTCTCACGCGGGCCGACCGAATAGCGTGGCAAGAGGCCAATACCTCCTTGCGGCACGGTCGTCGTCGCAAGCGATCCAATCTGTGCGACAGCGAGTTCGGCGGTGGTCTGGACTTCGACGTCCATTGCATAGTCGATCGATGAGGCGCTGCTCACGGTGCGGATCCGATGAGCCGTTTCCATTGCATTTGCAACTAGGCCAAAGAGCCAACCGGGAAAAAGCGCGTGGTCTTGCCGTAGCGCGCTCTTATCCTCGTCATAGACCCAGGTATAGGTGATGGCCCCGTCGCAGAAGAGCTGCATTCTGCTTCTCGAGGATCTGCTGGACGTCTGCGTGTGTGGATCTTCCTTGGTCGCCTCCGTTCCGCGCACGATCGGGCGCCAGTTATACGGAGGCCGCGGCACGAGGATGACTTCTTCACTGCCGTTCGGAAATTTAACATGGTAGGAGCGAGCCGTAGGACGAAGCGCCTCAATGCCATGGACCGGGCTCACGTAAACTTCCGCGGATGCGGGCACAGCTGCCACCCTCAATATCAGGCGCCGCACGTCATCGCGCGTCGAATCGGCACCGGCCCAATGGCCGCAGTCCTGCTGCAACCCTTGAAGTCGCGCGACGACGGAGTCAGTTCCGCGCGCAACCGAGAACGTCAACTCCTGTATCTGTCGCATCGTCATGCGTTCGGTCCGTGTTCCGACGCGGTGATAGCATTCACGGATGCCCTTGTCCTGCCACAGTCGATGCGGCGCCAGGCGCGAGCGGGAAACACGAACGATTACGACCCCTGAACCGTCTTGCGCTGTAACGACCGGATGAGTGCGCAATGATGGAATCGGCGGCTCAATGCACGAGCGGGCCTGATCATTCAACCGTTCCGCCAGATCCACACAGTTCGGTACTGGACTCAAACGCTCCGCGGCCGCCGGTCTATCACCACTCTCAGCCATGCCGATGACGACGTCGCCGCCGTAGCTGTTCGCGAAAGCGACGACTTCTGCCAAGATCTTGTCGCGTGCGTACGGGCTAATCGTCCCTGCGGTGTGCCACGAATCAAGCCCCGACTTCGACGGTAGATCCTGCTTGAGTTCAAACTGTTCGTCCTCGCGCCAGCTCTTTTTGCAGAGGAGCAGCAGATCATTTTGATCGATCTCGCGAAGCGGCTTACCCACCATTGGCATCTTGCGTGCCCTCCTAACGCTTGTGAACAATGACCTCGGCGCACTCGCCCCGCCCGAGGAATCAGCTTGCCGATTATCTCACTGCTGGCGAGCGCGCGGCCTGACGGTCGATGTTTATTAGCCGGCGCCGGTCTTTTTGAATTCCACGGCGCAAGCATGTCACGGCCAGCGCCACGCGGGGGATCCGCAGATCTGCCCGGCGCGGCCGCGATGCAACCCCCGATAGCGCACACCCCCTGGCACATTGTATGATTCTCGGCTGACCAGGACGGAGTGGTAGTTCAGCTGGTTAGAATACCGGCCTGTCACGCCGGGGGTCGCGGGTTCGAGTCCCGTCCACTCCGCCAGCAATTTTTAAAAAAAGCCCATGCTGCAGAAAATTCGTGACTCATTGCAGTCGCAAAGGTGGCTCGCGATCGTGGTGCTGGGCGCCCTGGCGCTAGTATTCGCGGCGTGGGGCGCGTACGGCATCGTGAATATCAATGTCGGCGTGGGTGACTACGCCGCCAAAGTCGGCAGCGAGAAGCTCTCCTTGCAGGAAGTGCGCGACGACTGGATGCGCGAGCAGTCACAGTGGCAGCAGCGTTTCGGTGCCGAAATACCCGCCGACATGAAGGCGAGCGTGCAGAACTCGCTCCTCGAATCCCTCATCAAGAATCTCGCCATGACGCAGCGCGCGCGCGATCTGGGTTATCGGGTGAGCAACGCACAGATTCAGGAGGCGATCCGCAACGAGCCGGCGTTCCAGATCGACGGCCAGTACTCGCCGCAGGCCGCGCGCATGCGCCTGGCGCAGGCGGGCATTTCGCTCACGAGTTTTGAGGAGCAAACGCGCAGCGCGCTCGAGCGCCAGCAGCTCGAGGGCCCGATACAGTCATCCGACTTTCTCACCGCGCGCGAGATCGAGCACCTGCGTGCGCTCACCGACGAGGAGCGCGAGGTGCGCTACGCGCTCCTGACTCCTGCCAAGTTTCAGGGCAGTGTTGCGCCCGACGAGGCTGCGGTGGCCGACTACTACGCGAAGCATCAGGCGCAGTTTATGACGCCCGAGTGGGTCAAGCTTGAGTACGGCGAATTGCGCCTCGATCAGCTCGCCGCGCAGACGACGGTGACCGACGCCGAATTGCATGAGGCGTACGAGAAAGCGAAGGACCGCTACGTGACGCCCGAGAAGCGCCGTGCGAGCCATATCCTGATTCAGATCCCTGCGGGCAAGGATGGCGACGCCGTCGCGCGCAAGAAGGCCGAGGATGTTCTCGCGCAGGCGCGCGCGGGGAAGGATTTTGCGTCGCTTGCCAAGCAGTACTCGCAGGACGTCGGCTCGTCCGCGAAGGGCGGCGACTTGGGCTGGGCGGAGCGCAGTAATTTTGTGGCGCCGTTCGCAGATGTGCTGTTCAGCACTCCGGTGGGGGAGATCCGCGGGCCGGTCAAGACTCAATATGGCTACCACGTCATCCGTGTGGATGATATTCAGGCGGGCAAGACGCAGACCTTCGAGCAGGCGCGCGCGGAGGTTGACGCGCAGCTGCGCCGCGACCGCGCGAGCGACCGGTTCGGCGACCGACAGGAGCAGCTGCAACGCCGCCTCGAGCAGCCCGGCGCAGACTTCGACGCTCTGGCGAAGGAATTCCAGTTGCAAACCGGCCAGGTCGCACGGTTCCTGCGCACGACTGGAGGCGCGCCGCTCGGCACATCAAACGAGTTGCAGGACGCGGTATTCAGCACCGCCACTCTCGATGAGGGCCATATCGGCGGGCCGGTGCTCCTCGGCGAGGACCGCATTGTCATCGTCAAGGACCTCGAGCACCATAAGGCCGCGCCGCAACCTCTGGCCGAGGTTCATGAGGTCATCATTGCAGCCATCATGAAGGAGCGCGGCGGCGCGGCGGCCGTGCAGGCGGCCAACGAGGCACGCGACAAATTGAACGGCGGCGCATCCTTCGACCAGGTGGTCCATGACCTCGGCGTCACGGCCGAGCCCGCCCACTTCGTGGGGCGTACCGATCCGTCTATTCCCGCGCAGATCCGCGAGGCCGTTTTTCGAGCCCCGAAGCCGGAAGGCAAACCCATCTATCGGGCCTTGCCCCTGTCCGAGGGCGGCGCGGCACTGGTGGCCGTCACGAGCCTGCGCACGCATGGCGCTGTCGTCAATGCCCAGGCCGACGCGACGGCCGCCGAAAAATCGCGCACGCAGCAGGGCGAAGGCGAGGTGGCGGCCTATCTAGACGAGGTGCGGCGCACGACGAGCGTGAAGAAGAACCCAAAGGCCTTTGAATAGTCTATAATTTTTTCACCTGATCGCGGGGCGTAATTCCTCCCGCAGCGCTCGTGCCGTGGTCGACACACCGCAGTTTCGCGTCGAAAGGCGCAATCGGCAGGTTGCAAGCTATCGGAACTTAAAATCGCCATGACTGAGAATGCGCCCCTGCGCACGCCGGCACTTGAAGGTCCCGCAGAACGCCGGAAGGGTCATCCAGTTTGGCTCGCGCTCAAGACAGCGGTGTCGCTGGGACTCATCGTGGTGGTCTTTTGGAAACTCAACCTTGCTGCCGTATGGGAGACCTCACGGCACCTGTCGGTCGTGGTCATCATATCGGTCGTTTTGATGTTTACCGCGCAGACCTATGTGGCGGCATGGCGATGGTGGGTGATATTGCGCCATCAACGTGTCGAAATGCGCTTTTTGACCACGGTGCGCATCAGTTTCATCGGCGCGTTTTTTAATCAGCTGCTGCCATCTTCGATTGGAGGCGACGTGGCGCGCGCGTGGTATGTGCATAGAGCTGGGTACAGCCGAGGGACTTCAGTCATCACAGTCCTCGCGGATCGCATCTACGGCATGCTCTTGCTCGCGTGCCTGGCAATCGTCTTTTTTCCCGTTCTGATTTTGTTCTCCGTCGCCCGCGAGGCGTTGCTCGTGATCGGCGTGCTCATCGGGGGTGCGTCATTGGCATTGATCGCCGTGTTTTGGCTCGATCGCTTGGGCAGCTGGATGCAACGTTGGTCGTTCGTTCGTCATTCTGGCGCGCTGTCTCGGGCCACCCGTGCAATTATGGCGGACGGACGCAGCAGTGCTCCGGTACTCGCGCTGTCCTTGTTCATTCATGCGCTCACCATTGTCGCCATTGTGATTTTGCTTTGGGCGGTTGCGCCGCAAGTGAACCTCACACTTTGCGCTGCATTAGTGCCCGTGATCATGTTGATGGCTATGGTGCCGGTATCGATTGCCGGCTGGGGAGTGCGTGAAGGCGCAATGGTATACGGCTTGGGATTAGCCAATGTACCGCGAGAAGCCGCTCTTATAGTGTCTATTGTTGTTGGGCTCAGTTTGGCAGCCATAGGTCTCGCGGGTGGAGTCGTTTGGCTCATGCAGAACAATCGTATTGGACCTCGGCAGCCCGTGGTGTGAGCAAAACCTTGACAGCGCCGTCTGCATTCGTGTGGTTTGTGTACTAGTGACCTTCGAGGCGACCAATTGAATTCGCGTGCTTCCGATACTCTCCTGATTGAAGCTGAAGAATACCAGCGCGCCAGGCGGGCCGCGTGGAACAAGGTTGCGCAGCATCCGCCGCGAAGCTGGGGACGGTACTACGGACGGCGCCTTCAGCAGATCTACCGCTTGGTCATTCCCGAAGGCGCGCGAGTGCTTGAAATAGGATGCGCCCAGGGAGATTTATTGGCCGCTTTGAAACCACTCTATGGCTGTGGGATCGATTTTGCTCCTGCCATGGTAGAGCTCGCGCGCTCCAAGCACCCGCATCTGGATTTCCGATTGGCCGATGTGCATGAATTGGATCTGCCAGGCGAGACGTTTGACTTTATTGTCCTTTCGGATGTCGTCAATGATCTGTGGGACGTTCATGCGGCGCTTGAGAAAATCCGCACCTGCTGTGTGCCAGGGACGCGGATCATCTTTAACTATTTTAGCCACCTGTGGGAGGGCCCGCTCGCCTGGGCACAGAGGCTCAGGATAGCGACACCGACTTTGCCGCAGAACTGGCTGACGACGGGCGATTTGAAAAATCTACTGGAACTTTCGAACCTTGAGCCGCTGCGCAGCTGGTCTGAAGTGGTGGCGCCGCTGCCATTTCCCGGCGCAGCCTTCGCCAATCGCGTCCTCGCAAAAATTGCGCCGTTCCGCTGGTTCGATATGACCAATTTTCTCATTGCACGGCCAATTGCGCGACCATCCACGCACGTGCCGTTGGTGTCGGTCGTTGTCGCGGCGCGCAACGAATCCGGCCACATCGACGAACTCATGGCGCGCATCCCGGAAATGGGCGCGGGGACCGAGATTATCTTCGTCGAGGGTAATTCGACGGACGATACATTTGAAGCCATCCAGAAGGCGATAGCAGCCAACCCGCAGCGCAACTGCAAGTTACTCAAGCAGCCCGGCAAGGGTAAGGGCGATGCCGTAAGAGCGGGTTTTACCGCTGCAACGGGCGATGTCCTCATGATTTTGGATGCGGACATCACGGTGCCGCCCGAAGCCCTGCCAAACTTCTACGACGTGTTGGTCTCCGGCAAGGGAGAGTTTGGCAACGGCGTGCGTCTAGTTTATCCGATGCAGGATCAGGCAATGCGCTTTGCCAACCTGGTTGGCAATAAGTTTTTTGCCCGGGCGTTCAGCTGGTTACTCGGGCAACCCATCCGCGATACGTTGTGCGGGACCAAGGTCATGTGGAAGACGGACTATGAGCGCATCGCCGCCAACAGAAAGTATTTCGGCGAGTTCGATCCGTTCGGAGACTTTGATCTTCTCTTCGGTGCTGCCAAGCTCAGTTTGAAAATCATGGAGATGCCCGTCCGCTATGGCGCGCGGCGTTACGGTGAGACGAATATTTCAAGATGGCGGCATGGCTTGATATTGCTGCGCATGATGATTTTCGCGGCGCGCCGCATCAAGTTCGTATAGCGACCATGTCAGCTTGGCTTCGCGCGGCGCTCGCTCATCCACTGACAAAAGGCATGGATGTTGATGATCCGCGTACCACGTTCTTGCGCCGGGAGATCGTCGAGAAGAAGCATTTTCTAAATCGTATCTACTGCGAATGGTACGCGCGTCTGGCCTCCAGCCTACCATCTGACTCGCGGTTTCTTGAGCTGGGCTCCGCCGCCGGTTTCTTCAAGAAGTTTGTCCCGAATCTCATCACCAGTGAGGTTTTCGCCACGCCGGGAGTCGACAAGATCGTCGATGCGCGGAATCTGCCGTTTGAAAATAACGAGCTTGACGGAATCGTCATGACCGATGTGCTGCATCACATCACCGATGTTGTTCGGTTCTTCCGCGAGGCGACGCGGTGCGTCAGAGTGGGCGGCCAGGTTCTGATGATTGAGCCCTGGAACACGACGTGGTCGAGCTGGATATACCAACGCCTGCACTCTGAGCCCTTCGAGCCCGAGGGAGGCTGGACCATTCCCGAAGCCGGCCCGCTGTCCGGCGCAAACGGCGCGCTGCCATGGATCATCTTCGACCGGGACCGAAAGCGCTTTGAGAGCGAATTTCCGGAGTGGCGCATTGAGGCGATTGAGCTCTTTATGCCGTTTTCCTACCTGCTTTCCGGCGGCGTTTCGTTACGCTCGTTCGTACCGGGGTGGGCTTATCGGCCCATCCGCTGGGTTGAGAGCAGATTTAATCAGCAGCGATGGGCGATGTTTGCATTGATCAAGCTGAAGAAGCTGGAGCTACCAAAGATTGCTTCTGTTTCGACGCCGAGGACTGCCCATGTTCAACCTGAACACCTCACAGAAGATTAAAATCGCCACGCTCGCCTACGGCGCCGTCTCTACGGTTCGGCGGGTATTGGGTATGTCGGATCAGGCCGTTATCTGCAGAAACGGAATTACCTGGGAAGTCGATCTTCGCGAGGGAATTGACTTCTCGATTTTTCTTCTCGGCGGCTTCGAGCTTGCAACGTTGCGACTGTATGCGTCTATTTTGCAGCCCGGCGATGTCGTCCTGGATATCGGCGCAAATATAGGGGCGCATACGCTGCCGTTCGCAAGGCTCGTGGGAAGGGACGGCAAGGTCTACGCATTTGAGCCTACCCAGTATGCATTCGAGAAACTGCAGCGAAATGTCGCGGTCAATCCGGCTCTGGCGGGCAGCATCGTACTTGTAAATGCCATGCTGGTGTCCGACCTGCGAAGCCCGCTCGCGCCGCAAATTTACTCGAGCTGGCCATTGCATCAAGAGGAAGGGCTGCACAGTCGACATCGCGGAAAAATGATGAGCACCTGCGATGCCGCAGCGATGACTCTCGATGAGTTTGTCGACAAAGAGGGAATCGGGCGCATCGACTTTGTAAAGCTTGATGTGGACGGAAATGAAGACGCTGTTCTCGCCGGGGCGGCAAACACGCTCAGACGCTTTCGGCCGCGCGTTCTTATGGAATGGGCTCCTTACCTGTTTGAGGGCAAGGCGGGGATAATGGAGCGAATCCTGAGCGGTTTTATCGATCTTGGATATGGCCCCAAAAAGCCGTTAGACCGGCGCGTCCTGCCAACGACTGTTGAGGCATTGAACGCGATGGTTCCAAAGTTCGGTTCGATGAATGTGCTGTTTGAAGCGCGCGGCGGTAAATGCCGCGAATGACGATCCGCGACTTCATTCGATGGCCGGGGAACCGGGCGCCATATTGTGCCGTTCTGCGCAAAGGTTTTTTGATTAGCGCATTTCTCTGCTTGATCGGGCAGATTATCTACGATCGGCATCCCGTAACGGTCGTGTCATTGTTTCCGCAATGGCTGTTACTCGTAGCCGTCTGGTATCTGTGGCGCCAGAGCGTTGCCTCGGAGAACGTTGGCGCGCACAGAATTGCGGTATTTGCCGTGCTGATTCCAGTCCTGTCGTGCTTGACTTTGCTAGTCGCGTGGCTCGGTTGGAAAGCGAATTCTCTGGCGATCTGCGGTGTCATCCCGATAAGTGATGCGGGTGCCTACTACGTTTCCGCACAGACATTCCTGCGCGCAGGAATTCTTGATCTTGCGGCCCAGCGTCGTCCTCTGAATATCATATTGACGAGTCTCTGGCTGTACCTGTCGGGAGATAATTTCAAAGCATTGCTCTTGATACAGGCCCTCGGATTCTCCGCAGCTGCGTTCCTGGCGACCGCCGTCATGGGTGTCTTGCGCGGATTTCGTGCGGGCTTACTGATGTCTGCGTTTCTATTGGTGTTCGCGGAGCCGTTCCTGCCCACCGTGATGAGCGAAACCAATGGCCTTATCTGCGGCTCACTAGCTCTTACTGGCTTCATTTTTGCGCTGCACCGGGGCAGCTTCTTCTCCTTTTGCGTCGGCGCATTCTTCCTTGCCATGGGGTTTGCGATCCGCCCGTCGGCGCTGCTGGTGCTGCCCTGCGTACTCGTTGCCGGCGCAATGATCTTTGGGACGTCCCGCACTAGGCGTCTGGCGGTGGTTGTTTGCCTCACCATCGTGATCTTGCTGCCGAGCGCAATTTCAGGTTTGCTCGATCGGACCATGAGTCGCGGAGAGGGCGGATTTAACGCCAACCTCTCGTATGTAGTTTACGGTCTCGTGGCTGGGGGGATGGGCTGGGAGCAGTATCAGAGGGACAATCCGGGAAAGCTGGATGGTGTACCCGAGGCGGCGCGGTCCCACGTCATTCTGGAAGCATCGTGGCGACACTTCGAAGAGCGCCCCGGCGATCTTGTCCGGGGACTAGTCAAGGGCCAGGTATTTGGTCCATCGCAAACGTTTGCGCAGATTGTACGGCTGGCATTTTTAGGGGCAGTCGGTGACCCATTGAAGATCATCCCTGCGGCGGCAATCGCTCTGATCTCTTTTTTGTTTGCAGCGGTTCTGTGGTGTCAGCGGGCTTCAAGAGCAAACGATGCCTTGGGCGAGGGCAAGTTCCGGCTCTTCTGGGGCGTGATTTTGCTTGGATATCTGGTTTCGATTCCGTTCTTCTACAAAGATGGAGGACTACGGATTCACGCAGCGATGTTGCCGATCGTTTCCTATGGACTTGTTTGGCTTCTGCTGCCCGCTAGCGCGACGAATTGCACTTCTCTTTCAAATGGAGTCGCGACGCGCCTGTTCGCGGGCGCGAATGTATTCGGTTTCGTGCTTCTCGGATTGCTGGGCTTCATCTGCCTGCATCCACGAAGTGGCAGCTTTGAGCCATTGCCCGTCGAGCACGGCGCTGTCGATGGCAAAATGCTGTTTCGTTTCCAGCCAGGATGGCCGCAATGCGATCTCGGCAAATTCGAGCGTCCGGACCCTGGCGAGCGGCCGCATTGGTTCAGTGGCGCAATTCCCGATGATGACTATCGCTCAGAGGGTATTAGGGAGATTGCAGGACAGGGAAAACTATATTTCGGCTTTGATGCGGGCGCAGGCGACTGGAAGATCGTTCACACCGGTCAGCCTGTGGAATTGATCAACGAGATCGAGGTTGGACCCAGGAGCCACAGCAATCGCCGAAACGATATATACCGCGACTATTATCAAGCGAAGACTGTCCAGGTCATCCGCGCGCAGTAAACGCAGTGAGTTCAGTCCGGGTCAGTTGCGTGCGGAGGCGGCGTGCCGCAAATACCATTCGTAGGTCTGGCGAATACCATCGGTAAGGCCGATCTGCGCGCGCCAGCCGAGCTTCGTAAGCCGCGTCACGTCGAGCAGTTTGCGTGGAGTGCCATCGGGGCGCGAAGCGTCGAACTGAACGGGCCCGGAATAACCCACGGTGTCGCCAATGACTCTCGCAAGATCGGCGATGCTGATGTCTTTCCCGGTGCCGACGTTGATGATCTCGGGGGAATCGTAGCCGGCCATCAGAAAAAGGCACGCCTGCGCAAGATCATCGACATGCAGAAACTCTCGAAGCGGAGTTCCGGTGCCCCAAAGCGCTACGTGCGGTGTCACCTGCATTTTGGCTTCATGAAATTTCCGAATCATCGCCGGCAGCACGTGCGACTGCTCGAGGCTGAAGTTGTCGCCGGGGCCGTACAGATTGGTCGGCATCAGTGAGATGGCATTGAACTGATACTGGCGGCGATAAGCCTGACACATTTTTATGCCCGCGATTTTTGCGATGGCATACCACTCGTTGGACGGCTCGAGCGCACCGGTCAGTAGGTACTCCTCGCGTATCGGCTGCGGAGCCAAGCGCGGATAGATGCAGCTTGATCCCAAAAAACACAGTTTTCGCACTCCATGGCGCCACGCGGCATCGATGACATTGGTCTGAATCTGCAAGTTGTCGCGCAGGAAGTCCGCGGGCCGACTCGAGTTCGCCTGGATTCCGCCAACGGCGGCGGCGGCGAGGTACACGAGCCGCGGCCGCGCGCTTGAAAAAAAATCATCAACTGCGGACTGAACACGAAGGTCGAGTTCGTCGCGCGTGCGGGTGATGATCGAGCGATGCCCGCGAGCGACAAGCGCGCGTACGATTGCCGACCCGGCGAGGCCACGGTGGCCGGCCACGAACACCGACTCATCGTTATTCATAGTGACGAAAGACTCTGTGCCCGTCGCGTGCGACCAGCTGATCGCGCTCAGCAAGTGCAACGTCCGCCGCCACCATTTCGGCGACCAGGTCGGTAAACGAGATCTCCGGCTTCCAGCCGAGCTTGGCGCGCGCCTTTGAGGCATCCCCTACGAGGGTATCTACCTCGGTAGGCCGAAAATATCGCGGGTCGACTCGAACGATCGTCTGTCCCGAGTGCGCATCGATTCCGGTTTCGTCAAGCCCGGTACCGCGCCATTCAACTTGGATTCCGAGGCAATCCGCCGCGCGCTCGACGAAATCCCGCACCGAGTACTGCTCGCCAGTCGCAATCACGAAATCTTCCGGTTCGGGCTGCTGCAGTATGAGCCACTGGGCGCGCACGTAGTCGCGCGCATGCCCCCAGTCGCGGCGCGCATCCAGATTGCCCAGATACAGGCACTGTTCAAGTCCGGCACGAATTCTCGCAAGGGCGCGAGTGATTTTTCGTGACACGAAAGTCTCGCCGCGCACGGGAGACTCATGGTTGAAGAGAATGCCGTTGACCGCGTAAATCCCGTAGGCTTCGCGGTAATTGACGGTGATCCAGTAGGCGTAGAGTTTCGCCACCGCATAGGGCGAACGCGGTTTGAACGGCGTCGTCTCCCGCTGTGGCACTTCCTCGACCTTGCCGTAGAGTTCAGATGTTGAGGCTTGGTAGAAGCGCGTGCGCTTCGTCATGCCGAGGAGACGAATGGCCTCCAGCATCCTAAGCGTTCCCAATCCGTCCGCATTGGCCGTGTACTCCGGAGTCTCAAACGATACGGCGACGTGGCTCTGCGCGGCGAGATTGTAGATTTCGTCGGGTTGAACCTCCTGGATGACACGAATGATATTCGTCGCGTCGGTGAGATCACCGTAGTGAAGAATCAGATGACGGTGCGCGACGTGCGGATCCTGATAAAGGTGATCGATTCGATCCGTGTTGAAAAGTGATGCACGACGCTTGATGCCGTGCACGATGTAGCCGCGCTGCAGCAGCAATTCCGCCAGATAGGCGCCGTCCTGACCAGTAATTCCCGTGATAAGGGCCGTTCGTTGCACGAATCCTCCAATCGTTTCACCCAGATTAGCGTAGCCGATTGTTCAGATTCGCGTCGGGGACACCTTGGCGTGACCGTCGGCTGCGTGCTTACCAATCGCGCGAGCTTCGAGTTCCGTAGAGACGTAGCAGCCACTCGGCGGTAATCAGGAGTTTGTCGAATTCTCTTCACGGCGCGTCAAGCAAGGGATCGGGCGAGCTTGCAGATGTCGAGGCGCACGCGGTCAGGCTTTCAGAGGCGTTCAAGCCGCTTAAGGCGTCGCTTAAGCTAAAATTGTGCAATGCACAATGGGATATGGGCCTTAAGGCTCTCGTGGAGGCTAGCCTTCCGCCTCGTGCGGGAGGGTCATTCCCACCGTGCTGAAGCCGCTGTCGACATGCAGGATTTCTCCTGTGATCCCCGCGGCAAGGTCCGAGCACAGAAAGGCCGCGGCATTGCCAACGTCCTCAAGCGTCACATTGCGCCGCAAGGGCGCGACGTTACCGACGTGGGTCAGCATCTTGCGAAAGCCCGAAATGCCCGCCGCCGACAGTGTCTTGATCGGCCCTGCCGAAATGCCGTTGACGCGCACGCCGGACGGCCCCAAATCCGCCGCGAGGAAGCGCACGTTCGCCTCCAGACTCGCCTTGGCAAGCCCCATGACGTTGTAGGCGGGAATCGAGCGTTCCGCTCCGAGATACGACAGAGTCACGAGCGCTCCCGCCCGCCCTGCCATCAGGGGTTGGGCGCCGCGCGCGAGCGCCGTAAAACTGTAGCTTGAGACGTCGTGCGCGATGCGAAAGGCCTCGCGGCTCGTGGATGCGACGAAGCCTCCGGCGAGCGCCTCGCGCGGCGCGAATGCCACGGCGTGCACCAGGATGTCCATATGTCCCCAGTCCGCTTTAAGGCGCTCGAAGGCGGCCGCAATCTCGGCGTCCTGGGTGACATCGAGGGGCAGGGTGAACGACACGCCGAGGCTCTGGGCGAGATCCACCACGCGCCCCTTCAGCTTGTCGTTGAGGAAGGTGAATGCGAGCTCAGCGCCCTCGCGGTGCATGGCCTGCGCAATTCCCCACGCGATGGAGCGTTCGGTCGCCACGCCGACGATGAGCGCACGCTTGCCGGCTAGAAAACCCATCAGCTGTGGCGATTCAGAACCCGAATAATGAGCTTCTGGCCCGGCGAGAGGCTGGGCGGGCTCGCGAGGCTGTTCCAGCGGCTGATCTGCGCAACCGACACCTGGAAGAGTCGCGAGATCTTCGACAGCGTGTCGCCATTTCGAACCGTGTAGGTCATGGGACGCGGACTGGAGGAGGAGGAACCGGAGCTTGCGGACGCATTGGAGCTTACGGTTACCAGCTTGATGTGCTGACCCGTATGCAAAGGGGAATCCACCTCCAAGCCGTTTAAGCTCGCAAGCTTATTGACGTCCATGCCTTGACGCTGCGCGATGGCCCAAAGTGAATCGCCGCGTCGCACGACATGAATGTGTCCGTGTTGTCGACGCGCGCGCCGCAGCTCCGGACGATCAAAGAGCTCGGCGGCGCGCGCAACCTTCGGCGGCAGCACCACTGGGGCGGGCACGCTCAAATCAGTTCCGAGCGTCAGTTTGCCGGCGGGCAAATCATTTAGCACGCGGATGACGTCGATAGTTGTATTGAACTGGTGTGCTACCGATGCGACGGAGTCCCCCGCCACGACTCGGTAACGGGTAACGGGCATGCGCTCGGATGGGGTGAGCTCGGCATTGTTCTGCCGGAAAAGCGCGACCGAATCAGGCGGCAGCAACAGAAAGTGCGGACCCGCGGGATCAGTTGCCCAGCGCTGAAACGCCGGGTTCAACTCGTAGAGATCCTCATCGCTGATTCCGGCGAGCTCGGCGGCGAGCTTCATGTCAATCTGTCCTAGCGTTTCGACCCGCTCGAAGCGGGCTTCATTTCTGATCTTGCTGAACGCGAGGCCATAGCGCGCCGGATCGGCGATCAGACGCTTCATCGCGAGGAGTTTGGGAACGTAGGCGCGCGTTTCCATTGGCAGCTTGAGATTCCAAAAATCGAGCGGCCGGCCCTTGGCGCGATTCAAAGTCAGGGCCTTCTCGACATTGAGCTCGCCGCAATTGTACGCGGCGATGGCAAGCAGCCAGTCGCCATTGAATTCATCGTGCAGGTATTGGAGGTAATCGAGCGCCGCGTGCGTGGATTCGACCACATCGCGCCGGCCGTCGTACCACCAGTTCTGCTTCAGCCCGAAGCGCGTGCCGGTGCCGGGAATGAACTGCCATAGACCCGAGGCGCGTGCACGTGAGAACGCGTATGGCTCGTAGGCGCTTTCGATCATCGGCAGTAGCGCAAGCTCAAGCGGCATGCCGCGCGCCTCGATCTGCGAGGCGATGTCGTAGAGATACAATTCGGAGCGCTGGAAGGATCTTTCGAGATAATCCGGATGATTCGCAAACCAGAGAAGCTGCGAATCGATGGCCTGCTCGGCCACATCCTCAAGCTTGAAACCGGCGCGCACGCGATCGAATAGGTCGGCATAGCCTGTCGCCAGCGGCTGAACGGTCGGCTGCGGTTCGTTGCTCTCCGGCGCCTCTACAAGGGGCGCGGCTTCCACCACCGGCGACACCGATACGGGGGCCTTGACCGGAGCGTGAGCACAACCCGCCGCTGCGAGAGTCGAAGACACCAACAGTGCAAATCTAATGGGTCGACTCAACGCCATCGTAACTTCGTATCCTCAATCGTGCGCTAGGCCCGCGTGCGCCGCCCCCGCGGGATCGGAAGAATTGTCCCGGACGGCATGCTAAGGTCGGCCGGCGCGCGGGCGCGCAGCCTGACCAGCAAAGTACGTGTTCGTTGAGTGGAATTTAACCGCTAAGTTCACATTATTGCCAGCTTTGGACGTGCACCGTGCGCAGTTCACACATTTTGGATCGCGAGGCCGCCCTACAGCGGTGGTGGCAGGAAGCACTCGGGTCGGCGCTTCTAGCAGCCGAATCCGAGCTTCTGACGGAGGCTCTGGAGGATGTCTTCGGGTGGGAGCTCCTGCAAGTGGGGGCTTGGGGGAATGCACGCGAGCTCCTCGCGGGCAGCCGCACCCGCCGTCAGACCATCCTCGCGGCGACGAAATTCGAGCATGGACCGGATGTACTCGGCCGCGCTTCGGCGCTGCCCATCGGCGGCGATTCCATCGACGCGGTGCTACTGCCGCATACGCTCGAATTTGCCGCGGATCCCTACTCCATCGTGCGCGAAGTGGACCGGGTGCTCGTCGCCGAGGGACAACTCATCGTCATGGGGTTTCGTCCGTGGAGTCTTTGGGGCCTGCGCGCGAGCGCGAGCCGCAGCGGCTTTCCGCCGGGTATGCGCCGTGTGCTTTCCCAGGGGCGCGTGCAGGATTGGCTCGAACTTTTGGGCTACGAGGTCGTCGCCCGAAGGCGCTACCTGTATGCGAGCCCCTGGAGCCATCCTTCTGAGGGCGAGGCTGGAGCCATCCTGCGGCGCGGCCTGGTGAATCCTCTGCCCCCCGGGGCGTATCTGCTCAAGGCCCGAAAGCGCGTCTATACGCTGACTCCCGTGCGACCGCGCTTTCGTGAGAAGTCTCCGGTCATCGGCCGCCTGGTCAAGCCCACCACGCGCTCGAGCCCGTGAGCACGGTGGAAATTTATACGGACGGCGCCTGCCGCGGCAACCCAGGGCCCGGGGGATGGGCGGCGCTCTTAAGCGTCGATGGACGTGAAAAGGAAATCGCCGGCGCCGAGGCCCTCACGACCAACAACCGTATGGAACTCACGGCCGTCATCCGCGCTCTCGAGTCGCTGCGCCGCCCGGTCAGCGCCCGGGTCTTCACCGATTCGCAGTACGTGCGCCGCGGCATTACCGAATGGATCGCGGCGTGGAAGGCGCGCGGGTGGCTGACGGCGGACCGCAAGCCGGTCAAGAACCAGGACCTGTGGCAGCGCCTCGAGGAACTTGCCGCCGCGCATCGGATCGAGTGGCGCTGGGTGCCGGGTCATGCCGGCGTGCCGGGCAATGAACGGGTCGACCGTCTGGCAAATCAGGCGATCGAAGCGCTGGTCAGGTAGACTCGCGCGCCATGCGACAAATCGTCCTCGACACCGAGACGACCGGCCTCGAGGCCGAACTCGGACACCGCATCATTGAAATCGGCTGCGTGGAGCTTGTGAACCGCAGGCCAACGGGCCGGACCTTCCATCGCTACGTCAATCCCGAGCGCGACATCGACGCCGCGGCGGTTGGCGTACACGGCATGGCCCGCGCGGATCTCGCGCGTGAGCCGCTGTTTGCCGACGTCGCCGACGAGTTCCTCGCCTTCATCGCAGACGCCGAGCTCGTCATCCACAACGCCCCGTTCGATGTAGGCTTTCTCGATGCGGAGCTTGCGCGTACGAGCGCGCCGACCCGAACCGTCTCATCGGTGGCGCGGGTCCTGGATACCCTAGCGCTCGCACGCCAGCGGCACCCGGGCCAACGCAACAATCTCGACGCGCTCTGCAAGCGCTATAGCGTCGACAACTCGAATCGGGATCTGCACGGCGCACTCCTCGATGCACGGCTGCTGGCTGAGGTGTATCTCGCCATGACCGGCGGCCAGGCGGCGCTCGCGCTCGACGACCGCGGCTTCGCTCAAGCGGCAAGCTCGGGCAGCGCGGCGCGCGCGCCGCTGCGCTCGGGTGGACCGTTAATCGTCATCATGGCGACGCCCGATGAGCTCATCGCGCACGAGGCACTCCTCGCGCTCGTTGCGAAGGCGAGCGGCCGGTCCGCCTGGGGGTCCGCGGATGCCGCGGCTAGGCTTGCAGAGTCCAAAACCGGCGCTATCGGCTAAGCGGAGTCGATGATTTTGCTCAACTTGCGCAAGTGTCGCATCGGCGTCGTGGGTTTGGGGTATGTGGGGCTGCCCCTCGCCGTGGAGTTCGGCAAGCACTTCGATACCGTGGGATTCGACGTCAAGCCGGCGC
>Ga0209006_10001293_pt1 | contig 22727 bp, 16 predicted proteins | sample JacPin_JW_Ref_O2_FD_188567 | JGI IMG/M metagenome (GOLD analysis project Ga0209006, IMG submission 188567) | Forest soil microbial communities from Algoma, Ontario, Canada - Jack Pine, Ontario site 1_JW_Ref_O2 (SPAdes) (version 2) | ecosystem: Environmental > Terrestrial > Soil > Boreal... | reverse complement strand
CCTCCAAACCAGGCGAAACCGTAGGGACTTAAAAGCTCTTGCAACGGATGCGCGAAAAAAATGGCCGGGGTTTCTAGTACGTGATAGAGCTTCGCGCCAACGATTCCCGTGAGGCAGGGAATCGCGATCAACATTTCGGCTTCGGCGTTTGCGGAATGTTGTTGCGATGGCTGCGATTGGCTTTCCGCGACACCCTTTTGAGTGAGTCCGCTCTTGGACTCGCGCGAATCTCTTGACGCGCTCTTTGTGGAGACCGGCGGTTTTCGCGGGAGCTTGTCGCTCGGCGCTGCCAGGCCCCGGCGGATTAAATCCGCGCGTAGCATGAAAAACGCAGCCAACATGGCGCAGGCTACCATCAACCCGAAGGTTGGGATGGTGAGTGGCCCGAGATGGAGGAAGGGAATCACAACGGATTAGTTTACAGACATCGGTATGGGACGAACAGCGGGAGTCGATCTTGCAGCGTTTTTTGTCCAGGAACTTTCATCAGAGTTTCACAATCGTCCGCCTTGATAGCTCGGCGAGTAAGTAACGTCTCTTTTATCTTGGTTGGTTGCCACCGCCTGCTGATAGGCCTATATTTTGGACATGTATCTCAGGGCGGCTCGTCAATTCGCTGTGTTGGCGTTGGCGTGTTGGTTTTTGGGAGCCGGAACCGCGCACGCGCAGGACAGTTCATCCCATTATTCTTGTTGTCCTCCGGGCGCATTGTGCGATCCCGTCATTAAGGGGAGTGGGTCGACTCGAGCGAAGAATTACGTTGACAGCGTGACATTTGACGGGCCGGTTGATTTGACCGGGGTAGAACTGCGGCAAGTTGTGACCTCGCTAAAAGCAGAAGAATTTGAGCGAGAACCTAACTGGCTTGGGAAGGTTCAAGACACACTGCGGCAGCCCTGGCTGGATCACGGTTATCATAAGGTAGAGGTGATTGCGAAAGCCGCGCCCGTTGGCGGAGACGACGGACGTTACGCAATCGCCGCCCATGTGGACGAAGGCCTTCAATATCGCGTCGGGCGCATCGATTTCATTACCGAAAATAGTGACTACGTGGAGAACAGTAGCTCGCCAGATAAACCATCCCTTCATCGGCTGCCAGAAGTTACAGACGGTTTAGGGTCTGCTGATTCAAAGAAACGTCCAGTTTTCCCGTTCGAAGAATTGCGGAGTCTTATGCCATTGCGAGATGGCGATATATTCGATAACCGAAAAATTAGGGATGGCTTGAATGCCTTGAACGAACTCTACGGTGAGCACGGCTACATCGATTTCGTGGCTCAGCCGATAACGAACATCGACGACGAGCATCAAACAATTTCACTCAAGATTGATCTGGTTGAGGAAGAACAATTTCACATTGGAAAAATCGAAGTTCAGGGCGTCGATCCGAGTACTAGAAGCGCCTTGATTTGGAACATAAAGACCGGAGACGTCTTCAATAACAAGACGGTTCAGAAGTTTTTCGATGACAATAAATCTAATTTCCCCGCCGGTTCTTATTGGGCCAGAGACCCCGAAATCGTTCGCAATCTGAAGAATTCTACTGTCGACATGAGGTTCACGTTTGTTTCCTGCCCGGGCCGGTAGCCGCATCGCACATTCACGTTCGATAGTATGCGAGAATCTTGCATGATTCGATGGGTGATTTGCGTTAGCTGGCTGTGGCTGGTTTGCGGGGCGGGTGTGACTAGAGCGCAACAACATACGCCCGCGAAAACAGCGACGGCGGCTGCTGCGCCTGCTACGGCGGATGCGGGGAGTTTTTTGGATGTGGGCGGAGGGAGGATTTGGTACGAGGAGTGCGGGGCGGAAACGGGCGGCGGCAACGTGGTGCTTTTGCACGATGGGTTGGTACATTCCGTTACTTGGGATGCGGTGTGGGCGCCGCTTTGCGCGAAATATCACGTGGTGCGGTATGACCGGCGGGGATATGGGCGGTCGGAGTCGGCGGCGACGGTGTTTAATCCTGTGGAGGATCTTAACAAGGTGATGCAGCAGGTAAACATGAAGCGCGGCATCATTGTGGGATGCTCTTCGGGCGGCGGGCTGGCGCTGGATTTTGCGGTGGCGCATCCGGAGATGGTTACGGGATTGTTTTTGATTGGGCCGGTGGTGCACGGCGTGGCGAGTTCGGATTATTTTGACGCGCGAAACGCGAAGAACAGCGCGCCGATGGACCACGGCGATCTGAAGGGCGCGGCGAAAAACTGGTCGGAGGACCGTTTTATAATTGGCGGGAACGATCCGGCTGCGCGGAAGAAAATCTACGATGCGTTGGTGGCGAATCCGCAGAACTTGAAAGTGGGCGGGGAATTCGAGATACGGCCTTCGCCGCCGACGTCGCATCGGCTTTCGGAGATTCGCGTACCGACGCGGGCGCTGGCGGGCGAGTACGACATTGCCGACGTGTTTGCTTATTGCGGCGCGATCGAGGCGGCGGTGCCGTTGGGTTCGTTTGAAGTGGTGAAAGATGCGGGGCACTTGATTCAGGTTCAGCGGCCGGCGGAGTTGGTGAAGGATTTCAACCAATTTGTATCACTGGTGGAGCGCAAGGAAATTTCTCTTACGGATTCGCAGCTTCGGGAGTTTGCCGGCGAGTACAGAGTTGGGCCGCGCAATGGGACGGTGAGCTTAAAAGAGCATCGGCTGGTTATGGAGATTCCGGGTGATCCGTATTACATAATGTTTCCCGAGTCGGGGACGAAGTTTTTCCTGCGGACGGAGAATACGGAACTGGAATTCGTGATGCAAGGGCAGAAAGTAACCGGGATGATCGTGCACAACAGCGATGGCACGGTGATCCATTGTCCGCGCGTGGACACTATTGCGCCGCAGTAGGTCTGCGAATCCACAACATTCAGAAGATTGCGTGTTGTGGTGGCGGCGGGAAGAGACGGGATGGGAGGATCGAGCTGGGCGTCTTGGGGGGGCCGATAACGTTGCGACCTGCGTTGTCGGGCAGGCTGGTGCCCGGGTGAGGGTGCCGCGCTGAAGTCCCGCCACGGCGGGCAGGCCGCGGCGCTACATTCAAAGCTAAAACGGACCGAGACGATCCGGGCGAGAGAGGCGGCCGGGTTAGACTAGATAATAAAGTTCTTTTAATTCTGCGCTGGACATTTCGTTTCGACGGCAATGTTCGCAGGAATTATCGCCCAGGAGCTCGTAAACGTGGCGAACGGCCTTCAGCGTGGAAGAAAACGTTTGTTGCTCTTCGTAGAAAACGCGGTCGGCGGGCAGCCAATCGTGAAAGCGCAGCCGTTCCATGCCACCCGCAAATCCCAAGCGAACGCCGCATAGCAACACGGTGACGCCGCTCTTTTCCATATCGCGCAGAAAATGTTCGAAACGTTCCATGCAAACCACGTCGGGACTGCGCGCGCGTTTTACGCGCAGAACGATGAAGCGAATTTTCTCTTGCTCTGCGCGCGATTGCAGTTTTTCGAACAACCCATCCAGCATCGGCGCTGCGCCAAAAAACAGCTCGCCCTCCAGGTCGTACAGAAGCAGAGAAGTACAGACCGGATCATTGGGCAAACGCTCGCGGACCACACGATCGCTGCTGACGGTGAGTTCCGAGAAACGCAGAAGGTCCGCGCGCGGGACAAATAACAGGATGGAGAGCGCTACACCGATCAATATGGAGAATTCAACGCTGATGAATATCGCGGAGAAAGCGGTGACGGCGACCAGCAGCGCATCGTAACGCGAAGCGCGCACCGCATATCTGAGGCGCTTCCAATCCACTAGTCTGGCGGCGGTGATTACCAGCAGGCCGGCCAAAGCAGCTTTGGGAATGTAACGCGCGAAGGGGGCGAGCGCGACGACTACTAGCGCGACCGTCCCGGCTGCAAATATGCCAGAAAAACGGGTCACGGCTCCGGACTGGAAATTGATTGAGGAACGCGTTAGCGAGCCGGAACCAGGCAAGCACTGAAAAAATCCGCCGGTTACATTGGCAATTCCTTCGGCGAAACATTGCCGGTTGTAATCGAGCTTCTGCCGCGTGGTGATCGCGATGGATTTCGCGATGGCCAGCGCTTCGAGAAGGCCGAGGAATGCAATGGCGAGCGCGCTGCCGGACATTTGTTTTATCCACCAAAACTGAATTTGCGGAAGATGCGGAGTGGGCAAATTGCGCGGGATGCTCGCCACCGTGGTAATAATTGTTTTGCCATCGAGGCCGGGCCTGGACCAGCCAAACCACGCAGCCAATCCCGCGACAATCAGCAAGGACACCAGCATGTCAAATTGCGGCAGACGATATTTGCGTACCAAATATCTGAGCGCGACGGCCAGCGCGATGGTGGAGAGCCCGACGCCGAACGCGCGCGGATTTATGTGGCCGTCGTGGATCGTCATCCAAGTGCGGTAGAGGACGTGCTGCAAGCCGTTGCCGCGGTCGGGCATTCCGGTTAAGTTGCCAATTTGCGTGATAGCCACAAGCGAGCCGGCGCCGGCCATGAATCCGATCACGACGGATTCCGAAATGAAGCGCGTCAAGTCGCCCAGTTTGAAGATCGCGATCAGAATCTGGATTGCGCCAACCATGATGCCCAGCAGGAACATGGCTTGGTAGGCTTCCATGTGCGATTGGCCCGTGCTGAAAAAAGCCAGGGCGCTGAAAACTACCAGCGAGATCGCGTTCGTGGGGCCGTTGATCAGGTGGGACGAAGAGCCGAAGATCGAAGCTACCAGTGTAATTACAATGGCGGAGTAAAGGCCGAAGCGCGGGTCCACGCCGGCGATTAGGGCGTAGGCCATGGCTTGAGGCAGGGAAATTGCGGCCACGGTAACGCCGGCCAGCAAGTCCTTGCGCGCATTCGGGAATGAGTAATCGAGCTTCAATTTGTGATGGGCCGCCTTCGTAGCGTGACTAAGCATACTAAGTCTAGCGACTTACTGGACATTATGTCATGCACGAATTATGCCGTATCGTTTTTTTATGGCGACACTGAGAGACCTCTCCTATGTTAATGAATAAAAGGTAGTTACATTATGGTCGAGTGGATTCGAGTCTCATCTTCACCGGGGCCTTGCATAAGCAGCCACTGCAGAATAGAAAATCTGTGCCCTACATGTGCAACTACGTGGAGAAATTAGGCTAAGCACCGGCTGCCTTGGGGTGCACCTGGAGAACCGGGCGCGTTGGCTGAGGCTCAGACCCACGTTGCGGGCCGGCTCAAAAATCCTCCGACCGTCAGGGATCCGATTTGGAAATTGCGCTTTTGACAGGACTTGACGAGGTAGGGTTTTGTGCGCATGTGCAGACGTCCGAAGTTCTACGGCTGCACCGCGCACCGGATTTTGAGAAGGCACGTACACAACGATTCTCTTTTCCGGGAACCGGAGCCGAACCATTTGGACGGCGGGAACCAAATCTGAGTCACCGCTAAATATGATCATCTGGTCACACTGATCGCGGTATGCGTCATCCAACATGAAAATCGCGATATTGACGTCGGTTCGTTTCTCTTCGCGCGTATCGTAGAGCTTTGGCCCGGTTGAAGTGCAGGTCGCCACACCGCACCTCAACGTTTTCTTCTTGAATTTTCCCAAGATGATTTCGACCAATGGTGTGGTCGACAAAGCCTTGAGATATATCTCCTGATTGATCTTGGTTGGACCCTCAACTAGTGCACTAAAATAGCGGATAAGACGGAGATCATCGTGTGGGTGAAGGAGTCGGCAGAATCGAGCAATGTCCAGCCATTTAAGGGCAGGGGTGTTACGAACGGCGCCGTAGTAGAGATTGAAGCCATCGATGTATACGATGGTTCGGCGGCGTTGGGGCGGTCGCGGTGCAGATGAGACCATAAAAAAAGGGCAATCATGTAGATTGCCCAAACCGACCTTTTGGGTCGGGGAGTCGTCAAGCGCTATTTTAGCACGAAGTAAAATAAGGAGGAAAAATAAAAAGACATTAAGAAACAGGAAGAGACAAGGACGGACACGTTGCGAGCCTATTTAGGGGTCAGCGCACTTTTCGACTATATAAAAGTCCGAGAGTTCGAGGCTGTAGGAATAGACGAGAAACTTGCCGTCTGGCGTTATGCGGACGTTGGGGATTTCCCTTTCCGGGTTTGCTCGGCACAAAACTTGGCTGGGGGCAGGGATACAGTTCTATACTGGCGCTCTCGCTTAAGAAGGAGCACTCATGAAACCATTCGCGACGTTGTTTTTGGCTGCCGTGCTGTATAGCGGTTTTGTCTTCCCAAAGCCGACGCAGCAAACTCAGGCAGATGCCGAACGCTACATCATTGAGAGCGAAGGTCAGTGGGCCGCATCAATCGTCAGCGGCGACACCACCGCGCTTCAACGATTCCTCGCGGATGATTTTCTGGGAGTCGATCCAGATGGGAGTATGTATAACAAAGAGAAAGCCATCTCGGAGACGCTGAGCGGGCCGAAGACTTTTGTGTCAAATCACACGAACGAAGTCAAAGTGAGGTTTTACGGAGATACGGCCGTGGCGCAAGGCAGTGAGTCCTGGGAACGGCGCAGCGGTGAGCCTCGTTACGGTCGATATGTATGGACCGATACATGGGTACGGCGCAATGGGCATTGGCAAGTCGTTGCGGCAGAAGATGTAGAAGTCGCCGAAAAATCCCCAACCAAATGAAAATTACGCGTCAGCGGACGTTTTCTACTATGAAGAGGTCGGAGAGTTCTCGGTTGTAGGAATAGGCGAAGAACTTGCCGTCAGGCGTTATGCGGACGTTGGGGATTGCGGTTACGCCGTCGGGATCGCCGGGGGCTAAGGTGGTAACGAGGTCGCGCTTGCCGGTTGCAAGATCGACCCGATAAACCGGAGCCGATGTTTTTTCGTCGTGATACACGTAAGCTGAGCGGCCGTCCGCGGTCCAGGTACTCCAAATATCCTGGGGCAGCCAGCGGGGGATGAGTTTTGGTTCACCGCCGCCGATAGGGTAGAGACCTCCTTTGCCGCTGAGGTCGCGAGCGAAAATTGTTTTTCCGTCGGGCGACACCATAGACGATTCGAAATGCGCGATCACGGAAATCTCGGGTGTGATTGCGCGCGGCGCGCTGCCGGAAACGTCTTGAACGTACATGTGCCATGCTTTGCCGTCGCCGCCCGAGAAATATATGGCCTTTCCATCGGGCATCCAACCCCAGCTTGCGAACTGCTGAATTCCTGCCGCGCTTAGCGGTTGCGTATCGCCAACACCCGTCGGAAGCAGAGTGAGTTGCGCCTTCTGCACATCTCCGTTCAGGCCCAATGCACGTTTTCCGTCCGGGGAGACAACCGGGTATCCCCACGATCCGATCTTCACGGCTGGTTCACTATTGGTATTTCGCAAATACGCCAGGGCCTCGGGGCCAGCCGCCGCACCCCAATCCTCGAAGGCAACTTGCTTACCATCGGGCGAGATGTAGCTGATCGCGGGGTAATCGAGCCAAGTGAGGTCGCGATCTTTGCCATCAGTGCCGGTCCTGAATTGTAGTTCGCTGCGCCAGGATTCGCGGGAGAGCAGAATGCGGCCGTCGCGCGAAACATCGTGAAGGCGAAGCATGCCGGGATGCCGCAAAACCAGACGCATTTTGCCGTTCATAGCCAGGCCATAAATGGTGTCGGACCAGCTATCGCGCACGGTTGCGCCAATCCAGACTTCGTCTCCCGACGGGCTCCAAGCAAGCCCTTCCAAGCTCACGAAGGAGCCGGAGCGCGTGATCTGTCTTCCGTTGCGATCGAGCACGATCACCCAGCCGAAATCGGCGTTGTAAGTAGAAAATTCTCCAAACGCAATGGAATTGCCGCTGGGCGAGATGCGCATGTAAGCGAGCGCGCGAGAGGTTTCGTAAATGACTTTCCCTCGTGGGAATTCCACGCGGAATTTTCCATCCACTCGGCGAACTACGGCCATTTCGTTGCCATTGGCGGTCCAATCGGCGGAAAACGCATTCAGGGCAATCTCGCGAGGAGCGCCACCGTTGATGGGTAACAGGCCTAAGGTGCCTTCACAATTTCCGAGAGAGCGGTCGGTGCATCCGAGCGAAATCGCCAATTCGGACGGAGAGACGGCGAACAATGTGGAGTTGAGCAAATTTAGGGCGCGCGATTCCGGGCCACCGAGTTCCACGGAGTAAATTTGAACGGGCTGTCCGTTCCAGGCGGCGCCGTAATAAATGTGTCCATCGGGAGCAAATCGCGCGGCATAGATCAGGCCACGGTCGAAAGTGAGTTGATGATAAACGGGTGGAATGGTGGTGGCATTGCGCACGCCGATAAACCAGCCCGCGGCTCCGGCTGCAAGCGCGAGGACTAAACCGGCGACTAGCGGGATCAACCAATTGCGACTGTTCGGTGCGGCTTTCGGCTCGGAGGGGGAACCGGCTGCCTGCAGGCCGCTGCCCGCTGTTGTTCCGGAAAGGCCTTCGAGGTCGAAGGCCAGGTCGCGCGCGGACTGAAAGCGTTGTTGCGGTTTTTTCTCCAGGCAACGGCGGACGATGCGTTCGATGGCGGGCGCGATGGGTTTGGTCGTTGTGCTGATTTCGGGCGGCTCTTCGCGCAGGATGGCAGTCATGGTTTCGGCGGAAGTGTCACGGCGAAAGGCGCGCTGGCCGGAAAGCATTTCGTAAAAAATAGTGCCAAGGGCAAAAATATCGGAGCGCGAGTCGGCTGGCTCGCCGCGCACTTGCTCGGGTGACATGTAACCAACGGTGCCGAGGACGACGCCGGGCGAAGTGTCGTGCTGTGCGTGGTCGAGCGTGGCGCTTTCGTCCGCGGCAGATTGCAGTTTGGCGAGTTTCGCGAGGCCGAAATCGAGAATTTTCAGGCGGCCGTCGTGCGTGACGAAAATATTTTCCGGCTTTAGGTCGCGATGGACGATGCCTTTATCGTGCGCGGCAGCCAGGCCTTGCGCGATTTGTGCGGCATATTCCACGGCGCGTCGCGTGGGGAGGGCACCGTTGTTCATTTCGACGCGGAGCGAATGTCCTTCGAGAAGTTCAGAGACGAGGTAGGGCGCGCCGTTGAGTTCGCCGATGTCGTGGATGGCGAGGATGTTTGGATGATTCAGAGCGGCGACGGCGCGAGCTTCCTGCTCGAAGCGGCGGAGGCGGTCGGCGTCTTTCGCGAAAGTTTCAGGCAGGACTTTGATGGCGACGTCGCGGCCGAGGCGGGTGTCTTTGGCGCGGAAGACTTCGCCCATTCCGCCCGCGCCTATTGGCGCGACAATTTCGTACGGGCCTAATTTAGTGCCGCTCGTGAGTGTCATCGATTACCTTCACCAGAAGGTGGTTCCGGCGCTGAAGGTACGTTCGCTTCCCAACCTCGAAGCCTGGCTATCTCTCGCGCCATGTCTTTTGTTTTTTCTCCCATGTATTTCCAGGCTTCGGCGATGAGTTCCTTTTCGTATACAAGAGGTTCTATTATGGACATCCAGAGTAGGGTCACAACGTCTTCGTCCTGGCTCCCTGCCATCTCCTCATAGAAAGAGAAAATGCGTCTCAGCGAGTCGTCGGCTGCGCCAGATTTCAGTAATTCGATGACTCGCTCCTGAAGGATATCTTCGAAGAGTGGATATGCTCCCGGAATTTCGGATTTCAAGTCGTAATACGATCCGAATGTCGCTTCAATCCTTTCCCATAGTTCGGGGAATCTTTTTAGGAAGACATTTCGAATATTCGCGTAGGCGAACGTGTTGTCGTTTCCAGAGCCGTTCGATCCGGGCGAAGTCTTGGATTGATCAGGGGGCATTAGTGAGCCGCGGTGGGGGCGTTGATGGCGTCGGCGGTTTCGAATAGGGGCTCGATGTCGGTGGGGACGGATTTTAGGCGCGCCAAGGCTTTTTGTACTTCGGGCTTTAGGTCGCCATTCGTGGCCATCCAGGTCTTTGCGAAATTGTAATCGCCCTTTCCTTCCGCGGTGAGCAGGCCCTTATCGAGTTCGACCACTGCATCTTTCATTTTGGCGAGGTCGAGGCTGAAAGTTCCGTCGGCGTTCGGTATATAGGCGCCTTTCATCAGGAAGAAATTGAACTGCATGGCTTGGCCGCGGGCGTGAGCGTCTTGCAAACCGAAACGCATGGTGCGGAAGGATGACGCGAGATAGGTGGTGTAAAGTTTGCGCTCGGCTTCGGGGCCGTGGGGAAGCGGCATAGTGAGTTTTCCCTTGTCGGCTTGGGACATTAAATATTGCAGAGCGAAGAGGCCGGTGACGTCGGCTTTGGCTTCTTCCCACGCGGAGTATTGCTCTTTCAACTCCATGCGCGGGTTGGTGTCGCGGCCGTCAACTTTGATTTGGTGCGGGCCGAGGCCGTGGCAAAGCTCGTGGGCCACGATGTGAGTAAAGAAAAGATCGAAGCTCAGATATTTCTGGTCCGCGGGGGAGAGGACTACGCGAGAAATGGGAAGCAGCGTGGCGCGGAATTTTGCTTCCTGCACATTTTTCAGCATGACGCGCTTGCTGCCTTTTTGTTGGACCACTTTATCGTCATTGGGCAAGTTGTACGCGGCGGTCTGCACGCCGTGGGCGGCGTCACCTGCGCTGAAAACTTCGTTCACCACGCGGAGAGGAGCGAGCCCGCCTAGCTTGGGATTGCGATACTGCGGATCTTCGGGGAGATTGTCTTCAATTTCTTGCAAATGCTTGCCGAGGAAAGCGAGGCGCGCGGTTTCTTTGTCGTCGCGAACGTTGATGTAGGCTTCGAAGGAAGCTTTGTAGCCGAAGATTTCGTCGAGGTAAGTTTCGTAGGGGCCGAAAGTGACGTCCACGGGGGCGTCGAGGTCCATCCAGGCCATATCGCTTTCGTAATAATTGTTGGAAGAGAAGGCGTCGGCGCGCGTGGTGAGAAACTTTTTTAGGCTTTCGTTGTCGGTGAGCGCGGCGGCGTCGCGAAGGAGCTTTCCGGCGAGAGCTAGGTCGCCTCTGTATTCCTCGTTGTAGGGGACGATTTTCAACTGATGGTCGGGGGCGCGGCGAATTACGGTGAAGAATCCTTCGGCTTGCTCTTTTTGTTCCGGCGAAAGAGTTTTCACCCAGGCTTCGAATTCGTCTTTGGTCATATCTTCGGGATAAAAATTCGCGCCGGGGAGTTTTCGCGCGGGAACATCGGGAATGAAAGCGGACCACTCGTCAATCTCGGACCACGGGCCTTTGTTGATCAAGAAATAATGCGTTTGTGCGACGGCGAGAGGAGTGTGGTCGTGGCGGAGCTTTTGATAGGTGGCGAGGTCGTGGCTCCAAAGTTGTTGCATGAACATTGTGTTCACGATGCGGGCAGCGGCGATTAGTTTAACCAGGGCTTTTTGGTCACCGGCGGAGAGAGGGGAGATGTCCACGCGGAGGGGAGTGGGGGCGAAGCGGGCGGACATTGTTTTTAGTTGCGCGAGGTCGGGGATGGCGGGTGAGGATTTCGCGGTGGGTGAAGTTTGCGCGGAGTTTTGCTGCGCGATATTTTTATGCGAGGCTGGCGCGGAGGCGAATGCTACAGCGCAAATCAACAGCAATGTCGTCGGGATGAATATTCGCATGGGCAGAAGATAACATGTTCCGTCCACTTCGTGGACTCTTCCCCAGGCTCGACTGATGATCTCCCGGGCTCGACTTACCGTCGACCCGGGAGCCCTTGCTGCGACCTGGGCGGCCCCATTTTCGCGTTGAGATTGGAAACTCGTGCGTCAGTGGAAGGAAACCCGCCCGCCTGAAGGCGGCCGCTACAAAGGCGAAGCTCGCGGTCGTCGAGAGTTTCCTGTTACAGGGACAGAACTGGGGGTATTGGCGTCTAAATCCGCACCCTTCGCTGAAAAGAAAAACGCGAGGGATGCGGCACCCACGCGAGTTTAAATTGTGCTGAGGGTGAATGCTGGTGCCGCGCGGGACGGTCGCAGAACGTCCAGTGATGAATATTTATTTTGTTTGCAGTTCGTCTTTTGCGGATTCTAGTTTGGCTTCGACCGTGGCGGCGTGTTCCATCGCTTCGCGGAGGGCTTTGCGCCACTCGTCGGGGGAGTAGGCTGGGTCGCTGCGGCCGCGTCGGCCCGCTTCCAAGCCGAAGGCTACACCGGCGGAGAAAATTTCAACGATTTCCGGGTCGGCGATCACCCATGCTTCGCTTTGGCGGCCTTCTGATTTCCAACTCTTTGCCAATTTTGCCTGTTCCGTTTTTATTGCTGAGAAGCTCGTTCTGTGCGCCATCTCCTATCTCCCCAAGCTTGTTATTGAGTAGTTTGGGAGGAAAAGGCTGATGCGTCCACACCAAGATGCGAGCGGTCGTTCAATTAGTACAGGGCGAAGGCTTGTAGTTTCAGGACTTTCGTGGGGTTTGGATAGGCCTTACTTTTTTCAATCTGGAATCTCGGTGTGCGCATCAGATACCTGATTCGATTGAAGAAAGGCTAAAGGAGATTTTATGGCTACGCTGAGTAAGAAAATAGCACTGGTTACTGGCGGGTCGCGTGGTATTGGAGCTGCGATCGCGAAGCGTCTGGCTGCTGATGGAGCCACGGTTGCGATTACGTACGCGAAGGATGCGGAGGCGGCCGCTAAGGTGGTGAAGGGGATTGAACAAGCGGGCGGAAAGGCCGTCGCGTTTCAAGCGGACTCCGCGGATGCCGAAGCAGTTCGTGGCGCAGTTGAGAAGACGGCGGCGGCGCTCGGCGGCATTGATGTGCTGGTAAACAACGCCGGCACTGCCATTCCAAAAAAGTTCGAAGACGCCACGCTGGAGGAGTTGGACCGCGTGATTGACATCAATGTCCGCGGCGTGATGGTGGCGACGCAGGCGGCGCTGAAGCACATGAAGAACGGCGGCCGCATCATCATGATCGGATCGTGCGTGGGCGAACGCATGATGACGCCCGGCTTGGTGCCGTACTCGGCGACGAAGGGAGCCGTCAAGATGTTTAGCCAGGGATTGTCCAGAGAAGTGGGGAGCCGGGGCATCACGGTCAACAACATCCAGCCAGGTCCGATCGACACGGATTTGAACCCCGCAGCAGGCGAGTGGGCGGTGCCGCAAAAGGCCGCCACGGCGCTTAACCGCTACGGGAAAGTTGAGGAAGTTGCCGCGCTGGTGGCGTTCGTGGCGAGTCCGGAAGCTTCGTATATCACTGGTGCGAACCTTACAGTGGACGGTGGCACCAACGCCTGACGGACTCTGAATCGTTCGTTGAAATATATAGCTGGACTTTGGACTTTTAGTCGTTTGGTCGGGGGATTGCGGTTCCGGAAAATGAAACGGGGAGATTGCTCTCCCCGTTTCGATCTAAGATGGCCGCGAGAAATTACTGGAGCGGATTGCTGGCGACTGTGGGGGCGCTGCCGTCGGTGGAGTAACGGATGACGCCGCTTTCATCGCTGAAGAAGCCGCGCACGCCGGTTTGTCCCACGTTCGCAGGCTGGGCCACGATCGTGTAGTTCAGAAAGCCGGTGCATCCGCCGATTGCCGGAGTTGCGTTGGCGCCGACGTAGGTGAAGAAGTAACCGCTCTTGGCCGTAGCCGCCGCTGTCGCATTGGCAAGAACCGGGTCCATCAAGAGATCCGCGCCGCAGACTGCTACTCCACCGGGCGCTCCGCCCATGGCCGCCAGGGACGCTGGGAATCCGACTCCCCAGGTCGAAGAATAGGTGACCGCCGAAGAATTGATTGTGCGAACTGATCCGACGGCTGAAGCTTCGTTAGCCGACATCCTGGCAGCAAGCAAGTTCGGAATTGCGATGGCCGCGATAATCAAAATAATCGCGACGACTATCAGAAGTTCGATTAGTGAGAAGCCGCGTTGTTTGTTGTTCATTTTTTTGTCCTCGCTTTCGTGTGACCATCTCAGGTCGTGAACAGTTTCGTATCGGCACATGTTTGCGACAATGGCCGGGAAGACCCAAATGGTCGGTCCAGTTTTCATAGTACGTTCAGTACGATCGAGCTAAGGAGGGCCGGGTTGGTAGTACGAATGGATAATTACGGAGAGGAAATACAGGGGTTAGGGGAAGGTCAGATACACAGCGTTATTTGGGTATTTAGTGGAGGTCGGATTTTGTCGCGCTATCGTGAGCTCTAAACCCGCACCTTTTCTGCATAAAGCGCAGAAAAAGTGCGGCACCCACGCGAGTTTTGATTGTACTTAGGGAAAAGGCTGGTGCCGCGCGGAGACGTTGATCACTGGCGTGACAGCAAAAGAAAAAGAGGCGGATTGGGGTGGTGAAAAGCTTAGGAGTGGAGATTGCGAGTGGAGGAAAAACGAAAGAGGGGAGATTGCTCTCCCCTCTTCGTCGTAAAGATAGTGCCGAGAACTACTGGAGCGGGGGGCTGGCGATGGTCGGAGCGCTGCCGTCCGTGGTGTAACGGATGACGCCGCTCTGGTCGCTGAAGAAACCACGCTGGCCGCTCTGTCCTACGTTCGCAGGCTGTCCCACAATCGTATAGGTCTGGAAGCCAGTGCATCCGCCGATTGCCGGAGTTGCCGTGCCGCCAACGTAGGTGAAGAAATAGCCGCTCTTCGCTACCGCTGCCGCTGTTGCACCGCCGAGCAGCGGGTCAATCAATAGAGCCGCACCGCAAACTGCAACGCCGCCCGGTGCGCCTGCCATCGCTGCCATCGAAGCTGGGAACTGTACGCCCCAAGTCGAGGAATAGGTGACAGCCGAGGTGTTAAGCGTACGAACCGAACCAACCGCTGAGGCCTCATTGGCCGCCATACGTGCGCGCAGCAAGTTCGGGATAGCGATGGCCGCAATGATCAAAATAATCGCAACGACGATCAACAACTCAATCAACGAAAAACCTTTCTGTTTCCTGTTCATGTCTTGGTCTCCTAGAGTAAGCCGCTCCGAATCTGTTGTTCTGCTGGCGGGTACACTGACGTAGAGGCAAGCAGCGTGCCACAATGGAACATTGTGTGCCGCAACGAAACAGGTGGACGCGGCGTGCACTATCATGGACATACGAACATGTCGTACAAACGGGACAAGCGGGGTCCAGGAGGACACTGCTCGGAACGTCGTTTCCGGCCTGTTTGTGGCTGCCCAGCGGCCTTAAAAAGTCGTACCGCTCCATGTGGGCGTCTTGCTTCCACACGCCTCTAAAACGCCCCGATACTGCGAGACGGCTAATCTGGTTTTGGATGAGGGGGCTGAGCGTGAGTCCTATTTGGCGCGTTAGCCGGGTTTAATTTCGGCAAGGTTAGCGCCAGGAGCTTGGTTGGGTCCAGGTAGGCGCCGTTCCAGCGGACGCCGAAGTGCAGATGCGGACCGGTGGCGCGTCCTGTTTGGCCGGAGAGTCCCAGGCGATCTCCCTTGACAAGTTTGTCGCCGACACTCACGTCTATTTTCGACATGTGCATATAGATGGTGAAGAGGCGCTGCCCGTGATCGACGATGACGCAGTTGCCCTCGTAGAAAAGGTCTCCCGCGAGTACGACTGTTCCGGAGTTCGACACGACAACCGGGGAGCCTTCGCTTATCGGAAAGTCTGTGCCGCGATGGGTGCTGCTCAGCTCTTCGTTGAAAATGTGGGTCATGCCGAACGAGTTGGTGGGCTTGGCCTGTACCGGCGTGACAAAATCACCCGACCACTGGGGTGCGGGCAAGAAATGCGCGAACGCGCGGGTCTTTAGCAATTGATCGGCGGCAATTTTCTTTTGGCTTTCCGCATCGGGCTCCACGAAATTTTCCGGCACGTTGACTGGTCCAGTAGAGAAAGTGCCCGCAGCGATCTCTACCTTCTTTAACGAGCGTGCGACTATTCCTCCGGGCATTATTGCGCGAACGGATAAATCGTACGTGCCGGGCTTGGTTTCCAAGTCGGCGCCAGCCAGCGCGTACCAGATCTTCGGATTGTCCGACTTGAAGAATGCCAGGTTTTTGCCAATGAACTGTCCGGTCACACGAAGCGGGGCGCGATCGAGTTCAACCGTGAAGAAGGCGACGGAACCCTGCTGGAGGTCGTCCGGCTGCCAAAAAACATTCTTAATTCCCGGAGCGCGTGATTGACCAAACGCCGGCGAGATGGAAGCGGACAGGAGCGTCAAGACTGCAATGCTTAGGATGCGCCTCATGAATTCTCGTGTGCGATGCATCCGGAATTTCGCAGAGTGGGGGGTTTTTTGAAATCGGATAAGTCCCTGATTTCCGGGCGAGCGGACGTGTAGAGACCGAGGGCCGAGTAGCGCCCGCAGGGCTTTTACCGAGCAATCGGAGGGTGGCTTGTTACAAGCTGGAGTGGGACAATTGTTATGCGTGTAGGTTGATGCGCGCGCCGAAGCGGAGATGTACGGGTTGGCGTAGCGTTCACGTGAAGCGGGAGAGTTAAGGCGAGGGGAAATTGCGGATAACGATTGCACATAACCGTTCGAAGGCTGAAATGATTGCGTCGGTGGACCGGTCGTTTGACGAAATGTTGCAGGAGAAGGCGGGGCTGCCGGTGCGACTGGTGGTGAAGCAGAAAAGCTGGCAGGGCTCGATACTTAGCTTCACACTTAGCGCGAAGATGGGACCGCTGAGCACTCCGATAAAAGGAACGGTGGAAGTGACTGAACGGGACGTTATCGTGGACGCTGATCTGGGGATACTGAAAAACATCCTTCCGGAGAAGGCGGTGCGCGAGGTGTTCGCGAATCGATTGAAGGAACTTTCGAACTGAAACCCGTCGGAACTAATTTTCAGGCGAACTGATTTCAGGCGTTCTGGCGGCGCGCCATTTTCTGCGCTAGATCTACGAGAAGTTTTTGTTTGCGGTCATCCATGCGGGAAAATGCTTTGGCAAACTGGCGAAGCTCCTGGGAATGACTGCTGTCAGCTCCCCACGCTTTTTCCGCATCGGAAGTGGGCAGCTTGGGCATTTTTACCTGCTGGCCATCGGTAAAGAATCGATACAGAGGGACTTCCAGCGCGCGGGCAAACTTTTCGAGAGTTTCGATGTTGGGAACCGTGAAGCCGTTCTCTACGCGGCTGACGTAGCAGCGGAGGAGTCCTGTTTTGTGCTCGATGTCGCCTTGAGATAGATGCTTCTCTTGCCTCAGGTCACGCAGTTTTTGTCCGATGTCCATGCGCAGAGAGTACACCAACGTGCAATTGGCGGCAAGCGATGATGTGGACATGCGCATGGTTGCCCCTTCTCCGGACTTGGGAGGGTCACCACTTTGGGATGTGTGGAGCGGACTGTTGTCACTGGGCCGTAAACGATATTTCTTGTGAGGTATTCTGTCCGGTTGCGCCTCCCGCAACGTTTTTGGCGCGCACGCTGAAATAGACAGTGGCACCTGACGGCAATTGTGAAAGCTGTGCTGTGTGAGTAGTAGTATATTGCGTCGAGGAATTCTCGAATTGCCACTCAAAATACTGACCCGATACCGTTCCCCATTGGACTAAACCGAACGTTGGCTGGTCAGTCACCCAAGTAACCGTGGCCAAACCTCCGGTGCTCGGTGTTACAACCACCGATGTAATAACAGGCGTATTGCCAGTACAGGAAGCCAAGGGCTGAGCCGAAATATTGCCAAGGGCATTTTTGCGGACGAAGTAGGTGAGGTCGCGCAAATCGTTGCCCGTGATTTCGGGACGCGGTACAACTCCCTCAGCTCCGCTTTGGAGATAAGCTTGGAGCGTTCCCGGGGTCGCTACGGCGGAACACAAAGCTGATGGAGACTCGTCTGGAAGCACATTCATATCGTCCGCATTCTTGACGTTTCCGAGACGACTAAATACTTCGTATCCGTGCACGGCGGTGAATCCAGGGCGAGAGCCCCACGGGAAACCGACGACTGAGCCATTTCGCCAGATATTCTGTCCGCTGCTGTAATTTGTTGTTGAAAAGGACCACGCGGGGTCTGATGGCTGCGAAATGTGGAACGAGAAAATTCCAAGCGCTCCATACCCCATGAAAATAATCCGGCCTTCGGTGGCGCTGATGGCGACTTCCCACGAGTAATGCCCGTACGGATTCTGAACGCAACCTGCGTACCCAAAATAACTCAGGGTGCCTTGCGTGCTTGGACACGGTCCGTTGGGGAAGGCCGCAGGCGGCACACTTGTAACTCCGCTAATCGGGAATTTGTATGCGCAGGCTGCGCCAGTGCACACTGATTTTGTAACCACCACGCTATCCACCGGGCCGATACTTCCTCTTGAATCCACGTCGAGCCATATCCACGACTGAGTGGCGTCGCCAGTTGAACGAATCTGCGCAATGGTGGTGATGGTCTGCGCGGTGAGATTGATTAACCGGATGCACATTGTAGCGGGCTCGGCCTCGACGAGATTGCCTGTGGAGGTGAGGCGAAGCGCAAACGGATAATTTATATAAGCGCTCGAGAATGGCACGGCTGAGCGTGGCGCGTAGGTTAAAGGCGCCCCTGCGACGGTTGCGAGCGATGGTTCTTGAGCATTACGGATCAATGTTGAGACAGTGCTCCCGTCCGAGCTAATCGTGCGAATGGCCCAGTTATTTCGATCTGAAACATACATCGTTCCATCCGGCGTCATCACAAGACTGTAAGGTTCGTTAAACTCTGCGCTCAGCGCAGGTCCGTCCCAGTAACCTGCCGTGCAAGGAAATTTTGGACAATACCCCGCATAAGTGGAAATCACTGGCGTAGTACCGCTAGTATCCACTTTGGCGATTCGGTTATTTTCCGTATCCGCTACGTAGAAAATTTTGTGATTGCGCGGGTCGATCGTTAAATCAACGGGAGCCTCGAACTGTGAATCGTAGGTTCCGATGAATGTTTGCGCTTTAGTAGGGACAGACGGTTTCGAATCCGTGTAATAAATTGGCAAGCTGACGGTGGCAAGTCCAGCTATGGTCTGAAGGCTGCCGTCCATATTTATCTTGTAAAGCCGGCCTTCGAGACCGATGCAATAGAAGCCAGTGCCGTCTAAGTTCGGCACACAATTGCTGTAGGGGTCGGCGTCGTTATCATTTCGCGGCCCGTCGCGGAAATCTTCGTGTTCAACGAAATTATAGATTTGCTCTATGTTCGATCCAGCCTCCGGGTAGAAGTTCTCGACGACGGGCGAACCATTCTCCAACTGATAAAAGCTCGGGCTCCCTTGCCCAAAATCGGAGCCGACATGATTCAATGGTTCGACGAAGAATCCAGCGGGAGCCACTCCGCCCGCCGGAGGCACGAAGGCGTAAGGATACGGATTGCTGGTGGCTGGATGGGGCTTTGATCCCGGGTAGTAAACTTTATCAAAGGCCGGCGGAAGGATTGCCGAACTTACAACGTTATTCGCGCGACTTGCGGCCGGTAAGAATTGCGGCCCTGTTACGACCGCATGATTTTTGACAATGAAAGGGAATTCTTGTTTGGCATAGATTTGGCAGGACGACAACGGCCATGCGGGTTGAGCTGCATAAAGGACGGATAGAACGTGCTCTCCGTCGGGGTACTGAGTCGAGTCGAGTTTGTATGCGAATGGAGACGCCGAAAGCAGCGGTCCAACTGGAATATCATCCACAGTATAGTAAAGGGATATTTGCGAAACTGATTGCAAACTCCCGTTTCCCGACGGGCCGAATTCTTGAAAGGTCAACGAAAGAGGAACTGCGGTGCCGGAGACAATCTGCGGCAGCCCATTCTGAGTTGTGCTGGAGACTACCGCGTTCATCAATGCTCCGTTTATGGTGGGAATGGCGTAAATGGCGTTCGCGCAGAATTGCGGAGAAGGAGCTGGTACGCCTACGCCGGCGAGCACAACGATCTGGGGGCTTCCTACCGCATTGTCCACGATTGTAAGAGTTCCGTTGCGCGCACCAACCGCCGTCGGCGTAAACGTTACATTGATGAGACAGCTTCCACCAGCGGCCACACCAGTTCCACAGGTATTTGTTTCGGAATAATCTCCTGTCACCGAAATAGCTGAAATTGAAAGCGGCGTGCTCAAAACATTCTTCAGTGTCGCCGACTGAACGGTGCTTGCAGTTGCGATTACCTGGTTTGAAAAAGTAAGGCCGGAGGGTAACGTCACGGGGGCGATGCCCGTGCCTATCAGTGTTGTGGACTGCGGGCTATTGCCGGCACTGTCAGCAACCAAGAGTGTTGCAGTCCTTGTCCCGGAGGCAGTCGGCGAAAAAGTCACCGTAATCTTGCAGCTTGCTCCCGTGCCCAAGGTTGAACCGCACGTGCTGGTCTGGGAGAAATCTCCGCTATTTGCACCGGCGAGGCTAATGCTTGAAATAGTCAGGGACGACCCGGGATTTTGAAGAGTTATAGATACAGGTGGACTTGTTGTGCCCAGCGGAAAACTAGCAAAAGTCGCGCTGGCAGGGCTTAAGGTCACTGGGGCCGCGCCACTTCCAGTAAGCGACACTGATTGCGTGCCGTTGCCAGCGTTGTCGGTGACCGTAAGAGAAGCCGTCCGCGAGCCAAGCGCAAGGGGAGTGAAGGTAACGTTGATCGTGCAGCTCGCCGAGGGAGCTAAGGTGCCGGCGCACGTTGCCGTTTCGGCGAAATTGGCAGGACTCGTGCCGGCAAGCGCGATATTTTTCACCAGCAACGATACTGTTCCGGTGTTCTTCAGCGTAACTTTCTGCGCCGAGCTAGTGGTGCCCACGAATTGATTACCAAACGGAAGACTCGCAGGTGTAAGAGAAACCGTCGGAGCCACGCCCGTGCCACTCAGCTTGACTGTTTGTGGGCTGCTTCCGGCATTGTCGGAAATAGAAAGGGACCCTGGGGATGAACCTGCGGAGCCAGGATTGAATGCCACTTGTATTGTACAACCGCTATTCGACGCAAGAGTGACGGGAAACGTCCCGCAAGCATTGCTTTGGGTATAGTTCGTACTCGCGGTGATGGTCGAAATGATCAGAGGCCCAGTGCCAGTATTAGCCAGCGTCACCGTTTGCGTAGCGCTCGAAAACCCGACGTCCTGACTACCAAATGTAAGACTCGATGGAGAGAGAGAAATAGCAGGCGCGGTGCCGTTGCCTATCAGGCTAGCAGCGTGTACGCCGCCAGGGCCATTGTTGGATATCGTCAGACTCGCGGATCGGGGGCCGGTGGCCGTAGGCGAAAATGTCACGCTGACGTTGCAGCGTGCGCTGAAAGCCAGCACTGCACCGCATGTATTTGCCTGCCCGAAGTCTGCTGGATTTTTTCCCGCGATTGAGATGCCGGAAACGCTGACGTTTGCGTTTCCGCCGTTGGAAACGGTGACCATCTGAGCCGAGCTGGCCGAACCGACATTCGTTGCGGGGAAGGTGAGCGCGGCAGCTTGTGTGCGGTTCACTTCGTAAATACTGGCGCCATCGGTGACGTAGAGATTGTCCGCAGAATCCAACGATACACTCTGAGGCGCAGTCAGACTTGCTATGGCAAAGTTGGATTGAGAACCACCACCCGCCGAGACCTCCACGATTCTGGCGTTTCCGGTGTCGGCCACATAGAGGTTGCCGGCTGCGTCCACGGCCAATCCGTTGGGACTGTTATATCCGCTACCTAGCGGAATTGTTGCTCCGCCTCCAACCGGGTATTCGGTCACGGCGTTGCCGGTAGCGACGTACACGTTTCCGTTGGCATCGACGGCCACTCCCTGCGGGCTCACCAAACCCTGAGCGATCGTTACTAGCGCACCACCGGCTGACAGCACTTCGACCACGTCCCCGTTGGTAGCGTCGGCGACGTAGAGATTGCCGTTGCCGTCCACTGCGATGCCGTGCGGGGCTCCCAGCCCGCTGATGCTCACGACCGTCTTGTCCGCGCTATTGAGCGTGCTGCTTTCGTTCGGAACCATTACGACTTGGTTGTTTTGCGTGTCGGAAACGTAGAGGTTGCCGGCTCCATCGACCGCTACTGCCGTTGGACCACTTAGACCCGTAAGCACCGTGCTCTGTTTGAAGGTGCCCGCGGCGAGTTCAATCACTGGCCCGCCGACGCGATCCGCCACGTACACGTTTCCAGCCCCGTCCACCGCTGAGCCGAAGGGTGCGCCTCCGCTAATGCTGCCGATCGTGGTTTGCGTGCCGGGATCGGTGGTGACTAAACCCGACTGCCCGATGCTATTCAAATACCAGGTCATCAGCGGAAGTTTGCTCCCCGCCGCAAAAAGGGTAACTGCTCCTGCGCGCATGCCTGGAGTTGACGGCGTGAACGCAACATTCACCGTGCAACTACTCCCTTGCGGGTAAGCCGTATTCACGGCGCACGTGCTGCTTCCGCCGTCGGTGTAATCCAGTCCGGAAGCGCCACCGGTAAGAATGTTGACGGCTGACAGCGTGGTCTGACCGGTGAATTGATAGGTCAGGCTTTGTGTCGTGGCAGCTGTGCCCACGGCAACCGAGCCAAAACCACGCTGCGAGCTTTGCAGTGTCACCGTGATACTCGCCGAAGTTGAGAGCGGATAATTGGAATCGCCGGAATAAATCGCGTAGATTTTGTTGGGGCCAAGGATGAGTTGCGATCCGTTCAACGGCACGGAGGTCGTGGAGCTATTCGCGCCGTTGGAAACCAGCACTCCCATTCCCAGCGTATTCGAACCCAGCACGAAGCTCACCGTTCCTGACGGTGAACCTCCATTTCCCAGACCCAAAACGGTGGCGCTCAGCGTGGCGGATTGGTTGGTGTAGATGCTGGTAACCAGCGAAGTCAGCGAGATTGAACTACTGGTCAGGGCTGCCACAGTTAATTGCATAACTTGTGGAGCGGCAAGGTAGTTGCTATTCCCCGGTTGGTTCGCAATGACCGAGCACGTCCCTGTGCCGCTGGTTATGGTGTACGTTGCGCCGGAATTGCTGCAAGCGCCGGAACTGGTGTAGAGGATTGGGAGG
>Ga0209006_10001291_pt1 | contig 22742 bp, 20 predicted proteins | sample JacPin_JW_Ref_O2_FD_188567 | JGI IMG/M metagenome (GOLD analysis project Ga0209006, IMG submission 188567) | Forest soil microbial communities from Algoma, Ontario, Canada - Jack Pine, Ontario site 1_JW_Ref_O2 (SPAdes) (version 2) | ecosystem: Environmental > Terrestrial > Soil > Boreal... | reverse complement strand
TCGTCGTCGAAAATCAGCTTCAGGTCGGAGAGTCCGAAGAGCGAGAACGAACGCAAGTGCACGACATGCGGGATGCCGTTCATGACGACTTCGAGCGGAATCGTGACCTGCTGTTCGATTTGCTCTGCCGAAATTCCCGGCCACTGCGTGATGACTTCCACGTAGTTGTCGGCTACGTCGGGATAAGCTTCGATGGGAAGCCGCTCGAAGGAAACGATTCCACCGGCAAAAAGGATCAGGGCCAGGCCCAGGACGAGGAGCCGGTTGCCGAGCGCGAAATCGACGATGCGGCGAATCATTTATTTATTCGCTTGCTGCTCACAGCTGTGGTTGCGATTACTGGAAATCCTAAAATTGCTTCTCCGTCACCATCTTTATTGCTATTGCTCCACCGTATTCTGCAGGGGCAAAGCGTTGGAAACCACGCGATCGCCGGGCTTGACGCCGGAAACGACCTCCTGCAGGTTTCCGGGAAGCATGCTTCCCGTGGTCACTTCGAGGCGCTTGAAGTGGCCCGGAGTCAAAGGTGCATAAACCCAGTCGCGATCGTGCAGGTGCAGAATCGCGGTTGCGGGAACCGCGGCCCGGGTTTCCGCCTGCTTGCCGTAGAACGTGGCGGTCACGAACATTCCCACGCGCATCATTCCAGGATTCGCGACCTCGAGCCGAACTTTGGCGGTGCGGATATTGGGATCGAGAACCGGGAGAATGTTGTCGATGCGGCCCTTGAAGGTCTGGTTGGGATAGGCGTTCAAATGAATGTCGGCGTATTGACCGACACGCACGGCATCGAGATCATTTTCGTAAACGTCGCAGATGATCCAAACATAAGAGAGATCAGAGATGGTGAACGGATTGGGTGAACCCAAGCCGGGTATGCCCGACGCGGTGGTCACTTGCTGGTCGGTAATGACGCCGGAGATGGGCGCGACGATGTCGACGATTCCAGATGGATGGTCTTTGTCGATGCCCAGAAGTTTCAGTTGTTCGGCGGCAGCATTCAGGTCGGCTTTGGCATCGCCTTCGGTATCGTCGGCTTGTTCGAGAGCGCTCTTGGCGATAGCTCCCTTGTCGAAGAGAATCTGGGCGCGCTCCAGTTGCAACCGGGCTAGACGCTCATCGTTCGCGGCCTTCAGATAAGTCTGGTAGGCGCCGGAGACGTCGGCGCTCTGTACTCGCAGCAACAATTGTCCTTTCTTCACGGTATCGCCGAGCCTGGCCTTGAGCTCCACGACACGGCCCGCAGCGATCGAAATCACCGGCACCGCCCGCGCAATATCCGGCTGCACCACGCCGGTCACGTTCAGAGCAGGCGCCGCTTTGTGTTCGACTGCGGTCACCAGAGGGAACTGGTCAGGATGGTCGACTTTGAAGTTGTTGGCGTCCATGTCCGGCTCAACGGACGCTGGTGGGGGCGCCTCGGCCTTGGGGTTCGCTTTGCCTTGATTGCAGGCAACGAGCAGAGATGCTCCCGAGAATGAAACCGCCAGCAACACCAAGCGCAGGAATGATTGGTCTTTCACTGGATTACCTCCCGCCCCACGGCCAGATTTAACTGCGCGGCCGCCGCTAAATACGATCCGACAAGATTTGCGTAGTTCAGTTGCACGCTGCGGTAATCGCTCTCTGCATTCAAGAAGTCCAGAAGAGAAGCTCCGCCGTGCTGGTAGGCAAAGAAAACCGTTTCGCGCACCCGGATCGCCTGTTCGAGATATTTTTCTTTGTAGGGGCGCAGAAGAATCAGGCTGCTGTTGAGCGTGGCGTAAGCCGAATCCACGTCGTTGAAGACCTGGGCCTCGGTGGCCGCGCGCAATTTCTCATTACGCCTAATGTCGATTTGAGTCCGCAGCTTCTCGCCTTGATTGCGGTCGAAGATGCGCAGCGGGATATTTACGCCCACTCCAAAGTAGGCGTCAATCGGAGGGTTCCGACCCACATCGAAGCTGAGGGTGGGATCGGTGGAGCCGTTGGCAACGGCGAGCTTGTGGTCGGTCTCGGCTTTGTCGACAGATTGGATCGCGGCGCGGAGATCGGGACGTGTGTCGAGCGCAACGCGACGGTAATCCTCCTGAGTTTGAATCTGATCGGAGAAATCGAAGACTCCGACCGCGTCCATCTTCTCGACCGGTGTGCGGTCGTTGAGGAGCATGAGGAGCTGGATTTTCGCGGTGCGCAGATTTACTTCGGCGGTCTGCAAATCAGATTCATACTGCACGCGCTGCAATTCCAGACGGTCGAGGTCGATGTGGGCGATGTCTCCTGCCTCGAAACGGTCGCGGCTGATTTGCAGGACGTGGTCGTAGTAGTCGAGATTGTCTATGGCCACCTGGCGCACGGCTTTGGCTTGCAGGATTTGCAGGAAGGCGCTGCGCAAGGTGAAGAGTAAGTTCCGCTCCAGGTCGGACTGCTGCGAGACGCCGATTGCGGTGCCTTTTTTCGCGCTCTCGGTGCGCAGCTCGCGCTTGTGCGCTCGCTCGTGCAGATAGCTGAACGTCCCGGTGGTCAGCAGATAAGCGAAGGGGCCGTGGGAGGGTCCGCTGTTGAACGGATCAATCTGGTCGGCATTGAGTTGCAGGTTGGGGTTGGGGCGAAGATTCGCGGTGATTTCTTCCGCTTTCAGTTCATCAATATTGAGCTTGCCCGCGAGCAGCGTGGGGTTATCCAGCTCAAAACGGTCCTTCACCTGGTCCCAAGTCCAGCTTTGGACGGGTCGAGGCGCCTGTGCCGGAGTCGGCGGTTGCGCGAACGAGGCTGCGGCAACTCCCAGCGCTAGAAGCGGGAGAAGCCAAACACCTCGATTGGTTTTGCTGCGCATTGCTCTGATCCTATTGACTCTCTTCGCCCTAAACGACGTTAACCCTAAGTCCTACACTGCGTTGACCCTAGTTTCGTCACCCCTGAGCTTTCCTTCTGAATTTCCTCAGCCCTGAACTCCACTAACTTGCCCAAATGCCAAGAGATGCCTTGATCTTTTTCGCCGGCTTGATTGAGATGTGGTCTGTAAGCCCCTGATTCTTTTAGTTCTTCCTTAGGAGCGGCCCGTCCCTTGCCGACCGGACTTCCACGAATATGTGGGACCGCTATAAGAATCCCGTAAGAATGGGGGAAGTCGCCGTCGATCTTTGCATGCGACGGATCGGCGATCCAGCGAAACACATTGAGCAAACTATGCGAGGCGGGAGCGGGGGGGAGCACGGCTGGCGCGGAGAACGACGGGAGCGGCAGTGGCCGATTGAGGCACGGAAAAAGACTCGTGCCGGCCGTCGGCGAGCGGTGCAAACGACGCCGGAGCGTCGACCAGCGCGGGCAGAGTCTGCCACCGGCTGTGCCAAACGGAAGTCTTTTCCCCTGCCGCCAGGCGAGCACTGCGCTTGCCGGGTGAGGATTCTTCCATCTCGGTGCCCATCACGTGCAGATCGTCGGTTGCTGAGACTACGGGAAAAAGCAGAACCAGCAAACACCCCAGGGCGAGCAAGCACTGCAGAGAACCGAGTTTGCCCAGGGCTCGCGTATGGAAGCTCCGCCGCCACAGCCAGTAGGCCGGCAGCGCGAGCAACAGCCACGTAAGGTTCAGCAGCAGTTCCATCCACAATAAGTTTTGCAGAAACTTCGAGGGGAAGTCAATGTGACTGGCGTACCCGGCGTACCCGAGGGTCAGGCTAGGGTCCAACCGCGACTCGAAGGCGGTGCGCCGTCTGCAAGGGCTGGCGGTAGATGCGGTTTTTCGAGGCTACCTCGCCCACCACGTCCACATGAACGATGTAAGCGCCGAAGGGTAAGGACTCGCCAAAGGGAAGCTCCATGCCGACGGTGGCGTGAGGCAAGGGGAGGTGCTGATAGCCGATGGCGGTGGCGCGTCCGTTCTCGGCGATCGCGTACACGACGAAAGTTAAATCGACATCGTCGACGGTAGTATTCGAGACTTCGACGCTGCCTTCGATGCGATTTCCATTTACGTGAGCGGGCGCTTTCCAGATGAGCGTGAGTGCCTCGATCACGCGCAGCACAAATTCTTTTTGGACTGCTCGCTGGCGGCCGTTGTCGGTTACAGAAATCGCAAAACGATATTCGCCGGCGCGAGTGGGCTCGCCATGAAGCACTCCGTTATCCTCGAGTTTTAGTCCGGGGGGTAAAACGCCTCTCGCCAGACGCCAATGCAGAACGGACCCTCCGCCCTGCGTGATGAACGGGAGGGAATACCGCGAGTGAGGGTAGGTATCGGGCAGCGCTGAATCGTTCTTGATGACCAGACTGTTATCGTTTAGCGCCTCCGCCCCTGCCGAAGCCGTGCTTGCCTGTTGCCCTGCTGGATTCGCGCTCGCGGGATTCGCCTGACAAACGAGCGTTCCGCTCACTGCGGCAAACGAGCACAGCAGAGAGAACAAGTACGCCGGGCGCAACAATTTTGTCGGAAAGCTCGACACTTCCTAAGCCTACTCCTTTCCACTCACGAACCGGTCGACCACGCGGAGAAACATGCCCGTGTCGTCCACAAATGTCATGTGTCCCGCTTTGGGTAGAACCACCAGCTTCGATCCAGCAATCTTGGCGTGCATGGCCTCGGAAAGTGGCGGAGGGCACTCATCGTGGTCTCCAACCAGGATCAGCGTGGGCACTTGGATGCTCGCCAGGCGGCTCGTGTACTCAACAGACTTTAAATTTCCGTCCACGACATATTCCCCATGCGAGCCCCACATTTCGCGATACAGATCCCAACTGATATTTCCGCCAGCGATGGGATCGTAGTTGGGGTCGGGGCGATTCTGATAGAGGTAGGGGAAGTATCCTTCGCCCCAGGCCGCGATCAGATAATCGTTGGTATAGCGATTCTTTTCATAGTCATGGCCGTGGCCGAACAAGCCGTCCGCCTCCATCTTGTTAATGCGATCGCGCAGCTCGGCAGGCATTTTTTCCTTGATTTGGACAAACACCTTGTTCAACTCTTTGGTGCTCGACCAGGTGCTGGCCAGGATCAGGTGCGATAAGTGGCTCTGATACTTCAGGGCATAGGCCTGGGCCAGCGCTCCACCGTAAGAATGCCCGAGCAGGGAAATCTTGCCGAGATTCAGGCCGCGGCGAACGGCTTCGACATCTTCCACCATGTTTTCGACGGTGTATTTCGAGGCGTCGTCGAGTTTTTGCGAGCGGCCAGAGCCGCGCTCGTCAATAAACACCAACTCGTTGTGCCGGGCCAAAGGCAACAGATAAGGCAGGAAATAGTCGTGAGACTCGCCGGGGCCGCCGTGGACGATGAGCAGGGGTTTGCCGCGGCCCAGGGTGTAGTAATAAACCATGACACCGTTAGCGTCGACGAACCCCTCGTGTGCAGGATAGACGGCGGCTACGGGCTCGGCAGCTGGCTTAGCAGCGGGGTGGGCCGTCTTGGTAGCCTGCGCGAAGCTTGCGGAGCCGGAAAGAAGCACGGCCAGCAGGGTGGGAATGTAAAGAAATGTAGAGCAGGGCGACGGTTGGCGAAGTGAAGAATGGCGTGGCGAGAACTTACTGGTTTTCATGTGCGTCATGCTAACCCCTGGAGTGGCAAGGGGACAACGGTCAGGAAGTCCGGTTTTCAGGTGCAACGCGACGGGAGCTGGGCAGAATCAAACCGCTTGCTTCGATTTTTGTTTCATGAGAGCGCTACTTATTCTTAAGGTTCGGGTTTACGGCATAGGAATTCACCTGTGCTAGCCTGTGTGCAAGTGTCTCCAAATTTTCCGAGCTGGAATCTCCTGGGGGGTAGATATGTCATTACGAAATCGGTTCGTCCTAATGTCTGTTCTGGCCGCGCTGGCGGTGTTGGCGGGCTGCAGCAGTACGAATAAAGCGACGCCTCCTCCGAGCGGGGCCTTCAGCGATAGCAATCTTAAGGGCACTTACGTTTTCTCTTTCTCAGGGACCGACGTTACCGTAACGCCCACAACCTTTTTCACCGTGGTCGGCTCCTTCGCCGCCGATGGAAACGGTAACATTACGGCTGGCACGGTTGACATTGTCGACCCGGCCTATGGTGTGCTCCAAGGCGAGTCCATCGCTACAGGCAGCCGCTACACTGTCGGGAAGGACGGTCGCGGCAGCGGCGTTCTTAACACTGCTGCTGCCTCCACCGCGTTCTCAAGCATCGGAATTGATTTTGTCCTAGCCTCGAGCTCGCATGGCCTCATCACGCTTTTCGACGGTAACGGAACCGGCAGCGGCACGATCGATCTGGAGGATGGCACGGTCACCCAAAGCAGCCTAGGGTCCTATGTATTTGGGCTTACTGGTGTGGATAGCGTCGGCGACCCTTTTGCCACGGCGGGTGCACTGGGCCTCAATGGTACGACCACCATTCAAGCTGGCGGACTCCAGGACATCAACGACAACGGAAATCCGTCCACGGCGCTGACTCTCACCGGAAGCGTGACAATCGGGGCGTCAGGCGCTCCGGGAACAGCGCAGCTCACTACAAACAGCGCCTACAATACACTCCAATTTGACGTGTGGACAATCGACGCCACCCACCTGAAGCTGATCGAAACCGATGGCTTCGCGCTGCTGTCGGGAGACGCATTGTCGCAGCAAACCTCTATCGCCGCGGGTCAGTTGGTTTACACCATGGCGGGCTTCGACGCATCATCCAGCTCCGTTTTGGCAGTCGGGGGCTTCTTGGCCTACAACGGCACAAGCGCGATCAACGGAGGAGGCGCAAGCTATGAGGACATCAACGATGGCGGCGGTCTCGGAAATTCAATCACGGTCGCGGGTGCTCTGCAGTCCACCGGCGGTGGGCGCTACCAACTCACGCTCTCGAACTTCTTCAATAACAGCGTCGGCGCCGGTACATATCTCTTTGCGGCCTATCCTTCGACCACAGGTATCCTGCTGATGGAGATCGACAACGGCGGCGTTACCGCTGGCACCGCATTCCCGCAAACGGCGACAACCTTTGCCTCGACCCAAGGCTACGGTCTGAACCTGACCGGCCAGAATGGTGGCAACGGTAGTGGCGCAGTCGAGGTTGACGACATCGCAGAGTTCATCGCCAATTCGGGCGGCACCCTCAGCAACGGCTTCATCGACGAGAACGATGGCGGAAGCTTGGGAGGATTCCAGTCCGGCCTGAACCTGGGATCGGGTGGCACTTATACTTTCGATGCGAGTGGCAGCGGCCGTGGCGAGCTCGATTACCCGGTTACGGGAACCCTGATTGGAACGCTCAACCTAGATTTCTACGTCGCCAACAACGGGACCGTGCTTTTCATCGACGCAGACTCAGGCCTCCAGACTGGAGTCGGATCATTCCAGCTTCAGAATTCTGCTGACCCTGCGATCGCGGTAGCGCATACGGCGAACCACTTCTCGATGCTGCGGGCGGTGGCTGCGAGGAGGGCGCAGCGAAAGAAATAGGCGAGCAGGGAATTTCAAACCCATTAGGGCGCGGCTCCAAAAGGCCGCGCCTTTCTTGCTGAGGTCTCTCCTGACGGGGTTCTCTCGCCGTTACTTCCTTTAACTCTGCGACACTTCGATCTTCGTTGCGGCGACTCCGGCTCCAGCCTTGGTTCTCGACGCGATTGACGCGACTATCCGGTAGGTCAGCAGGACCAGCAGTACGAATGCGTAGCGCAGCGGCGAGCGCAGGTCCGCCTTGACCAGCCAGATGTAGTGGACGACTCCGGCGGCGGCGCTGAGGTAGATGAGGCGGTGCAGAGCTTGCCAGCGCTTGCCGCCCAGGCGGCGGATCCAGCCTTTGGTGGAGGTCACGGCGAGGGGAATCATCAGCACGAAGCCGGCGAGGCCGGCGGTGATGAAGCGGCGCTTGGCGATGTCGGCGAGCATTTCGTGCACGTCGAAAAATTTGTCGAGCCAGACGTAGGTGGTGAGGTGCAGGCATCCGTAGAAAAAGGCGAACAGGCCAAACATGCGGCGCAGGTTAATCAGCCAGTATTGCCGCGTGAGCTTGCGCAGAGGAGTGACGGAGAGCGTGATCAGCAGGAAAACGAGCGTACAGGTTCCGGTGGAGTGCGTGATGGCCTCGATGGGATTCGCTCCCAGTTCAGCGTGGAAAGCGCGCCAGGCAAGGCTCGCCAAGGGCGCCAGGCAGGCCAGGAAGATCACGGGTTTGAAGTAGCGAAGCATAAGAACAGTGGCCAGGGGTCAAGGCCAGTGAATTTGGGCGGGGCGGCGACTACTCGTTACCAACCCCTGATCCCTAGCCCCTGACCCCTGCCTCAAAAACTCTTCTTCAGGTCCATGCCGATGTACAAGCTTGCTACCTGATCGGCGTAGCCGTTGAACATCAATGTGGGACGCTTGAAGAATTCTCCTAGCCGGCGTTCTTTGGCCTGGCTCCAGCGGGGATGGTCCACGGTTGGATTCACGTTGGAATAAAAGCCGTATTCGCTGGGCGCAGAGACGTTCCAGGTATTCAGCGGCTGCCTGTCGGTGAAGCGGATGCGGACGATGGCCTTGGCGCTCTTGAAACCGTATTTCCAGGGCAGGACGATGCGCAGTGGCGCGCCGTCCTGATTGGGAAGGTCCTCGCCGTACATGCCGAAGCACAGCAAGGCGAGGGGGTGCATGGCTTCATCCATGCGCAGGCCTTCGACGTAAGGCCAGTCGAGCACGGCGCGGCGCTGTCCCGGCATCTGGTTGGGATCGAGCAGAGTGGTAAACTCCACGAACTTTGCTTTGCTCTGCGGGTTGACGCGCTTGATGAGTTCGCTCAGAGAAAAACCTACCCAGGGTACGACAATGGACCAGCCTTCTACGCAGCGATGCCGGTAAATGCGTTCTTCGGGTGGGGCCATTTTGATGATGGTGTCCACGTCGAGTTCCTGCTTTTTATCGACCAACCCGTCGATCTTTACCTTCCACGGCCGGGTGCGGAAATTCTTGGCCAGGTCTGCCGGTTCTTCTTTTTGCGTGGAAAATTCGTAGTAGTTGTTGTAGTGAGTGACGTCCTTTTCGGGGGTGATCGTCTCCGTGGTGCTGAACGGGCTTTTCTGGATGCCGTCGATCTTGTTGCCGGCTTGCACCACAGTCGTGGGATAGATGAATTGCCGCAAACCCGCGCCTGCTGCGACTGCGACCCCCGTAATGGCCGCGCCGGCCAGAAATTTGCGCCGGTTCAGGTAAAGACTCCGGGGAGTGATTTCGGACGAGCGAATGTCTGGCGCTTTCTTGAGCAGCATTAGAACCCCTGTCTTGACGTACGTGACTCTGGCCCCAGGCGGATTGCGAACCGGGCAACTAATCTATCTTCCGTTAGATAGGACGCTGAGAGCTACGAAAAGTTGCAAGAACCAGCCACGGATTTCACGGACGAAACCCTCATGCTCTCGGGTATCTGTGAGAATCGGTGGAAATTCATGGTTATGAGGCTTACTTCTCGGCTAGCCCAACACTTCCCGCACCTTTCGTGAGAGGCTTTGCAGGGTGAATGGTTTTTGGAGAAATGCTTTGCCGCTCTCGATGGCGCCTTCGCTCACGATGGTGTCTTCGGTGTATCCGGAAAGATAGAGCACTTTAACCTCGGGGCGGGCAACGACAAGCTGGTCGGCAAGTTCGCGGCCGCTCATTCCGGGCATGACCACATCCGTGATGATCAGGTCAATCTTTCCGTGATGGGCGGCTGCAACCGCCAAACCAGACTGCCCGTTTTCCGCTTCGAGAACGTGGTAACCCTTGCTGGCGAGAGTCTCGCGCACCAGTTGCCGTACGGATTCTTCATCCTCGACCAGGAGGACAGTTTCGGAGCCGCCGACGGCGCTGCGCGAAGCCGGCGCGGCTCCGTGGGCTTCGGCAGTCTCCTCACCGCGTGGCAGGTAGATGTTGAAGGTGGATCCCCGGCCGATTTCGCTGTGCACCATCACATAACCTCCGCTCTGCTTGACGATTCCGTAAACGGTGGACAGTCCAAGCCCGGTGCCTTTGCCTTTTTCCTTGGTGGTGAAGAACGGTTCGAAAATGCGCGACTGCGTTTCGCGGTCCATGCCCGCACCATTGTCGCCAACGGAGAGCAGGACGTAGTGGCCGGGATGAATGAAGGTCTGTTCGCCGCGATAAGCGTCGTCGAGCGTGATGTTGCGAGTCTGGATCACGATCTGACCGCCGCCGGGCATGGCGTCCTTGGAATTAACCACCAGGTTCATCAGCACTTGTTCGAGTTGCCCGGCGTCGGCCCGGGTGCAGCCAGCGTCCGAAGCGAGCCGGGTTATGAGCTCGATGTTTTCGCCGATCAGGGGCCGGAGCAAACGCTCCATGTCTTGAACGACGGCGTTCACGTCCACGATTTTGAGCTCGAGCATTTGCTTGCGGCTGAATGCCAGCAGTTGCCGGGTCAGCGTGGTGGCTCGGTCGGAGGCCAGCTGAATGGCGCGGGCCTTTTCGTGGAGCGGATGATTGAGATCCAACTGCCCGAGTATCACCTCGGTGTAACCGCTGATGACCATGAGCAGGTTATTGAAATCGTGCGCGACGCCGCCGGCGAGGCGACCGACGGCCTCCATTTTCTGGGCCTGGCGGAACTGGTCTTCGAGGAGGCGGCGTTCCGTGACGTCTTCGGCGATCGCTTCGAGCACGTCGGCAGGCTCATCGGCATTGCTGACGGCGCGGCCGCTGATGCGGACCGTGATGGGGCTGGCATTTTTCCGCTTCCACTTCACCTCGATCCCGTCCATCCTGCCGACGCGCCGGAATTCGTCGATCAGCCGCGTGTGCTCTTCCGGGTGCATGAACACTTCTTTCTGAGGATCGAGAGCCAGCAATTCTTCCGGAGACTCGTAACCCAGCATGGCGATAAGTGCCGGATTCACATCCAGGAACTTTCCTTCCAGGGTGGCGCGGTAAATGCCGTACACCGAACTCTGCACCAGCGAACGGTAACGCCACTCCGAGCGACGCAATGCCTGCTCGTTCCGTTTGTGCTCCACGGCGCTGGCTACCTGCTGCGAAACGAAGGTCAGAATTTCCTTGTCCCTTTCCGAGAAGCGAACATTCCTGGAATAGGTTTGCACCACCACCGCGCCGAAGCTGTGTTCCCCCACCTTCAGCGGAACCCCCATCCAATCCAGCGATCGGGCGCCGGTGCGCTCGACTTCTCCTTGTTCCTCCAGTTTTTGGAGGACCTCGGGAGTAGCCAGCAGCGATTCGCCGGTCCGCAGAACGTATTCGGTCAAACCTCTGTTCCGCTTCCGAGATTTGGGCGCGGCGTCGCGCTCGTCGACGAAGTAAGGGAAGCTGAGTACATCAGTGGACGGATCATAGAGCGCGATGTAGAGGTTGCGGGCGTACATCAATTCACCCACGATGCTGTGTACGGCCGCAAAAAATTGCTGGAGATCGTGCGCAGTGTTGCTGATGTTGGCCACGCGATACAGGGCCGAGTTCAGTGCCTCCGCCTGCTTGCGTCTTGCGATGTCACGGAAAATTGTGTGGACGGCCGTGGTCTTGCCGCTGACGACCGTGGGTGCGCTGGAGACCGCAACGTCAAAAACGGCGCCGTCCTTGGTCCGGCGCTGGGTGTCGATGGTGATTTTCTCGCCGCGTTCCAGGCATTCGGCGATCCAGCGAATTTCCGCTTGCCGTTCCGGGGGTACGATCAGGGGTTGCAGGATGCAGCCGAGCACTTCGTCGACCTGGTACCCGAACATGCGCAGGAAAGCGTCATTGACGCAAAGTACTCCCGCGTCGAGGGACTCAATCGCCAGCGCGTCCGGCACATTCTGAAACAGCCGTTCGAGGTGGTCCAGGCGGGCCTGGTCGATCTGGGTACCGGCCTCGCTCCAGCAGAGCGGGGACAGGGATGACGTGCGTTCGACTTTGTTTCCCGAGCTTTCCGGAGACAGAAATGCGGGGGCGGCACCGCTTTCCAGCGCTTTTTTCAAACGCTCGACGCGTGCGAGTTCCTCGGATCGTGATCGGGTGACACGTTCCCCCAAGCGGGACTCCCCCTCTTTATCTCTTATTCCTGGCGTGCTCCTCGGAGATGGTAAAACGCTGGGGCACTGACGAGGAAGTTACGGGAGTAATCCGGAGTGAGCTGTTTAGGAAATCGGACAACCCAGCATCGGGTTACGTCTGCGGGGTTTACGCCTTGGTAGCCAGCATCTGGCAGACCCGGCGGATGGTGTCGCGCTGGTTGTCGTTCAAGGTCAGAAACTCGAAGCCGTAATGCAGACCCTGGCCGTAACGCACGATGGCCCGAACCTTGAGAGGATAAGGGCTGAGCGGCAAGGGGATTTCAAGGGTCACGATTTCGCCTGCTTCGAGATTACCGGTGAGGGTCGCGCCGATGCCGTCCTGTCCGAGTTCGGTGGAGCGCCCCCAGCAACTGCGGAATTCTCCCGCCTGAAACATTTTTACCTGCATACGCAAATCGATGGCGAACCTGGGATAGCGGCGCGTGTAGGCAGGCGTCTTGGTGCCGGGTGCATCCGTCGTCTTGGTCTTCGCGTGGGCTGTCATGGCATGCGCCTGTTTTTCTCTTCCGCCGGACGCGTTCTAACGTCGTCTAGTTCCCGTGCAGCACATATCCCGGCTCCAGCGGCAGCTTGCCGGCAATCTTTACCACCGCGACGCCGCTGTTGATCGAATAGACGTCCACCACTCCCACAGCTCCTGGGATGGACGCCACCTTGTTGACCAGTTCTTCGTCGGAGTCGACCATCATAATTGCCGGATGCCCCATGCGCCCGTGATTGGCAGAGGCAATCAATTCCCGCACTCCGCTCTCCGGCATCTCATAAATCTTCTCCAGAAGTATTTTGGTTTCCGGCGCCGAGGTGCTGCGCATGATGAAAGTGACGGGCTTGCCGTCGGGCCAGCGATTGGTTTGTCCTTTGCAAACCTTGACCAGGTCCGCGAGGGTCAGCGTGTTGATGGTGTTTGCCTTGTTGGAGACGAAGGCGAGATCTCGCGCCGCAGCCAGCGAAACGCTGGCTAGCAGAAAAAGTGCGGCGATCATTGCGCGACGATAGAACAATTTCTTCCCCTCACTGGCCACACCTGGCCTTGTCCAGATTCTCCCGCAATTTCTTCAGCGACTCAACGGCAACGAAGGCCATGTACCTTTGGTTGGACTCTGTCTTTAGAGGGGAGGGAATCGATTCGCTTAAACTCGCACGCTTTTTCCGTTACGGTTTACTGGGCGCGCGACTTTACGCGCTGGCTTTTCCTTAAAGGCAGCGCCGCTGAAGCACCAGAACCCTGCCGCGGTTCCCCCGGCAAACACCGACCAAAGCGCCGTCTGTGCCCAGCCCGCGTAGTTTTCCAATCCGGTATTTGCCAGATCCCAGAACGTGAGCGGCCACACAATGATCACGTAAACCCCGACCACCGCGAGCACCAGCGTAAAACCCACGAACACGGCCGCCACTCCGGCGGACAGGCTTTCAAAGAGCAGCATCGACCAATGCTGGTCGGTGGAATTGCCCTGCAGATTTTGCGCACGCGGTCTTTGGACGAGCGGCGACATGAGCCTCCTGGCTTGGGCCGGTTGCTTGGGAGAACAGGCAAGGCTCCGGCGTGGTTTTGCCAGAGCGCTGCCTTCCAGGCTAGAGAATAGAATTCGCTGAGCAATGCTCCAAGTTACTTTCGACACTTTCGACGCGCGGAAAGAGCGATGGCAGCGGCGCGGAAGGGAGACAAAGAGCGGCTCATCCGTTGCGCGGATGCAGCTTGGCGAGCCGGCGAGCGGCTTCGTCGAGGGTTTCCGCCTTCTTGCAAAAGGCAAACCGCACTTGGCGGGCTCCGTCCCGCGGGTCGCGATAGAAACTTGAACCGGGCACGGCAGCCACGCCGATTTCTTTGACCAGATGCTTCGTAAACGCGATATCGTCCGCAAATTCGAACGCGCTGATGTCGGTCATCACGTAGTAGGCGCCGCGCGGTTGAAAGCAGCGAAAACCCGCGGCGGCGAGGGCGGGCACGAGATGATCGCGGCGCTTGCGGTATCCTTCAGCCAGCCTGGTGTAGTACTCCGGCGGCAGGCTCAAAGCCGCCGCGCCCGCCTCCTGCAGGGGAGCTGGCGCGCCCACCGTCAGAAAGTCGTGCACTTTGCGGATCGCGTTGGTGATTTTCTCCGGCGCTACCGCCCAGCCCACGCGCCATCCCGTGACGCTGTATGTCTTCGACATTCCGTTAATGGTGACAGTGCGGTCGCGCATGCCTTCGAGTGACGCCATCGAAATGTGCTCGGTGCCGTCGTAAAGAATGTGCTCGTAGATTTCGTCGGTGATCGCAAGCACGTCGAACTCCACGCACAAGTCGCGAATCAGTTCGAGCTCGGCGCGGGTGAATACTTTCCCCGTGGGATTGTTCGGAGTATTAAGGATGATCGCTTTGGTATGACGGTGAAATGCCTGGCGCAATTCCTTTTCGTCGAACGTCCACTCGCCGAATGCATCGGTGGGGGGATGCAGCTTCACAAATTTCGGCTTGGCTCCGCTCAGCACCGAATCCGGCCCATAATTTTCATAGAACGGCTCGAAGATGACGACTTCATCTCCCGCATTGCAAACTGCCAGCAAAGTGGAAATCATCGCCTCGGTCGAGCCGCAGCACACCGTGATGTCTTTTTCGGGATCGACGGAAATGCCTTGCCACACGCCCATCTGCCGCGAAATCGCGTTGCGCAGATTCTTGGCGCCCCAGGTGATGGCGTATTGATTGACGTCAGCCGCAACTGCCTGTTGGGCAGCCTGTTTAATTTCCGCCGGCGCGGGGAAATCAGGAAACCCCTGCGCCAAATTGACCGCGCCATAAAGCATGGCTTGCCGGGTCATCTCGCGAATCACCGACTCGGTGAAATGCTCAACTTTGTCGCTGAGAAAATGCTTGGATTGGGTAGAAGTAATCTCCGTCATAAAAGCCCCACCCCAAAGTTTACTTCTTCACCTGAATCCCCAACTCTCGCAACTGCTTTTCACCCACGGGCGTGGGCGCATCCACCATCAGATCCACCGCTCGCGCCGTCTTGGGGAAGGGAATTACTTCGCGCAAGCTTTCTGCCCCCGCCAGAATCATCACGATGCGGTCGAGGCCCAGCGCGATTCCTCCATGTGGGGGCGTGCCATATTCCAGTGCTTCCAGAAAGAATCCGAAACGCGCTCGCGCTTCTTCTTCTGTCATGCCCAGGGCGCGGAAGATTCGGCTCTGCACATCCTGGCGGTGAATACGAATCGATCCCGACCCCAACTCCGTGCCGTTGAGCACCACGTCGTAAGCCAGCGCGCGTACCGCGCTCAGCTCCGACTGCGGATCGTGCAACGACTCCACGCCCGCCTCCAGCTTGGGCATGTCCTCTTCATGCGGAGAGGTAAAAGGATGATGCGCCGCCATCCAACTCTTCTCGCCTTCGTCCCACTCGAACATGGGAAAATTCGTGACCCAAAGGAAACGAAAATCCTTCGCCGGATCGCCGGTCTTTTTGAAAATGCCGTGACGCTCGGCATACTTCTGCGCCAGCGCCAGGCGCAACAGGCCAGCCGACGCGTAAATCGCCAGTTCCTGCGGGGTGACTTTGCGATGCGTGGGAAGGGCAGTCTGCTCACCGGTTTGCGCTGATCCGGCGACAATCGCGACGAGATCGCCGGCCTCGACCGCAGCTTTCGCCGAAATCCTCGCCGCTGCCTCCGGAAAGTTCTTTTCAATTCGCTTGAAATCTTCGAACACTTTCGCCCCGCCTTTGGAAATGAATAGCGGCTTGATGGCGTCGCGTTCGGCGCGCGAAAGCTCGCCCACCTTCGGAATGCGAATCGCGACAACAGGCAGATTCGTGTTCAACGCCAGTTGCTGCAGGTTCTCCGGGGCGAAACAGTCCTTCACGTCGACGAACGCCGGCAGTCGCAGATCCGGCTTATCGATGCCATAGAGCCGGATCGCTTCGTCATAGTCCATCCGCGGAAACGGCGTTTTGATCGTAGAGCCCGCCGCGGCGAACGCTGCCGTCAGAAATCCTTCCACCACTTCCCACACGCGCTCGGGCTGCGGATAGGACATTTCCAAATCGATCTGCGTGAACTCCGGTTGGCGGTCGGCGCGCAGGTCCTCGTCGCGGAAGCAGCGCACGATTTGGAAATATTTGTCGAACCCCGAAATCATCAGGATCTGTTTGAAAAGCTGCGGCGATTGCGGCAGAGCATAAAATGTTCCCGGCTGCACGCGGCTCGGAACCAGGTAATCGCGCGCCCCTTCCGGCGTGGACCGCGTCATGAAAGGCGTTTCAATTTCAAAAAAACCTTGCGCGGACAGATAATCGCGGATGGCCTTCGCCACCTTGTGACGCATCTCGATGTTGAACTGCATCACGTCGCGCCGCAGATCGATGTAGCGATATTTCAGGCGGGTTTCTTCATTGGTCAGCGCGGTGTCCGAGGGCAGGAACGGCGGCAGCTTCGATTCATTGAGGATGCGCAACTCTTCTGCCACGAGTTCCACCTCGCCGGTCGCCATATTCTTGTTTACGGTGTTGGCGTCGCGCAGCTTCACCGTGCCGGTAACCGCAATCACGTACTCGTTACGAAGCGCTGCTGCCTTTTCATGGATGGCGGCATCGCGCTCGGCGTTGACCACGACCTGGGTCACGCCGGTGCGGTCGCGCAGGTCAATAAAAAGCAGGTTTCCGTGATCGCGCCGCCGGTTCACCCAGCCCATGAGCACGGCCTTCTTGCCAGCGTCGGAAGCGCGCAGCGCTCCGCACATGTGGGTTCGTCTTAGATCGCCTAAATAATCGAGCAAGCTGTGTCCTTACAGTGAAAGTGCGGATGGTTCGCCGAATCCTTGATTATAAACGCAGGCGCGCCGCTCCCGGGATTGCGCGGCGGCGCAGAACTGTTAGCATGATGCACTCGTTCTGACTGGAGCTTCTGCCTTGAATCCGCTGCATATCATTTCGCTGATCGTTCTTCGTCTTCTTCCGGTCGCGCTTGGTTTTAATCCGGTCGCGATTTTCACTCCGCTGACAGTCTTCGGCCTGGTCGCGGTGATCGCCATGGTGGTTTGTTATGCCTATGAAAATCGATCGCCGGGATTCATTCTGGCGTTCGGTGTAGCCTGTGTGCTGGGATCGATTTACGGATTCCTGCAGGGTGCGTGGCCGTTTGGTGCGGTGGAACTGGTGTGGTCGGCGATTGCGATCAGCCGCTGGCGCAAAGCGCGACAGTAGGGCTCGATACGGGCAACTGCACCTGGCAGACGCCGAGGGGCGGCTTTTACTTTCCTTTAGTGGCTTTTCCGTCCATCACGGTGGTCCACTTGGTTCCGTCCTGGGACATTTCGAAGGTAAAATTGTACGACGTAGACGACGTCATCTTCATCGTGAAGCGGCCTTTCATGACCATGCCGCCTTCTTTTTCGTCACCCAGCCAGGTCCAGGTATCAGCGTCCAGCGAACCGCGGGAATCCTCGAACTCGCCCCAACTGTTGAATTCGCGGTAGGTGTAGGCCTTGTCGTCCTTGGAATAACCCATCACCGAGATTCCCGTACCGTCACCCATGGAGCTTTTGAACTCGGCATGGCAGACCAGAAAAAATGCGCCATCCATCCACTCGCATTTCTGGATCTCAGTCATCTTTCCGCCCGGTCCCATGGCGCCCGGCTTCATTTCGCCATCTAGGGTCCAGGAGCCGGTGAGAACGTCCAGCTTCTTCAGTTCCGGCCCCGGCTTAGGCATTTCCTGCGCCAGCGCAGCCCCGGCAAGAATCGTGCACACCGCTAAAGTGATCCCAGCTTTTTTCATGACCGCATCTCCCGGAATAAGCTTTTCTCGCTCCTAAGTTGGAACACGAGGCAAAAAACTACGAAAGACAATAAACCTGGTCAGAGCATGCTGATCTTAGGCCCGGCTTACGAGCGAGTCAACGCTCGCACCTCTCATTGCTCTCATTGCCTCTCATTGGACGAGCTTTGCGCTACTTTGTGATCACCCCGCAGGCGATACGGTCGCCGGAGTTGCCGGAGGGATCGGTCTTGTAATCGTCCGCCTTGGCATGGATGACGATCGCCGTGCCGCCATTCGTGAATAGCGAATGGCTGTCCGTGCCAAGGTCCACATCGCCGGTCTTGAAACGGAGCTCCGCCTTTCCCTGCGCGTCGACGGTGATGTTCTTCATGTCTCCGGCGTGATGGCCTTCGGGACTCTCGAATCCGTGTTTCTTGCCTTCGGGATTGAAGTGCGGGCCGGCTGATTTGAAGTCCGGACCATCGCACTTGGCGTTCTGATGAAAGTGGATGCCATGCTCGCCCGGCGGCAGGTCATGAAGCGTGAGCTGGACGCCGATAAGGTGTTCGCCCTCTTGGGAGAGAATGACCGATCCCACGCTCTTGCCCTGGGCGTCTTTCAGTTCAACTATCGTCTTGGCCGCGCTTGCGGCGGAGCCAAGAATCAGAAAAAGAGATAAGCCAACAGCGGAAGAAACCAGGCGTTTCATAGGGACGAGCCTCCTGTCTGGGGTGATTATAGTTAAGTTCGCGGGAGCCTGGATGGGTACCAGAACAGGACAGGCTGGGGATGCCGTCACCATAGTTTGTCCACAAAGATGTGGAGTATACTGCGGGTCAGAAGCAAATTCTTTGGGGAAAAGTGCCATCATGGGTTTGAATGCAGTGGAAGAAGCCGCGGAGCAGGTGCCGGCGGATTATTTTCAGGCGCTGGAAGAGAAAGTTTATCGCACCATCGAGATGTACAAGTCGGCGCGGCAGGCGCAAGCGACGGCCGAGCGTGACGCGCAAAGAGCACGGCAGCAACTGAGTGAACGCGACGAGCAGTTGGATACGCTCCGTCGCGAAGCCGTTCAGTTGCGCAAAGAGCGTGAGGAAATTCGCAGCCGCGTCGAGAAGATGCTGGCGCGGATCGAGTCGATGGCCGAGGAACAGGCCAGCTAAGGGCCGCGGCCGTGCACTACACGGTGAATGCGGACGAACGCTGAGTCAAGGCAAAAACAACAGGGTTTCCATTTCGGGGAAACGTATATGGCTACGGCAACCAAGGATCAACTGGTGAAGGACGCGCAGAACGCGAGCGTGCGGGTGGAGATTTTTGATCAGGTCTACAACCTGCGGGGGTCTGATCCGGAATATATCCTCAAGCTCGCCGAATATGTGGACGGCAAGATGCGCGCCGTCGCCGAGGCCACCAACACCATTGATACCGTTCGCCTGGCGGTGCTGGCGGCGCTGAACATTGCCGATGAGCATCATCTCTTGCAGCGGATGGTCGATAGCGGAGCCACCGATTACCAGAAGCGCGCGCATCTGTTGGCCGATGCGCTGGATGAAGTGCTGCTGGAGAAGCGCAAAGCGGGCTGACCCTATGCGAAGAGTCACGACTGGACCCTGTCTCGTTTAGCAGCCGGAGACGAAGAAACCGTCAAGCTTCACTCGATCTCGACGGGCAAGAACACCCCTCCACCCGCGAGAATCGCCACTAAGACACCCATTAGCCGCTGGTCTCTTGGTTGCGCGCGTCGCCGGGCGCGTCGAGCACCTCGCGTACTTTCGCGACCAACGCCGCCAGGGAAAACGGTTTGGGCAGGAACCAGAGTCCGGCGTCGAGGACGCCATAATGCACAATCGCGTTACTGGTATAGCCGGAGACGTAGAGCAGCTTTACGCTGGGCCGAATTCGCGCCACTTGCTCGGCAAGCTGCCGGCCATTCATTTTGGGCATGACCACGTCCGTCACCAGCAGGTGAATCTCATGCGGATGGGTGCGGCACACCGCCAGCCCTTCTTCCGGATTGGCGGCAGCCAATACCTTGTAGCCACAATGAGTTAGCACCGAACTCGCCAGTTGATTGAGCTGCGGGTCGTCCTCCACCAGCAGGATCGTCTCGGTCCCGCGTTGGACGCCCGAGGGGCGACTTTCCGCCGTCAAGGGCTGAGCGGTCTGGTCCACGCGGGGAAGATAGATCTTGAAGGTCGTCCCTTGGCCCAGCTCGCTGTAAACCCAAATGTAGCCTCCACTCGCCTTGACGACTCCATAGACGGTGGAGAGTCCGAGCCCCGTGCCTTTGCCGGGTTCCTTAGTGGTGTAGAAGGGCTCAAAGATATGAGCCAGAGTTTCGGGAGACATGCCGATGCCGGTGTCGCTGACGGCTAGCATTACGTATCGTCCGGGTTCAACAGGTTGATGCTCGCGTGCGTAGGCGTCGTCGAGTTGGATGTTCGAGGTTTCCAGCGTCAGTTTCCCGCCGTTGGGCATCGCGTCGCGTGCATTCAGGGCCAGGTTCATCAGCACTTGCTCGATTTGTCCGGGATCGGCTCTCGCCGTGCCCAAATCAACAGCCGGAACGGTGAGCACTTCAATGTCTTCGCCAATCAGCCGCCGCAACATGGTGTCGAGATTCAGCATGACGTTGTTGAGGTCGATAAGCCGCGGCGAGCGAACCTGCTTGCGGCTGAAGGCCAGCAACTGGCGGGTAATGCCGGCGGCCCGATCGGCGGCCGATTTGATCTGGGCCGTCCCTTCAGCCAGTCGGCTGCCGGCAGGCAAGCCATCCAACAGCAGTTGCGTGTAACCCAGGATCACGGTCAGGAGATTGTTGAAATCGTGGGCGACGCCCCCGGCCAGGCGGCCAACCGCTTCCATCTTTTGCGACTGGCGTAACCTGTCTTCGAGCACAACACGCTCGGTAACATCCTGCACCAGCGAAGCAACGCCCAGCACCCGTCCGGAGTCGTCGACCAGCGGCGTGTTATACCACTCGCAGGAGATCGTCCTGCCGTCCTTCGTGATGTTGTCGTTCGTGCTGCGCGCTCCGCCCCGTTGAGCGAGTAGATCTTCCCAAACACGGTCGACGTGTTCGTGGAATTGGGCAGGCACGGTAAAGCTGCCGTGCTGCCCGATCGCTTCCGCGCGCGAATATCCGAAAATGCGTTCGGCGGCCGGGTTCCAGGAGACGACGCGGAACTCCAAGTCCCATTCGATCACGGCGAGCGGGGTATGCTCCACGTGACCCCGCAGCCTCTGCTCTGAGTTGTAGATCTCCTCTTCCACGTCTTTGCGATCCGTAATATCGCGGCAGATGCCCAGCAGTCCCACGACCTCGCCGTTCGGGTCGCGAAAAGGACCTTTGTTGGAGAGGTAGGTGCGAGCGACGCCTCCTGAGGTGGCACCCTCCTCATAGGTTTGCATCGAGCCCGATTGCATGACCTCGCGGTCCCGCTTCATGATCTCGCGGCCCTGTTCAGGGTTAAAGAGTTCCACGTCGTTCCTGCCAATCACCTCTTCCGTGCGCCGCCCGAGAAAGCGTCCGCCGGCAGAATTGATCATCAGATAACGCCCTTGCAGATCTTTCACGAAGACCGCGTCCGTGGTGCCCTCGGTGATGCCCCGCAGAAGCGCAAGATTCTTTTGTAACTCTCGAGAACTGATGAGCAACTCGTTTTGGACGACGAACATGCGTCCTCCGGCGGCGGCAAACGACACCATAGCCAGGATGACCGACCACAGGAACTGCTCTTGCGCGATTCTCAAAACCAGCGGAAAGACGATGGCGGGGATCAGCAGAGGAGAGAACTGCGCCAGCAACCGCATGCTTGTGGCACGAGGCTCGGCCTTCGGCAAGTTCTGCTCGCTGTCGGTCCAAGTGGCGGCAAAGCCGGCCAGAAGACAAAAGCTGAGCGTCCAGGGGAGATCGAGCCATGTGCCCTCCCGATAAACTCCCGCAGATATGGCGTAGCGGGTGGTGTTGGTCGTGATTCCGAAAAAGAAGAAGAAGGCAGCGAGTTGAAAAAAAAGCGGGCGTGCGGCTCGGACCGGAGTGAGTAGCCCTCGCATCAGGAAACTGAGCGCCAGGAGGCTGAAGAAGAATAGCGCCACGTGAAAGGTACGAACGAACATGGCGCCTTCCGAGGACTGCCATCTAGAGGGAACATAGAGTAGCGACAGCTCAAGAGATAGCACCAGGGCGCAGACCTGCAGAAAGTCGCACAGGCGCAGCCAGCGGAATCCCTTGTCCGGGTCTCTGGGGCTGAGAAACAACGTCATCATAGCGGGCACAGCCCAGAAAAACACCAGGACGTCACTGGGCCAGATCGCGCCGTAGGGTGCGTGCAGATAATCGAAGTAGAATGTGTAGGCGAACTGACTGAGAAAAGCGAGTGCCAGAGACAGTGAAACCAGACGCCAAACGCGCCTGCCAAAAGCGCCGGATTGGCGTGCCGCAAACCAGCAGACGATGGCGGCAAACAGGGCCGATACCGCATCGGTCCAGTGACCCCAAACAGAAGCAAACCGGGTGCCGTAACTGCTGGCAACTAGCGCCAGGTGCACAACAACCAGAATCGCCGCCGCCCCGAGCGCTGACGCGCGCAGTTTGGACATTACTCAGACTTCTCCAGCGTATCGCCGAGCCGCCAGCGAGCACGCATTGGGCCCGAAATTTTGCGTACTCAGTATCAACTCACAATTGGTCAGTAGAATCAAGTCCTTCCGTGGTCCGAGGGCGGCGAATCGGCCATCTGCGCGGGGAAGCACTGCAGCCTTCCGATAGCTTGTTTCTCTTCGGGATGCCCTCATGGGTAGTCGCTGGCGGCCCATTCGTGAACCGGGCATTACTTTGGTTGCAAACCACCTGCCAACTATTTGCGGTCTTCCACTTGCCAAGCGCAAGGGTTTTGCCTAGCATCCAGATTGAAAGCCGACCTGCGGGGTTGGTGATGACGGTAACCGATTTTTGAACCAATGCTGAATGAACGGGGACTCGACTCGAACTAGGATCCGGTGTGCGACGCTCCGTCATGCGGAGATGCCTAAAGGGTC
>Ga0209006_10001290_pt1 | contig 22745 bp, 23 predicted proteins | sample JacPin_JW_Ref_O2_FD_188567 | JGI IMG/M metagenome (GOLD analysis project Ga0209006, IMG submission 188567) | Forest soil microbial communities from Algoma, Ontario, Canada - Jack Pine, Ontario site 1_JW_Ref_O2 (SPAdes) (version 2) | ecosystem: Environmental > Terrestrial > Soil > Boreal... | reverse complement strand
CCTCAAGCGCGGCCTTGGCGACGCCCATGACGTTGTAATGCGGCATCCATTTTTCAGCGCCGTAGTAGGTCAACGTCAGCATGGAGCCGCCATTCGGCATTATTTTCTCGGCGCGTTGAGCGACCGAAGTAAACGAATAGCAGCTGACCAGCATGGTCTGCGTGAAATTGTCCTGCGTCGTGTCGACGTAGCGGCCGTCGAGTTGGGCGCGGTCGGAAAACGCGATTGCATGGACGATAAAATCGATGCTGCCCCAGGCCGATTGCACGGCGGCAAATACCGCATCGATGGTCGCCGGTACGGTTACATCGCAATGCCCAACGACAATGCCACCCACCTCCTGCGCGAGTGGCTCGACGCGCTTCTTCAGTGAATCGCCCTGATAGGTGAAGGCAAGTTCGGCGCCGTGCATGTGGCATGCCTTAGCAATGCCCCAAGCGAGCGAGCGCTGGTTGGCAACCCCCATAATCAGGCCGCGCTTGCCGCGCATGAGGCCCGAGATTTCCGACATTCTCCGACCCCGCACGACGATTTCGGCGCCGGGGCTTCCTATGGCATAGGGTGGTGGACCGCTCAAGCTCGCGACGGGCGCGGAACTAGGCGCGTCCGCTCACGCGCCTTTACGCGGATCGTAAGCCTTTTCGCTTCGCCATTTCCGCATCAGTTCTTCGAGTTCCGCATCGTTTTTTCTAGGTAGGACGATGCGAACCGTGGCCAAAAGGTCGCCGTGGCCGGCTTTCGCAGGGAAACCTTTGCCCTTCAGGCGGAATGTGCGGCCGCTACTGGTTCCCGCCGGAACAGCAATCTCCACGGGCCTATCAAGCGTCGGCACGCGCACCTTGGCGCCGAGTACCGCCTCGTAGAGCGTTATTGGCAGATCAACCCGAACGTCGGACCCGTCGAGGGTGAAAGTAGCGTGCGGTGCGATCGAAACGGTGATGAGCAAATCGCCGGCCCCGGTCGGCCCGGCCATTCCCTGACCGCGGAGCCTAATCTGCTGGCCGTTGGTGATCCCGGCGGGAATCTTGACCTCGACGTCTTTCCCGGAGGGCAACCGCAAGCGCTGCGCGGTGCCAGACGCCGCTTCGGGTAGACTCACCGTGATCGCGGCGGCCAGATCGCCCCCGGTTGCATCCTCGGTGTCAAACGCCGCGCGGGCGCCGCCCCGGCGCGAACCACCGCCCGCTCCGAACGCTTCGCGAAGAATATCCTCGAAGCCGCCGAAACCGGCACCCGCACCACCGCGGCCCCGGCGTGTCGCCCGCGTAAAACCCTCCGGCCCAAAACTGAAGGTTTCGAACTCGGCTTCCGGACCGAACCCGGCCCCGGGGCGCGGTCCCGTCCCGCCTCCAAATCCTTCAAAGCCGCGGAATCGGGCCTTGCCCTCGGCGTCGATCTCACCGCGGTCAAATGCCTTGCGCTTGTGCTCATCGCCAAGAATTTCGTAAGCCGTGTTCAACTCGGCAAAACGAGCAGCCGCCTTTGGATCGCTTTTGTTAGCATCGGGATGCAGCTTCTTCGCGGAGCGTCGAAACGCGCTCTTGATGTCGGATGAACTCGCCTTCCGATCGAGCCCCAAAACCTCATAGGGATCACGCATCCCCGATAAACTCCATCCCGGCAGTGGGTTGGCGCCGCCGCCCGCGTCTACAACAATGTGGTTGTTTACCTAGCGTGTCGCAATGCAGCAACGCATCGAGGCGGGAGGGAGGCGATCTGGGCCTAACCTTGGCTGAGCGGCCTAAGGTTTTTGACCTCCCACTTCCCGACGCCCATTCTGCAAGCTTCGCCTTGTAACCAAGCCTGGGCGGGACCGTTGGTGAAGCTCGCCAGGAAACCACGACAGCGCAAATCGCCCTGAGCATACGACCTGCCGAGCGGCGTGATGTTACCGCTGGCCCCGCTTTCCGGATTATTCCAGGGGGTGCTGCTGTCGTTTCCTTCGCGGGCAATGGCGTCGGCAGCGGCCGCACGGGCATGAGCAAGATCGCTCTCGGAAGGTACTACGGCCTCGGCGGATTGAAGCGCTCGATCGATTGATCCGGTAGCGCCCACCTGTTCGGACGCCGCGTCATTCTTATCGAACATAGAGTCGAGCGGCAGAGAGCAAGCGGCAACCGAAATGGCACCGACGGCGGCGATCGCCACGGCAAGCCGCGCTGGCAGCCGAGATAGGCTTAAGCGGATGCTTCCCTTATATAAGGGATAACGGCTCGCATCGTGATCGTTGCGCGTGAGCAACGGGGTACCCCACCGGATGTCCGAAACAAAGGCGATAGAACACCCTGGCTGGTTAACGGCCGGTGACTTCACGGATGCCGACGAACCGCTGCGGTTGTTCGGCGCTTGGTTCGCCGAGGCCAAGCGTTCGGAACCTGTCAACCCCGATGCTATGGCGCTTGCAACCGTCGATGCCGAGGGCTCGCCGAACGTTCGGATGGTTCTGTTAAAGGACTTCGACGCGCGTGGCTTCGTCTTCTACACCAACGTCCGCAGCGTCAAAGGCCGCGAGCTTGCCGAGACGCCGAAAGCGGCGCTGGCATTTTACTGGAAATCGCTAAAGCGCCAGGTGCGCATCCGCGGACCGGTCGAGCCCGTCGCGGCGGCGGAAGCTGACGCCTATTTTGCCACCCGATCGCACATGGCGCAGATCGGGGCTTGGGCGAGCAAACAATCTTCCACCCTTGAAGGCCGTTTGGCCTTTGAGCGGGAAGTGGCGCGCTACACGGCAAAGTATGCGATCGGGACGGTGCCCCGACCCGAGCATTGGTCCGGCTATCGCGTGGCGCCGCAGGAAATCGAGTTCTGGCAAGAACGGCCGTTTCGGCTGCACGATCGCATCGCGTTCACCCGCTCCAGCTCGTCGGATTTGTGGCGCAAGACCAGGCTCTATCCGTAAGCCGGCGCGGAGAAACTCGAGATCAGGATGGCGTCGAACAACCAAAAGGACCGAACGCTTCTACTGACGGGGGCGAGCCGCGGCATCGGCCACGCCACGGTGAAGCGTTTCTCCGCCGCCGGATGGCGCGTCATTACATGTTCGCGCCATGCGTTCCCGGAAAACTGCCCGTGGGAAGCCGGTCCCGAGGATCACATCCAAGTCGATTTGGCCAATCCCGAAAGCACGATCGCGGCTATCGCGGAAATCAAACAGCGGCTGAACGGGGAGTTGCACGCCCTCGTCAATAACGCCGCGATCTCACCCAAAGCACAAGGTGGCGGTCGTCTGGGCTCGATCGAAACGTCTCGAGAAGCTTGGCACCAGGTTTTTCAAGTAAATTTCTTTGCCCCCATTATGCTCGCACGCGGCCTCCTCGACGAGCTCAAGGCGGCGAAGGGCTCAGTCGTCAATGTCACCTCGATCGCCGGCTCGCGCGTCCACCCGTTCGCTGGCGCCGCCTATGCGACTTCGAAAGCGGCGCTCGCTGGGCTTACGCGCGAGATGGCGGCAGACTTCGGCGCAGTGGGCGTTCGCGTCAACGCCATCGCGCCGGGCGAGATCGACACCGCGATGCTTTCGCCCGGAACGGAAAGAATTATCGAGCATATTCCTATGCATCGCCTAGGCACGCCGGACGAGGTCGCGAAAATCATTTACGTCCTGTGCACGGAGACGTCGTCTTACGTCAACGGCGCTGAAATTCACATCAACGGCGGCCAGCACGTATAACCACTCGTTTGATTCGGCGGACGCGCCGATTTGAAACCTTCGCTAGGATCGGTTTTTGGCCGGGCTTCGCCGCTTTAGCGCCGCAGGAAATCCAATAAAGCCGTCTCGGCAAGGACTGCGTTTGGGATGCCGTGCCGGGCAGATCGCTCCTGCTCTTCGGCATTTCGCGTCGCCTGCAAATAAGCTCCCAGGTGCCGCGCACGTTCGACGATTTTTCGGCCTTCGGGCAACCGCTCTGCCTCGAAACGGAGCAAGGCACCGGATACATCATCGGTTTCGAGAGCAGTCGCCAACGCCGCAGCATCATCGGCCGCCTTGGACAATCCGGCCGCCACGTGCGGCCGTGCCACGAAAGCGGCATCACCGATTATGGCGACGCGACCGAAGCAAAGCTGCGGGCTTTCCAAGTCATAAATAGGCTGAAGTAGCGGCTCTTCGATCAAGTCCACAATCACACGAAATTGCGGCGCCAGCAGTCGTTCGGCGGTGGCGCGCATGGCGGCGATAGCCTCGCGCCGAATCAACGGCGGCGGAATAGAAACCGAGTGAAGAACCCCAGTATCGTCGGTGAGGAGCCACGGCAGTTCGCGCGTCGGCTCGGCCGGGCGGTACCACACGATGTTATAACGGCGACGCCCGAACCGAAGGTCATCGTCCGGGCCGGCGATCGGATAGCCGAGGAATTGCTCGCCGGGCGGCAAGCAAAACGCCAATGCGTCGAACAAGTCGTCATGGATTTGTTCGGGAAGACCACTTTCTGCGACGATCGCCCGCCAGGCCACGTAACCGGCATAAAGCGGGGAAACCGTCGGCAGAAATTGCTGACGCACATTCGAGCGAAGACCATCCGCACCGATGAGTAGATCCGCGCGCTCCGTCCGGCCGTCGGTAAAATAAGCAAGGACGCCCGAGGCATCCTGCTGAAGAGTTCTAAAGCTGCGCCCGAAATGATAATGGGCGTCGGGAAACGCGCCCCGTAGCATGTGGTAAACGCGCTCCCACGCGGTTAACACTTGGGGACATACGCCGCTTGCTACGAGCTTCCCTTCCCTGTCGAAAATTTTGCGTGCTGTGACAGGAACGCCAATGTCGTGTGTGTCCAACCCTAGCCCGGCAAGCCGGGCGATCATTTCGGGTTGCGCGACAATCCCGGCGCCGCGACCGGCAAGGCCACTCTCGGCGCGTTCGAAAACCTCGACCTGCCAGCCGTTTTGCCTGAGCATGAGCGCAGCCAAAAGCCCGCTCATTGAGCCGCCGATGATCAAGGCGCGCCTCTGGGCGCGGCGTTGTGGCATACGGGCTTCCTCTCTAACCGCCGAGATTATTTGCCATTACCGGGTGGACTTCGATATTGTGGCGATAATCGCGGGAAGAAACGCCATGGCCCTGACCGGGCTCGGCTCTCCGGGCCGCCCCGGAATCACAACTGCTCTCGCTGGGGACAGGGCTGGGGAATGATCTTTTCTTTCGATCTTCTCATCAACGCTTTGGTCTCGGGCGTGTTAATTGGAGCCTTTTATGCCGCGGTGACAGCCGGCGTATCGCTGTCATTTGGCATTCTCGACATCGTCAATATCGCCCATCCCGCATTCATTATCCTCGGCTCCTACATCGCCTACATCATCAATGCGCGGCTGGGACTGGACCCCATCGTCGCCAGCATCATCGTCATGCCGGCTTTCTACGCGCTCGGCGCCGGCATTTACCAGATTTACTATGCGTCATTCGAGAAGCGCGGACAGGAATCGCTTCGCGGACTCGCGTTCTTCTTCGGACTTTTGTTCATCACGGAAGTTTCGCTCGTCCTTTATTTCGGCGTCGACTATCGCTATGTGGAAGCGCCCTATATCGGTCCGACGTTGCACCTCGGCGCAATCGACATCCCACTGCGCATTTTGGTGCCTTGCGTCGTCTCACTCTTACTCATCGGCGCGCTGCAGCTTCTGTTGACGCGCACGTTCATCGGTCGTGCGATTATGGCCGTGGCGCAGGATCAGCTCGCGCTCAAACTCATGGGCGTCGATCCGATACGCATTAAGCGAATAGCATTCGGCATTTCCATCGCGACCGCTTCGTTAGCCGGGGCATTCCTCATCATCATCCAACCAGTCGAGCCCTCGGTCGGAAGGGAATATATCGGGCGGGTATTTGCGATTTGCGTGCTGGGGGGCATGGGCAGTTTGCCGGGCACCCTCGTTGCCGCCATGCTGATCGGCATCGTCGAAAGCATCACCTCAACCTTTTACGGTCCATCCTGGGCGCCGGCGGTGTCGTTCGGATTTCTGCTTCTCACCCTGGCGGTACGGCCAGCCGGTCTGCTGGGACGCTGACGGTGCGCTCAGATCTCTTTTTGCTAGTTTGCCTCGCCGTGGCCGGCATCGTATTCGCCGCCGCGTTCGCACTCGGCAACGACTATTACTTCTTCGCCGGTTACGTGGTTCTGCAATATGTGGTGCTGGCGACGGCGTGGAACATTCTTGGCGGCTATTGCGGTTACGTGAACTTCGGATCGGCGGCATTCTTCGCGGTTGGGGCGTACTCGGCAGTCGCCGTCCACCGTTTCCACCCCCTCCCCATCCCGGTCCTGGTCCTTATTGGAGGCGCCGCTTCCGGGATCGTCGGGTTCGCCATGGGCTACTTGACGCTGAGGCTGCGCGGCGCGTTCTTTGCCATTGCGACCCTCGCTTTGGCGGTCGTCTTGCAAACGCTGGTGGTCAATTGGGATTATGTCGGCGGTTCGCGCGGCGCCTACATCGTTCGCCCCGAAGCGATTGCCCCCTTCGGCAGCTACATCCGGTACCTTTTTCTGGTCATGCTGTTGCTGGCGGTGGGCGCGATATTCGCCGCGCGTCTGATTGAGCGCTCCCGGCTCGGTTATGGCTTCGCCACCATTCGCGACGATGAGCTGGCGGCGGAAGCTTCAGGCGTGCCGACGCTGCGGCTCAAGCTGATCGCCACAACCATTTCCGGCGCGTTGATGGGGATGGCCGGAGCGCCGCTACCCTATTACATCGGCTTTCTGCAGCCTTCCTCGGCGTTTGGTCTCGATTATGCCGTCAACTCCATCGCCATGCCGCTGATCGGCGGGACGACGAGCTGGGTCGGTCCGCTGATCGGCGCCGTGCTTCTCGGCTCGCTGCAGCAGATCGCAACCGTGACCATCTCGTCGGCGGTTAATCTTTTGATCGTGGGATTTCTGCTCGTCGGGTTTGTCATCGTCGCGCCCAACGGCATCATTGGGTTAGTGCACAAGTACCTCCGGCACCAACCGGACGACGAGCTCGTCGGCCGCCGTCATGTCAGCATCGACACGCCGGGAAGCACGACGTGACGGCAATGCTCGAGGTCGATGGTCTGGGCAAGCGCTTCGGCGGCTTTGTCGCACTCGATGGCATCTCGCTTTCAGTGCGCCGAGGCGAACGTGTCGGGCTTATCGGACCAAATGGTTCCGGCAAGAGTACGCTCGTCAATTGCATCTGCGGCACGCTCCATAACGAGGCGGGGACCGTGCGATTCGATGGCCATCCGGTCGACGGCGCTCAGGCGCATGAACGCACACGCCGCGGCCTGGCGCGTACTTTTCAACTGCCACGGCCATTCGTCAGTCTGAGCCTGGCGGACAATTTGCGCATTCCTCTCCTCTACGCCGTGGCGGCGCGCGGCGGTGTGCATCTTTCCGCGTCCGAGATCGCTCAGCGATGTGTCGACCTGTTGCGCGAGGTCGGCCTCGAGCGCAAGGCCAAGCGGCTGCCGCGCGAGCTGACGCAGGTTGAAATGCGCAAACTTGAACTGGCGCGCGCCATGGCAGCGCAGCCCAAGCTGTTGATCGCCGACGAATCGATGGCGGGTCTCACCCATTCCGAGATCGAAGAAATTCTGACGCTGCTCAATCGTTTGAATGAACAAGGGGTCACCATTATCCTCATCGAGCACATCATGCGTGCGGTCATGAGCTTCTCGCAGCGCTTGGTCGTGCTGGTCTCGGGGCGCAAAATCGCCGACGGCGATCCGAACGAAGTTATGCGCGATCCGGAAGTGGAAAGAGCTTACCTTGGCCAGTAGCCTCACCCTCACCGGCGTCCATGCTGCTTATGGCGCGGTGCGCGTGATCGAAGACGTTTCGATACGAATTGGCGCCGGCGAAACAGTGGTGCTGCTGGGGACGAATGGCAACGGCAAATCGACGCTCATGAAGTGCGTCATGGGCATGGTGCGGCCGCAGGCGGGCTCGATCATCGCGCAAATCGACGGCACTCACCACGATCTCACCACGCGCAGCACGGAAGAAATCGTCGATCTCGGAATCGCTCTTGTGCCCGAGGGACGTCGATTGTTTCCGAAACTCACGGTCGAAGAGAATCTATTGCTCGGGGCATTCCGCCGCACCGCGCGGCGGCAGCTCAGCCGCAACCTCGATGTATGTTTTGAAACCTTTCCCCGCCTCGCCGAGCGGCGAGCGCAATTGGCCGGGAGCATGAGCGGCGGCGAACAGCAGATGCTCGCGCTTGGCCGCGCGCTGATGCTGGCGCCGAAAATCCTGCTCGTCGACGAACCGTCGGTGGGACTCGCGCCCATTCTGGTGAGCCGAATGATTGAAGCGATCGCCAGCATGAAGGAGCGCTATGATCTGACTGTGCTGATGGCGGAGCAAAACTTTACCCAGGCGATTCGCATCGCAAATCGCGGCTATGTCATCGTGCACGGCAAAATCGCCTTCGAGGGCGGTTCGGCTGAAGAACTCAACAACAACGACCTGATCAGAAAATTTTATCTCGGCCTATAATGCGCCGGGCTTCGCGCCGATTTTCCTGGCTATGCAGCGTCACTGCACGGGAAAATCGAAATAGGTATTCGGGAAAGGCTCCGCCCCCAGCGTGAAGTGCCACCATTCCTTGATATAAGGGCGAAAGCCGCGGCGTCGCATCGCCGTCGCAAGTAGAGCACGATTGGCCTTCGCTTCGGCGCTGACACCAACCGCGGCAGGCGACGACTGTGGACTGAAAAAATCGAACGGCGTGCCCATGTCGAGTTCGCCGTCGCCGACCCGAGCCAATGTCAGATCGAGCGTCGACCCGCGGGAGTGGCCTGATCGCGAAGAAATATAGCCGTCCTGAAACAATGTTCGCTTATCAACGTTCGGGTAAAACTCGGCCTTGCCCGCGGTGTCGTTGAGGTCGCGCGCCCAACGCACAAAGTTTGTTACGGCGCGGGCCGGCCTATAGCAGTCGAAAACCTTGATAACGAGCCCGCGCGGAGCGAGATCACGCGCTACTTCCGCCAGCGCTTCGGCCGCGGGCCTGGTAAGCAGGCAGCGAGCGGCGGTATAGCCGTCGATGCGACGACCGACAAAGTTATGAGTTCCGGCGTAGCGCATTTCCGCGACAAGGCTTGGCACCACGGCCGCGACATCGACAAAGGACGCAGGCCGGTCCTGCACTGTGGCAAGCGCGGACGTTGCAGCGGTCAAACACATGAACAGTCCCCCAAATGCGCCGCGCCGCGAAAGCTGAGACCAGCCATTTTCCGAGGAGTATTTCTTTATCCGGCGCAAAGTGAGTTTCGCCATGTTCCGCAATGACTTGCCGCTTCCAGCCAGCCGCACCCGGGAACCAAAGTTATGTTCACTCGTTTTCACAATTGTTCAAGGCTGAGTGAAGGCGCTTTCGTCGCCGAGCATCCGGGACCAATTGAGGGAACTCAGCACTGTTACGGCCGAGCTGATGGCGAGGCGCAACTTCGGGAGAATGCGGTGAGTCATTCAATGTACCACGCGGACCGGCGCACACATCTCAAAGTCGTGGTCGTTGGACTCTTTTGCGCCACGCTGGTGGCTGCAGTTGGTCTTTTTGCCCACGTTGCCGAGGTGGACAACGGTTTCGTCCCCCTGGTTAAGGCCGGCCAACCGACCGCCATGAGCGGCCACCTTCGCGCCATTCAATAATCGTATCGCTCACGTTTTTGGTGGTGATGCCGGCAAAGACTCGACGGCACGACCGGTGAACAGCACAGGGCCGGTCGGCGCCCCAGTCGGCGAACCGCCGTTCGGCTCGAGCGACACTGCGTAGGTTGCCGCCCGCAGCGTGTCGGCGTCGTAGTTGCCCGCGAGATTGCGACTGGTGAACTCATCGTTGCCAATGACCCCGAGCGATCGCGGTGCGCCGAGGTTCTTGGAAATCAGCCACAGCTCATAGCTTTTTCCAGCTTCCGCCGTCGCTGAGACCTTTCGTATGAAAAGCGTGCGGCGCTGCATATCGAAGGTCAGCAGGAATGCCGGCGCATTCGGCCCCTGCTGCAGCACGGCAACCAACCGATCCTGCTGCGTGCGTGGCGTGGTGTCCGAGCGCGCGACCATGTTGCCCTGGCGTGGGCGCAATTGCGAAGGCATCAGATCAGGCGCCACCTGCCAGACCGCGATATAAAGCGCCAATACCGCAGCCAATGCCCCAACGGCGAGACTTACCCGGCGCCATCGTCTAGCCCGTCGGCTCAGAACGACGATGTTGGCATTCGGCTCGATTTTTCGCGGCGTGGTGGGCGCGTCCACCGCAGCCGAGCCGCCGGCTACCGCAGGTGCCGGTGATCTTTCGCCATCGGTTTCCGCAGGCAGGTCGGAGGCGAGCGCAGCCACCGCTGACAATGGCGGCGGGCGGTCCGGCGGCGCGCTTTTGCTCCGATCCGCTTCGAACGGCTCGATTTGCGTTTTGACCTTGTCCCAGACGGCCGGGGAAGGCTCTACCGCTTCCACCATGACGTTGAGCTCGCCAAGGCGCCGCTCCCATTGCTGCACGGAACTCTCGAACTTCGCATCAAACGAGCGCAAAGCCTCGGCGTGCTGACGCTCTTCGCTCGAAAGCGTGCCAAGCACGTATTCGGCGGCGAGCGTCTCCTGGTCTTCATCGTACATGGCCACTAAAGCCTCCTCCGAGATCAGGCACCCATGCATCCGCGGATTTCGAGCAAGCTGCGGCGCAACCACGTCTTGATCGTGTTCACCGGGATGTCGAGCTTCTTGGCCAGCTGATCGCGACTCCAGCCGCTGTAATACGCGAGTAACAAGATACGTTGCTTTTCCGGGTCGAGTTTGCCGAGACAGGAAAGAAGCCGCCTGAGCTCCTCAGTCATCTCCCGCCGCGCCAGCGGCGTTGGCGTGTCAGCCGCGATTTCGAGCGCCTGCGGCGCGTCTTCGATCGAGATTTCACCTTTCTTGCGCACAATATCGATCGCGCGGTTGCGCGCGAGCGCCACCATCCAGGTGATTGGCGTGGCAATGGTCGGATCGAACTTGCCGGCCATTCTCCAAACCTTGAGGTAAGTTTCCTGCATGACCTCCTCGGCCAATTCGGGCCTACCTAAAATACGGAGAAGGACACCGTAAAGTTTCGCGCGGGTCGCTTCATAAAGCCCCTCAAAAGCGGCCACGTCCTGCTTGGCGACGGCCGCAAGCAGTCCTACCAGTTCCGCTTGCGCTAACATGACTCTACCCCGGCCCCCTGGGACCCCTTTGCGCGGAAGCCGATTATCGCCGCGGAAGCCGGCACTCGTCGAGAGCGAAAGCTTTAGTTTTTGTGCGGGTCAGCCGGCCATTGTGCCGCACTTAGCACAGACCGGACCCGGCGATTAGGCGAAGGGAGAAACAGAGCCGAGAGAAGGCGGCCTCTGGCCGAGTAAGCCTAGGCCGTGGCGCCACCGCGTAGGCGCATCAGCCCAACGGCCTCAAGTTCCGATTGTTCGACCGCATGCTCGGCCTCGCGATCTCGCATTTGATCTCGCTCGTCCAGTAATTCGGCCTTTTTGAGCTCATCCAAAGCATCGTCGAGCCCACCTTTCACGCCCTCGAGTTGGCCGCGTAGTTCATCGGCCGAGCGCTTGAGGTTCTCGCGGCGGCCGATGGCAGCCTTGGCATAGGTCGGATAAGCAAAATGTGCGGGGTCATGAATGCCGGCGCGATCCTGCTCGACGCGAATTTCCCGCTCCAAATCGCCCGCCATACGCTCGAACTCGGCGATCATGGTTTCGATCTGCGCCACCTTGCGCTGCTTTTCGTCAACCTGAAACTTCTTCAAACGAATTAGAGTCTCTCGGGACTTCATCGACTGTTACTCCCCCGAAGTCACGGGATCTGCCGCCGGTCAACAGCCAGCGCAGTACCTGCAAGGGGATGATGGTGCCACGATAACGTTAGCGTTCGGTTTCCAACCCTCGCCGTTTAAGGCGATCCGGCCGCCTATTCGCCTCAGCGGGGCGATCGAAGCGGGGTCGGCGGAGTGCAGATGGTTACTAGGCTAACGGCTATCTTAACGCTGTATTTACCCGAGCCGTTAATCATTGCGTTGTCCTTGGGAAAAACCGGCTATCGGTCGAGGCAACCAGCAACTCTGTGGATTTGGTTAGCGCCGAGTCTTAATTTGGAACTTGAGTATCGACGTGGCTAGAAAACCACTCCCCTGCAATATCTTACAGCCCCTCGCTGAATTTTCTTCGCGAGCTGCTTGCAACTGGGAATCAGGTTTTGTTAACCATAGCTGGTTTACAGTCTCGAATCAGTTTGTCCCAAGGCGTTGTTCGGGGGCCGCCGCAGGGGCGTGCCGACCTTAGCCCATGCGGCGAAGAGAGGGATTGGCATGCGCGTATTGCTGATCGAAGACGACAGCGCAACAGCGCAATCGATCGAGTTGATGCTCAAGTCCGAGAGCTTCAACGTCTATACGACTGACCTTGGGGAAGAAGGGATCGATCTCGGCAAGATCTACGACTACGACATTATCTTGCTCGATCTCAATCTTCCGGACATGTCCGGCTTCGAAGTACTTCGCAGTTTGCGGGTTTCGAAAGTCAAGACGCCGATTCTGATCCTAACGGGTCTGGCCGGCATCGAAGACAAGGTCAGAGGATTGGGTTTCGGCGCCGACGATTACATGACCAAGCCGTTCCACAAGGACGAATTGGTAGCTCGTATTCATGCAATCGTGCGCCGCTCCAAAGGACATGCGCAGTCGGTCATTCAGACCGGCGATCTCGTGGTCAACCTGGACACCAAGACTGTCGAGGTCAACGCCGCGCGCGTGCATCTGACCGGCAAAGAATATCAGATGCTGGAGCTGCTCTCACTGCGCAAGGGTACGACTCTCACCAAAGAGATGTTTCTCAACCATCTCTATGGCGGGATGGACGAACCCGAGCTCAAGATCATCGACGTTTTTATCTGCAAGCTGCGGAAAAAACTCGCCAACGCTTCGAGCGGCAAGAATTATATCGAAACGGTGTGGGGCCGCGGCTACGTCCTGCGCGAACCGAGCGAAGACGAAGCAAAGATCTCCGCCTAACCGCAACGTTATTGTCCGCTCCGCTTCAGCGCCCGCTGTTGACGGCGACCAAGCGCGGCCTCGGTTGATTTCCGGAGGCGTGGCGCGGTTTCGACCGCTGCGCATTTGGCGCGTAGAGACCGCGCAATTGCGGGCAGACCTTGAAGCTGTCAGTCAGTCCGACGACGGTTTCGGCGGCGCCGAGCACTAGATAGCCATCGTCGGCAATAACTTCGGCGAGGCGGTCGAGTACGTCGATTTTCGTCTGCTGGTCGAAATAGATCAGTACGTTTCGGCAGAAAATCAAATCGAATGTGCCGAGATCGGAAAAGTCCGACAGAAGATTAAGCTGTCGGTATTTCACCATGGTGCGGATTTCGGGCGCGATTTGCCACATCTCGTCATTCTGGCTGAAATACTTGATCAGGAGCTGGATCGGTAGCCCGCGCTGTACTTCGAACTGGCTGTAAAGCCCCTGTCGCGCTTTCTCCAAAATGGCATTGGAAATATCGGTGGCAATCACTTCAATCCGCCAACCGGCGAAGCCGTTATCCATTTCGCTGAGTGCCATCGCCAGTGAGTAAGGCTCCTGGCCGCTTGCGGCGGCAGCGCACCAAATGCGCAGCGCGCGTGAATGCCGCCGCGCAGCCTGAAGTGCGGGGAACACGGTGGTCCGAAGATTGTCGAAAGGCACCTTGTCGCGAAAAAAGAAAGATTCGTTCGTGGTCATTGCCTCGACCACGGCGGTCATCAACATTTCCGTCTTGTCGGCTTTAAGCGCGTCAATCAGCGCCGAGAGGTGATCAAACCCGGCCTTGCGCGCAACCGGCAACAACCGGCTTTCGACCAGGTATTGCTTGTCGGACGAGAGCACCAAGCCCGAACGCCGCTTCAGCAAGCCGCGCAGGAAGTCGAAATCGGCCGGTGTCATGGGGCCTCCCCCGAAAATAGCCGATTGACCACGGCACCGATCTCGGGGAGCGGAAGGACTGCCGCGCAAAGGCCCGCCTGCGCCACCGCGCGCGGCATGCCCCAGACGGCGCTTGTCGCCTCATTTTGAGCGATAACACTACCCCCGGCGGCGACAATCTTGTGAGCGCCGTCTGTGCCGTCGGCGCCCATGCCGGTCAGAATGAGGGCGAGCGTGCCTGCTTCCCAGCTGGCGGAAGCGGACTCGAGCAACGGATCTACCGCGGGCTTGCAAAAGTTGATCGGCGGATCGTCGCCCAGCACAATCGAGACCCCGCTCCGCCCGCGCGCGACGCGCATGTGCCGCCCTCCGGGGGCGATGTAAACGTTGCCGGCCACGACCGGTTCTCCATGCTCGGCTTCGCGAACGTTTCGGCCGCTGATCCGGGCTAAATGCTCGGCCAAAACGGTCGTGAAGGTTGGCGGCATGTGCTGGGTAATCAGAATTGGCGCCCGATCGAGCGTAGCGGTCAATTGCCGGATGAGCGTGGTCAGCGCCTGCGGGCCGCCGGTCGACGAACCGATCACCAGCGCCTGGGGTGAAACGCGCGCAAACGGACGCAATGCAAACGCTGGGCTCCCGACTTTGCCTGCACCTCTATCCAGTAGGCTTTTGGCGAGGTTGGACGACCGGAGCTTCATCCGCGCGCGGTCCCGCCCACCGAGACTGCGAATTTTCTCGATCAATTCACGCTGAAATGTCGCCGAAGTCGGAGCGTCGGTCGCGGTCTCCGGCTTCGGCACATAGTCAGCCGCGCCCAGAGACAGTGCTCGCAGGCTGACCTCGGCGCATCGGCGCGTCAGCGCCGAAGCCATGATGACAATGAGATTGCGCTTTTTCCGTAGCAGCAGTGGCAACGCCGAAATGCCGTCAAGCTCCGGCATTTCCACGTCAAGCACAACGACGTCAGGGTTGATTGCTTCGATCTGGTCGACTGCTTCGCGCCCGGTCCGCAAAGTCGCCGCAACTGTGAGATCCGGTTCGGCGTCGATCCAGCGACTGAGGAGCCGGCGGACGACGGCCGCGTCATCGACAATCATGACGCGGATCGGGTGGTCGGCCTCAGATACGCTCGCAACGGCGGAAGCTACACTACTCATTCACTCGACTTTCAAACTCAACCAGGAACATCAACGCATCCTGACTCGCCGTCGTTGGCGAATCAGATGAGTCCAACTTCCTGGAACTTGGCCTCGACAATGTCCTTGTCGAAAGGTTTCATGATGTACTCGTTGGCGCCGGCGTGCAGCGCGCGCGCAATGTGAGCGACGTCATTCTCGGTTGTGCAGAACACAACTTTGGGCTTGTCCCCGCCGGGCAACCGCCGAAGCGCGCGCAAGAACTCATAGCCGTCCATCTTCGGCATGTTCCAGTCGAGCAGAATCGCGTCGGGAATCTGCTCACGGCATGCGACGATCGCTTCCTGGCCGTTCTCGGCTTCGGAAATATCAAAATCCAGGCCTTCGAGAATCCTTCGCGCCACTTTGCGAATGACGCTGGAGTCGTCCACCACCAAGCACGTTTTCATTGGTTCCTCACTTCAGGGTTTTGCGGGATGATCCCGCTCGATGTTGCGATGCATTCCTCATTTCAGGCCGCTGCCGCCTTGCCTCGCAGCCTCAACACTTCCTCGATATCCAGAACAACGAGCAGCTGATCCTCGAGACGGTAGACACCATGGGACAAGACAGCGAGCTTGCGGTCGAGGTTGATCGGGTTCGGTTCAAGCTCAAAGTCCGCGAGCTTGAGTACTTCTCCGACCGCGTCGACTATCAGGCCGAAGGATTCGCCCTTGGCTTCGATGCCGATGGCCATCGCTTCGGCGCCGTTATCACGGGGTTGCGCGTCGAGCCGGCTGCGCATCTCGATGGCCGTAACAATACGGCCGCGCAGGTTGAGCACCCCGGCAATCTCCGCGCCGGCCAGCGGCACACGCGTGACGCAAGAAGGCTTGAAAACATCCTGCACTTGCTCAATCGGCAGGCCAAACAATTGGCCGGCGACGTTGAAAGTGACGAATTCGGTAAAGTGGTCGTCCTTGTGCATGACGTTTCCGGATACTTGCCCCGTTAAGCCGCCGCGTGCAGCTCGTCGGTCTGCTCCTTTATGGCCGCGATAAGCCCGGCACGATCGAATTTGGCGACGAAATCATGGAAGCCGGCGCGACGGCCGCGCTGGATCGCGTCTGTAGAAACCATTGCCGAGAGCGCAATGACCGGGATTGCCGCCGTCCTCGGGTCCTGGCGCAAGGTTGTAGCTAACGCGAACCCGTCCATTTCCGGCATTTCGATGTCGGTGACGACGACGTCAATTGCCGTCCCGGAGGAGAGCGTCGCCAGCGCCTGCGTGGCCGAAGGCACGGCGACGACTTGATAGCCGGCCGCCTTGATCAAGGGCGCCAACATGTCTCGAAAGAACGCTGAATCGTCCACCAACAAAACTTTCGGGGCGAGCGGAGCCGGTCGAGTGTCTCGGCGGTCCAACCAGTCAGCAAATGCCTGTGGCAGAAAGTGTCCGACGTCGATGACCTCAGTCGCCCTGCCTTTCACGACGGCACAGCCCAGAACACCGGGTTGATCACTCACGACCTCGATATCGAGCTGCTGTTCGACGATGTCGACAATCTCATCGACAAGGAGGCCCATGGAGCGGTTACGCTCCGAGAAAACGAGGACCGGCTGGACGCCGTCTTGTTTGATCTTCGTCTGCGCATCGATGCATAAAAGCGGCATGAGCTGACCGCGGTATTGGACCAGATGCTGGTCGTTGGACTTTTCAATTCGTCCGCAATCGATTTCCTCAAGCCGCGATATGAGCGATAGCGGTACCGCTTTCGGCTGCTGCGAACCGGCGCGGAAAACCAAGAGCGGAGTGAGAATTTGATTGCCGGACTCTGCCGCATTTCTTGTCTCGGCCTCTTGCGCGCGCGCGAGCACCGGCGCGGCTCGGCCGAGCGCCTGAACAATTCCGTTGGGATCGATAATCATGATCACGGCGCCATCGCCGAGAATGGTGGTGCCGGAAAAAGCCGAAATGTAGCGCAGCTTCGATGACATCGGCTTGATTACGATTTCCTCGGTATGGAAAAGCCCATCGACGACGAGGCCGAAAACCTGATTTCCCACCTGCATCACTACAACGTAGCCGTGGTCTGGCTTGCTTTGATCGAGCCTAAGAACGTCGTTCAGATAAATAAGCGGCAGCAATTCCCTCCGCAGACGCAGAACGGGTGTCTCCTTTATCCATTCGATGCGATGGACGCTGCCGGCTCGCACCAGCTCGAGCACGGAAAGCTGCGGGATTGCGAAACGCTCGCCGCTCGCTTCGACGATGAGCGCGGAAACAATGGCGAGTGTCAGCGGAATCTTTATGGAGAAGGTCGTGCCCACTTTAGGGATCGACTTCAACTCTACGGTGCCACCGATCTGCTCCACATTGGCGCGCACCACGTCCATGCCGACGCCGCGACCGGAAATGCTGGTAATGCGCGTTGCCGTTGAAAACCCCGGCATGAAGATCAAGTTGCAGATTTCAGAATCGGATTTTGCCGCAAGCTCGCTTTCGTTCAGCAAGCCGTGCTCAAGCGCGAGCGCACGGATCCGCTCGACGTCGAGACCGCGGCCGTTATCGGCAATCTCGATGATAATGTGACCGCCTTGGTGGCAGGCCGACAGCCGAATCTTTCCGATACGCGGCTTGCCTGCCGCAAGCCGTTCAGCGGGACTTTCGATACCATGGTCCGCACAGTTGCGAACAAGATGGGTAAGCGGATCCTTGACCAGCTCCAGGACTTGGCGGTCGAGTTCCGTGTTGGCTCCATGCATTTCGAGCTCGATGTCTTTTTCGAGTTCGGTGCAAAGATCGCGCACGATCCGGGGCAGCTTTTGCCACGCGTTTCCGATGGGCTGCATGCGCGTTTTCATCACGCCCTCTTGCAGCTCGGCCGTCACGTTTGAAAGCCGTTGCAGAGGTACGTTGAAATCGGACTCCTCGTGCCGGCGAACGATCTCGAGAAGCTGGTTGCGGGTCAGGACCAGTTCGGAAACCCTAGTCATCAGGTTATCGAGCGTTTCGACCTGCACGCGAATTGAATAATTGGCGGCGCGCTCGCGCTCGTCGCGAGATCCTTCCGCAGCATCTTTCTCGCGAGCCAAATCTTTCGCTGCCGCCGGTCCGCGAGACGCCGGCTGGGCTTTAACGTCGTCGGGCGCTCCGGACGCGGGGCTGGAACGGACGCGGGAATGTTGCACCAAATGATGCAGCTGCTCGATAAGGTCGCTGTCGTCGCCACCCTCGTCGCCTTGCTTCTCTTCGATTTCGGCAAGGATGACTTTGATGCGATCGATGGCGGAAAGGACGAGAGTGACGGCATCGCTGGTGACCGGCATTCCGTCGCGGAACCGGCTCATTAAAGTTTCGGTCGCGTGCGCCAGCGCCTCGAGTCGGGGGAGCCCGAGAAATCCGCAAGTCCCTTTAATGGTATGGACGAGGCGAAAAATGTTGCCGAGGATTTCGCCGTTGCTGGGCTCATGCTCGAAACGGACGATTTCCGCATCGACGCGCTCGAGATTCTCGTTGGTCTCGGTAAGGAACTCCCGTAACAGGTCGTCCATACTACGCGCCTCGCCAACGCACGATTTCGCACAGCCCGGCGCTCGGTTTCCAGCGCCGCCGTCACGCACGCAGGCGTGTCTGGCCGGCGGGTGGCACACCCGACGGACGGATAGGAGTCTGTTGGGAAAGCGTTTAATTTCAGTTGCGGGCCGACGCTTTGCCGACGACCCCGCGCGATTGGCTTGGTTAGCGAGCGGTTAAGATCACCGAAGAGGCGTCGCCAAGCGCCGAAAGGGAAAGCCCGCAATCTCGCGCCAAAATGCCCGCGTAGAGGGGTTGAATCGCATGGGCGTCCACGGGCTGGCTTGCGCTGCCCGCCAGCAGGCCGCTGATCGCCGGATTCAAGCGCGGACTTTGGCCGGCGGCGGTAACAGTGAAACCCGAAACCTTGTCGCCCGCCATTATCGGTTCGACCGTGAGGGTTCCGCCGCGGGACACCGTCCCGGCGGCAATGACCAGCATGTTGAGCAACAGCTTCACACGATTTTTGTCCAACAAAAGCCGCGGCAAATTCCAAGTCAGCGCGGTCTTGCCGTCGTCGAAGAGTCCCCGCGCAAGTTTTTCGGCGTCGCCGAGATCGATCTGCGCCCCGGCCGAACCGGCGGCGCCGAACGCCAACCGGCAAAACTGGAGCTTGGCTGACGCCTGGTAGGCGCTCTTCTTGATCAACTCGAGAGCAAATGTCTTGGTCTCTTCGTTTTTGTCCTCCTCCATGACTTCGATGCCGTTGACGATCGCGCCGACCGGGCTGATGAGGTCATGGCAAACGCGCGAGCACAATAAAGCCGCCAGATCGAGAGACCCGATGGCGATGGGATCGGAAACTGGGGCGGACATGAGCTTCTCCGCTGCAACCGCGTAGCTCCGAGTGCCTGTCACAGCATGGCTGATTCGGCAATCGTGCCGTAGCCGGCGCCCTGTGGTAGACGACGCGCCGCGGGAACAGGAAAGCGCGGCGGCAAGGAGTCCCATTGTCCAAGCTCGACCCAGCCGACTATCCGGATGCGCTGAACGCGCTCACCCAACTCAGTATTGTCGCGGCCAACGCCATCAGGGGAACGCTTGGCGTGAACGTCCGCACCAAGGCGGACGGCTCCCCAGTAACCTCGGCAGATGAGGCGGCGGAAGCGGTTATCGCCGACGGTCTGGCCCGTCTCGGCGTTTCCCTCCCGATCGTTTCCGAGGAATCGGTGGAAGGCGCGATCCTCCCGGCCAAATCCGATCGCTACTATCTCGTCGACCCTCTCGACGGGACCAAAGAGTTTATTGCCGGCCGCAACGAGTACACCGTCAATATCGCACTTTTGTCGGAAGGCTTTCCGGTGCTCGGCGTCATCACCGCGCCGGCGCTCGGCCTTATTTGGCGCGGCATTGTCGGCAGAGGCGCCGAACGGCTGGAATTCGCTGAGGAAACAGCGCTTCCGCCGCAGCCCATCCACACGCGTTCAGCGCCAGCGGGCGAATTCATCGTTATGGTCAGCCGAAGCCATCTCGATGCCCCGACCGAGGCCTACCTTCAGCGTTTGCCACATACTCGCCGGATCGGCTGCGGGTCTTCCTTGAAATTTTGCCGCCTGGCCGAAGGGACAGCTGATCACTATCCGCGCCTTGGACCGACCATGGACTGGGACATCGCCGCGGGCCATGCGATTTTGGTCGCAGCAGGCGGCATTGTCACCGGACTTGATGGGTCGCCTTTGAAGTACGGCACTCCCGGCCTTCGCATACCGTCCTTTCTTGCGTGGGGAAACCCGGCAGGAGCAGAAAAGCTCGGGACAGTCGCTAAAAAGACCACCCGCTGAGGAGCTCACGAGGGATCGACCGATCGATGTCGGCCCTCGCTTCCTCTAGTTGCTTTTGTTCCGGCCGCGCTGCGGTCATAGTTTTGGCGAATGGTTCGCTGATTCGCGTTGGCTTCGCGCCGGATCACGCGAACAGGGGGTTAGCCAGGGGATTGCACATGATTGCCGCGCTGAGGGTTGCTCGAATTGCCCTGGTAGCGGCCAACTTGGTCGCTTTGCCGGCTTGGGCTCAAACCGACTCGCCGCCGCCGCCGGAGCCAGTGCCGCCGCGGTCTGGGCCATCTGTCCCGGGGCAACCACCGGCGAGCAACCGCTACTCGCCAGACGAACTTGTAGACGCCGGCCACCATTTTTTCGGGGGCGTTTCCCGCGGACTGGCGACGATTGTCGAGAAGGCGGTCAGTCAATGGGGCCAACCCAACGGCTACGTTCTTGGCGAGGAAGCGGGCGGCGCCTTTGTCGGCGGGCTTCGCTATGGTGACGGAACGCTCTACACGAAGAACGCTGGCGACGTCCGCGTGTTCTGGCAGGGCCCGACAATGGGCTTCGACATTGGCGCCGATGGCGCCCGGACCATGATGCTGGTCTACAACCTGCCACGCACCGAAGCGATTTTCGAAAGGTTCGGCGGCATCGAAGGCTCCGCTTATTTTGTCGGCGGCTTAGGCATGACAGCGCTCGGGGCAAACGACATTGTCGTCGTACCAATCCGCGCGGGTGTGGGACTGCGGCTGGGAGCTAATCTCGGCTATCTCAAGTTCACTGCGCGCCCTACCTGGAATCCCTTCTAGGGTCGGCCGTCGTCCAGGCGCACTCACCGATTGCGGTCTCGATATTTGCCGTCTCATTCTAGCGGTCCAGCCCTTCTCGGTTTAGGTTAACCCTTGCTCAAGGTGGTGCGGCTATGTCGGCGCGTGGCAATGTCTGCCGGTCGGCGCGGCGGTTCAAAGAGTTGGTGTTATGATCGAACCGATCATGTACTTCGGGATCGGGTTCCTGCTCGCGGCCCTGCTCGGGCTTCTGTTCGTCTCCCTTGTCCACAATCGTGCGGTCCGGTTGACGATGCGCCGCGTCGAGGCGGCCACGCCCATCTCCGTCGCCGAAATCCGCGCAGACAAGGACCAACTCCGCGCCGAATTCGCAATGTCGACCAGACGGCTCGAAATGAGCGTCGAGCAGATGAAGGCCAAGACCACCCATCAGCTTGCCGATCTTGGCAAGAAATCCGAGGTCATCAACCATCTGAAGAAAGAACTCGGCGAAAAGACCGCAACAATATCCGAAACCGAAACGCGTGAGAAAAGCCTGCGCGATCACCTACGCACGACGGAAGAAGAGTTCGAAAGCAAATCGGGCTCTTTGCGGGAGGCGGAGCGCACTTTAGCTGACAAAGAGGCGGAGCTTGTCAGGCTCAGCGCCGAGCTCAGCGAGCGTTCGCTCTCGTCCGACAGCCAGCGCGTCGAACTGGCCGCGCTGCGCACGCAGATCGAAGCGATGAAGGTGAGCGTCGCCGATTACGAGCGCGCCGTGCGCGCAACCGAAGAACGGCTTGCGCGTGAGCGCGGCGAAGCCGAAGCGGCAACCAAGGAATTAAACGAGGCACGCGGCAAAATGGCCGGGCTGGCGGCGCGCACCGATGACGTCGAACGACAGTTGCTTGTGCAAACCGCCGAGACCGAAGCGTTGGGCCGCCGCATCCAGGAACTCGAAGGCCGGCTGGCCGATCAAGCCCGCGCTCTTGCCGAGCGCGAAGCCGAAGCCGCACGCACGGGCGGCGAACTCGCCGCCGCCCACAAACTCGAAAACGATTTGCGTGAGCAGTTGAGCAACGCTAGCGCGCGCAGCAATGGCGCAATAGAGCGGTTGCGGTCGGAAGCTAGCCAACTGGAGGCGCAACTCGCGGCGGCTAATCAGGACCGGAGTACGCTGCAGGGTGAAATAGTGATCATGCGGCACGAGGCAGAATCGAGCTGGGCGGCTGAGCGGGTCGAGAATGCGCTGCTCCGCGAGCGCATCAACGATGTGGCCGCGGAGGTAGCGCGGCTCACTGCGGCGCTGGAAGGCCCCGGTTCACCGATCGAATCCATGCTTGCAGAGGCTGTGCCGGATGTGAGCGTCAGGAAGGGCGGGGCCGCGGGGATTTACGGCGCGGCAGGTGAGTCCGCTGCTAACGTCAAATCGCCGCAACCCGGCAAAGGAACCCTTGCCGAGCGCATCCGCGCGCTACAGTCGAGCGCTTCGCGCGTGACGCCGAACTGACTTTCCTAATTTTCCCGCCCGCGGCAGCCAAACGTCACGATATGGTGGGCGCTGTAGGGATTGAACCTACGACCTCTCCCGTGTGAAGGGAACGCTCTCCCGCTGAGCTAAGCGCCCTACCTAACAAT
>Ga0209006_10001289_pt1 | contig 22749 bp, 22 predicted proteins | sample JacPin_JW_Ref_O2_FD_188567 | JGI IMG/M metagenome (GOLD analysis project Ga0209006, IMG submission 188567) | Forest soil microbial communities from Algoma, Ontario, Canada - Jack Pine, Ontario site 1_JW_Ref_O2 (SPAdes) (version 2) | ecosystem: Environmental > Terrestrial > Soil > Boreal... | reverse complement strand
TTCGCCACGTCTCAGGGCGCAACAGTGATCGCGGTTTCTAAAGTTCATTTGGGCGAACAGACTACGGTCGGTGAATCGCTCGCCAGCATCAAGGGCAGGATTGTCGGGCTTTCTCTGATCATGCTGGGAGTGGGAATTGGCTTGGGCGTGGGGTTCCTTCTGCTGCTGATCCCGGGCATCATCCTAGGATTGATGTGGGCACTGTGGCTGCCCGTCACTGTGCTGGAAGAGACGGGATTGGTGGACAGCACTTCGCGCAGCGCGGAACTGACCAAGGGCAGCCGGGGACGGATATTCGTAATCTGCTTTTTGTTCGTGGTTCTTATCTACATTGTTTATGTTTTGTGGGAGGTTCCGGTATTGGCGCTGCTGGGGATTTTTAGTCGCGGGTACAATCCTCTCGCCGGGCCTCCGAGATGGTTTCTGATTGCGATGCCGATTGGAAGTTTTCTCACTTCCTGCCTGGTCAGCCCATTGTTCACCATTGCGCTGACTGTGACTTACTACGACCAGAGAGTGCGCAAGGAAGGTTTCGATTTGCAGCTCATGATGTCGAGCCTCGACGCGCCCCAGAGCGAGGCGACTCCGGGGGCGGCGCCCGTCACTACATAATTCATGGCCGCTCGCGCATGGGTTCGGCTGATGTCGGTCGTGCTGCTGGGGTGCGCTTCGTTCCCGCAGACCACTGCGGGACCTGCGGTTGAAGCGCAACCTTCTTCCATTTCTCTCCCCGAGTATGCCGCCGAACTTGATCGCCTGATCGCGCAGACACAGGATCTCAAGACTCCCTCCGACGCAGATGTTCTGATCAAAACGATTGCTCCGACCTGGCACGTACAGGATGCGGAAGGCAGCTTCGAAATTTCCAGCGAATGGCTTCGCGCGGAATTGGGAGAGTGGCGAAAGCAGCCGAAGCAGGAGACGCTGAATCGAATCGTAGCGCGGTTACACTTGTTGCGCGCGCAAGGCGAAGCGTATCAACGTCCGCCGGTTGTGGTTTCGGCGCGGCAGGCGGAACTCCACAAGATTCTTGCTGATCCGGAGTTTAACGCGGTCCGCGGTCCCGGTTGGCTGGACCGGCTGAAGCAGCGAATCGCCAATTGGTTCTTGAGTTTGCTCACGCGGGTTTTTTCTTCTTCCGCCATACCGGCGATCAGCGACGTTGTGGTGTATGGCCTGATCGGAATTGCGGTTCTGGCGCTTGCGTATTGGATCTTCCGCACGCTGCGCGATAACGCGGGCGTGGAAACGCTGATGCCGGGCGCGATGGCCGTGTCAAGCAAAGAGTGGGGAGTCTGGATGGCGGAAGCGCGCGCCGCCGCCGATGCCGGCCGCTGGAAGGACGCCGTGCATCTCGCCTATTGGTCCGGCATTTCCTATCTGGAAACTCAGGGATGGTGGCCGCCCGATCGCGCGCGCACTCCGCGGGAATACTTGCGGTTGTTACCTTCAACCAGCCAGCACAGCCCGGCTCTGCGCGAACTGACGCGCAACTTCGAAATCGTTTGGTATGGAACGCAGCCCGCCGACGCAGAAGCGTTTTCGCAAACCGTCGCGCAACTGGAGAAGCTCGGTTGCCAATATCGATGAGCGCGGGCGACCGCAAACTGCTGCTGATTGCCGGCGCAGTGTTTCTGCTACTGACAGTGGTGGCGCTGTTTCTGGCGAAGCCTGCGGGTTCGACTATGGAAACGCCGACTACTTATTCCACCGCTTCCGGAGGCGCGAAGGCCGCATATCTTCTGCTAAAAAATTCCGGCTATTTGGTTGAGCGATGGGAACAGCCCGCGACCGATCTGCCCGAAACCGGAGAAAACACTCTAATCCTCGCCGAACCCTGGGGCGCGCCGACGGAAGCGGAGCGGGCGAGGCTTCGGCAGTTTGTGGAGGGCGGCGGCCGCATGATTGTCACCGGCCGGTTTTCCGGGCTGTTCCTGCCTGAAGGCGGAACGGTTCCAGATCCACTGGCAGGCATGACGTGGAAGCAGCTTGCGGCGCAGTCGCCCTCGTCGATCACGCGCGCCGCGCCGGCTATCACTATGGCGCCGCAAGCTTATTGGAAGGCCGGCGATTTTGTATTGCCGCTTTATGGTGACGGAACGCATTCGATGGTCGTGATGTTTCGGTATGGCAAAGGTGAAGTCCTGTGGTGGGCGGCGGCCACGCCCCTGACCAATGCCGGGTTGAAGGAGCCGGGAAATCTGGAATTCTTTCTGGCATGCCTCGATCAGAAGCCGAACAACAAGATTTTGTGGGACGAATATTTTCACGGATACCGGCGCTCTCTGGCCGCTTCCATCGAACGCTCGCCGGTGAAATGGATGTTTGTTCAGCTTGCCATATTTGCGCTGATTCTGCTCGTCACTTATTCGCGCCGCAGCGGGCCTATTCTGATTCCGGCGCAAGCCGTGCGTCTTTCGCCGCTGGAGTTTGTGCGCACGTTAGGTTTGCTTTACGAGAAGGCAGAAGCATCTTCAGTGGCCGTTGATATTTCTTATCGCCGTTTTCGTTACTGGCTGACCCGGCGCCTGGGCTTGGCCGCCAATGTGCCAGTGCTTGAACTGGAGCGCGCCATTCGCGACCGCTGGAAGGTGAACGATTCCGATCTGCGGACCACCCTGGAAGGGTGCGAATCCGCGCCTTACCACACGGGCATGAAGCCGGCCGAGGCTTTGAGACTGGTGCAGAAGATTTACGATTATGCGGTGCGGTTCAAACTGTTTCCGGCTGCAAGAGTTGCGACTTCGAGCAAGGAGAAAACGTAATGGAAGCTGTCGCCAAATTGGCGGAGCACGTTCGCCGGGAAATGGGACGGGTGATTGTGGGCCAGGAGGAGCTCAAGACGCAATGCGTAATCGCCTTGCTGTGCGGCGGACACGCGTTGCTGGAAGGAGTTCCGGGAATCGCGAAAACGCTGTCTATCAAGACTCTGTCGCTATTGCTTGGCCTGGAGTTCCAGCGAGTGCAATGTACCTCGGACCTCATGCCCGCCGACATCATCGGGACCAACGTGCTGAACATATCGAGCAGTCAGTTTCAACTGCATCGCGGTCCGGTATTCACTCACTTGCTTCTGGTGGATGAAGTGAACCGCATGCCGCCGCGCACGCAGGCGGCGCTGTTGGAGTGCATGGAAGAGCGCCAGGTGACTATCGATGGCACCCGCCACGATCTCTCGCCGATGTTTACCGTTTTCGCCACGCAGAATCCCGTGGACTTTGAGGGTACGTATCCTCTTCCCGAGGCGCAACTGGATCGTTTCTTGGTAAAGATTCACGTTCCATATCCCGAAGCTGGCGAAGAGATACAACTTCTGACGAACGTGCAGCGCGGATTCGATTCTGGCGACCTGGGCGCGGTAGGGCTCGTGCCGATCGAAGCCCACCTGCTGGAACGCGCGAGGAGTGAAGTGAAGACGGTGAATGTGCAGGAATCGTTATTCGCGTATCTGGTGCAAATCGTGCGCCGGACGCGGGATTGGCCTGCGCTGTCACTGGGAGCGAGCCCGCGAGCGGCAGTTAGCCTGATGGTTTTTGCTCGCGCGTTGGCCGCTATGGAAGGCCGCGAATATCTCATTCCCGACGATGTGAAGCAGTCGGCGCTGCCGGTGCTGCGTCATCGCATTGTGCTTAAGCCGGAAGCAGACTTGGAAGGCATTACTCCCGACCAGGTCTTGCAGGAAGTGCTGCGGGCGGTCGAGGTGCCCCGGTGAGCAATGCAGTGAGCGCGGTCGACGCCGCTGGAATCGCTCCCGTTCCGCCTGAGATTCCGGCGAATGCGGAAGATCGCGGCGCGCTCGTTCCAGAAACAGTTTCCGCGCAAGCGTTGCCCTTCAAGAAATTCGGAGTCGCCTTTGGCAATCGAGTTTTCCTGCTTTTGTCGATCGGAATCGCGTGGCTCATTCCCGCTTTTTCAGACAAACGCTTCGTCGTGGCTATGTTCGCCTGGGATCTGCTGATTTTTTTTCTCTGGGCGATTGATTTGGCAGCTCTGCCCCGACCGAGCAAACTCACGGTAATTCGCGCATGGCGCGATCCTGTCGCGCTTTCGGTGGAGTCAAAACCCAGCTTGACGGTGACGAATGCATCGAACCGCACCATCCACGTGAGGCTCGTCGATGAAGTTCCATCTGAGTTACGAAGCGCGCCGGCGGAACTCAGTATCACCGCCGCTCCGCAGCGCAGCGTAAAAGTCGAGTATTCGATTCTGCCTACACACCGCGGACACCTTGCCCTGCAAAATGTCTATCTGAAATATCAAAGCCCGCTGCGCATCGCGGAACGCTGGGCCCGGGTGCCGCTGGCGCAGACGGTTCTGGTATATCCCAATCTTGACGACGCCAAACGGCATGCGATCTATCTGGTGCGCAGCCGCCAGATTGAAATGGAGAAACGCTATACCCGCTTGCGCGGCATGGGGCGTTCGTTCGAGAGTCTGCGGGAGTACCAGGATGGCGACGAATTTCGCGACATTTGCTGGACCGCGACGGCGCGCCGGGGAAAACTGGTCACGCGGCTCTATGAAATTGAGCGCAGCCAGACGATTTGGATAGTTCTCGATTGCGGAAGGCTGATGCGAACCCGTGTTTCCGGGTTGAGCAAACTGGATTATGCGTGCAATGCGGCACTGGCGGTCGCGCAGGTCGCGCTCTATTCCGGTGACCGCGTGGGTTTGTTGGCTTACGGCCGGTCGATTCGCCAGCGCGTGCCTGCCGCACGCGGCAGCGCCCATCTGATGCAGATTACGCGGCAACTCGCGCTGGCCCATGAAGAAGAATCGGAAGCCGATCATCTGCTGGCCGCGTCGCGCCTGCTCACCGATCAGAAAAGGCGCAGCCTGGTCATCTGGATTACCGAACTGGCGGAAACCGCAATGACTCCCGAAGTAATGGAAGCGGCGTTTACTCTCATTCACCGGCATCTGGTTTTGTTTGTAGTAATCGGGCAACCGGACATGAGCGAACTGGCAGCTCGGAGACCAGAGAATGCGCAACAGATGTACGAGATCGCGGCCGCACAGGAAATTCTTCATCGCCGCGAATTGCTGTTGGCGAGAATGCGCGAGCGCGGCGCGCTGGCGCTGGAGACCATTTCCAGCAACCTTTCTACGACGGTCGTAAATTCTTATCTTGAGGTCAAACAGAGGAGCCAGCTATAGCGTCGGCGTCTCGCGCGGCTCGCTTCCAGAACAGGTAGCTCAGAAGCAGAATGAAAAGCGCCGCTGCCATCGAGAACTTTAAAGGCACCGCCAGCCCCGTAGGCGAGACGAAAGCCTCGATTACTCCTGCGATCACGAGAATGGGAATCGTACCGAGCAACAACCGCACAGCCTCATTTCCCGCGCGCGCGACCGAGAGCCGCCGCGGCAGAAATCCCGGGAACAGCAAGCCCGAAGCCAGACGCAACCCCGCGCCGCCCGCGATGAAAATCGCAGGCAACTCCAGCACTCCGTGGGGCGCGACGAAACTCCACAGGTCGCGGCTCATGCCCGCCGACCAACAGGCCACGCCGATCACACCGATCATCAGGCCATTGAACGCCATCATGTAGATCGTTCCGATGCCCCCCGTAATTCCCGCAGCAAACGTAGTGAATGCGACGCTCATGTTATTGGTCATGATGCCGCTCGACGCCAGCGGTTTGATGCTGACGATGGAATCGGTCCACATCTTGTGTTTTTCGATCGTTTCAACCATGCCCGGTCCCAGGACTTTCACTTTGAAGTCGGGGTCATGATAGGTAACGGCCGCTCCCACAACTGCCGCGAAGGCAAAGATCAAAAACGCCACCGCACAGTAATTCAGGTTGTCGCGGAACACCTGCGGATAATCTCTCCAGAAATAATTGACCGCGGCGGAAGGGCTCGCTTTGTGGGCCGAATAAATGATATTGTGAGCGCGCGCCAGCAACTGGTTGAGATAGCCGGAATACCGCACAGCCCCGCGGTCTTCACGCAAGGCCGCTAGATCGGCGGCGATCTGGCGGTAGAGAAGGCTCAGTTCGCGCAGTTCGGAGCGCGTCAGAGATTTGAAGCCTTTGCGCGTGGCCTGGTCGAGCAGGCGTTCCAGCCGGTCCCAATACGGCTTGCGCTTTTCCAGCCAGCGAGTGGAGATCATACGTGCATTCGACCGATGATTTGCAGATCGATACTCCCGAACAAATAACTCTGGAGTTGCCCCTGGCCGGCATCGGCAGCCGCTTCCTCGGCCTGGCCATCGATACCATACTTCAATTTGTCCTTGGCCTGTTAGGAATTCTTGTTCTGGCCTTTGCCGGTTCGAACCTTTCTCTCTGGCGCTATTTTTCATGGGTTCCGAAAAATTGGGGGCCGGCGCTGGTTTTGATTTTTCTCTTTTGCCTGTATTGGGGTTATTTCGCATTCTTCGAGATTCTGTGGAAAGGGCAAACTCCCGGAAAAAGACTGGCGAAAATCCGGGTGATCAAAGAGTCCGGGCGGCCGATCGATGTATACGAAGCGATCGGACGAAATCTGCTCCGCGCCGTCGATGTGCTTCCCAGCTTTTATGGCGTCGGCATCGTTTGCATGATGCTGAACCGCGATCACAAGCGCCTGGGCGATTACGTGGCAGGCACAGTGGTGGTCCACGACCGGCGCGCGGAAGAGATTCGACCTGACTGGGGATCGAACTCCAAAGATTCTTCCGCCGCCATGGAGCAAGTTTCCAGCCTTACTTCCGACGAACTGGTGCTGATCGAAACCTATTTACAGCGCCGGGCGAATCTTGATCCCGTGGTGCGCGACAACACCGCGCATCAGATCGCGACCCGCATCACGGCCAAAACCGGCTTGCAGCGCGGCCCAATGGAATCGCTCGATGAGTTTCTGGAATCGGTCGCCAGCCGGATTCGCGATACCGCGCGATTCCGCTGACTCTCATAGCAACCCGTGGTTTATCTCCCGCGAATCGCGTCGCGAAAGACGTTCCTCGAAAGTTCACTTCCAGGGTCATTTCCTCTTGACAATCGAGCACGGAGCCGTAAGATGAATACATAATTATTCATTCGCATGAATAATTATTCATCATGAATAAAACGTTGCGGCAACGATCGATTTTGGACGCTCTGAGACAAGGGCCCATCTCCAGCCAGGAGACTCTTCAGCGCGCGCTGCGCAAGCGGGGATTCAAGGTCGGACAGGCAACTTTGTCGCGGGACATTCGCGAGTTGAACCTGAGCAAGACGGGCGATGGATATGCACTCCCGCAGGCGGAAGGTTCGGCTGGGTTGGCGCTGCCTCCGGTTTCGCGGCTGGTGCGGGAATTCGTGCTCGAGGTTCGCACGGCGCAGAACCAGCTCGTCGTGAAGACGATTGTGGGCAGCGCGCAGCCCGTTGCCGCCGCGCTGGATGAAACGGATTGGGAGGAACTGGTCGGCACCATCGCGGGCGACGACACGATTCTGATCGTTTGTCCGGACAAAGATGCGGCGCGAAGGCTGGCCGGCCAAATCGAAGGAATGATGAATTAAGGAATCGCGATTCATGCCGGGCAAACTCAAAACCGCAGTGCTGGGCGCAACCGGCTATTCCGGACTAGAGTTGACCCGCATTCTGTGTGCTCATCCGCGTTTGGAAAAGCCCTTGCTGATGCGGCGCAACGGCGATGGCGGGGCCGGCGATCTTGCGGACGTGTTTCCTGCGCTCTCGGGAAACGGCGGCTATCCGCTGCATCCGTTGTCCTGGAAGACGCTGAAACAGCAGGGAGTGGAGTTACTTTTTCTAGCAACGCCGCATGAGGCTTCGCGCTCTCTAGTGCCTGAGGCAATTTCGCACGGCTTGCGCGTGATCGATCTTAGTGGAGCGTGGCGCTTGAAACGCGAGGAGAATCGCGCGGTTTACGGTTTTCAGGATGCGGATGCGGTCGCGGCCAAGGATTTGACTGCAAAGGCTGTTTACGGAATGGCGGAGTTGAACGAGGATCGCATCGCCGCGGCGCAACTGGTGGCGAATCCGGGGTGTTATGCCACGTCGATCATTCTCGCGCTGGCGCCGTTGCTGAAGGCCGGATGCCTGGACCGCAAGCGTGGCATCGTCTCGGATTCGAAGTCGGGAGTCTCGGGGGCGGGGAAAGAAGCGACGGCGCGCACGCATTTCGTTTCGGTGGCCGACAATCTGTCCGCATATTCGATTTTCACTCACCGGCACGTCGGCGAGATTGTGGAGCAGTTGGGTCTGGAAACGGAGGAGTTGACCTTTACTCCGCATCTTCTGCCCATTCCACGCGGAATTCTTTCGACGATTTATGTGCAGCTTAATTCGAAGATGACGTCGCTCGAAGTAGAGGCTTGCTTCAAGACTTTTTATGCAGGGAAGCGCTGGATTCGGATATTTGCGACGCCAAAACTTCCTGAGTTGCAATTTTGTTTGCGTACGAATTATTGCGACGTCGGGTTTTGTCTGGCCGAGGATGGACAGCGACTGGTGCTGATCTCCTGCATCGACAATCTGCTGAAAGGCGCTGCGGGACAAGCGGTACAGAACATGAATATGATGTATGGATTTGGCGAAGGCGAGGGGTTGCAGTGACCACCGTGATGAAAATCGGCGGAGCGGCTATCGAGGATGCGGGCATACTTCGCGTGTGCGCCGAGTCGGTTGCGCAGCTGGCAGGCGAAAACCATCGAGTCGTCGTTGTGCATGGGGGCGGAAAAACTCTTTCGCGCACCCTTCAGCAGTTGGGAATGAAAAGCGAGTTTGTGGATGGGTTGCGCGTGACTGACGCTGCGACTCGCGATGTCGCGTTGATGGTGTTGGCGGGCCTTGTGAACAAGAAACTGGTTGTGGCGATGCTGCAAGCGGGAGTTTCCGCACTTGGCCTTTGCGGCGGCGACGGAGCGATGTTTCGTGCGCGGAAGAAAAAAGTTGAGGGGCGCGATCTGGGCTTTGTGGGCGAGATCAGTGCCGTTAATGTGCGATGGCTGGAAGCGATTTGGCAGCAAGGCGGTGTTCCGGTGCTGGCGTCGGTGGCTTTGGGCGAAGACGGCGAATACCACAACGTCAATGCGGACGAAATGGCTTCGGCCTGCGCGGTTGCTTGTGGCGCGGAGATGCTGGCATTCCTCACTGACGTCGACGGAGTAAGAGACGCGTCCGGGAGCGTGATTGCCTCTTTGAGCGAGAACGATATTCCGGGACTGGTGGCGAACGCAACCATTTCCGGAGGAATGCTGCCGAAACTCCGAGCCTGCACGCGTGCGCTGCGGCGCGGAGTGGGACAAGTGCGAATTCTAGCTGCGTCGCGGGCGGACTGTTTGTCGCGGCTGCATTTCAGTAAGGATCTCATCGGAACCGAAGTCACCTGCGGCGAGCTCCGCCATACAGGTGAAAAACAAGGAGTGAAAATTGAATACTCAACTGCAAAGTAGGGCGCCGGTAACGCCGGAAGCTTTTCCCGGTGCATTCTGGTGCCCCGATTTGATTTCTACGGCCGATTTGGGGTCACAAGGCGTTGAGGCCGTGCTGCATCTTTCCGGACTGATGAAGTCGCGTCCATCGGTGTTTCAGCGCACGCTCGCGGGAAAACAGATGGTGATGTTTTTCGAGAAACCCTCGCTGCGCACGCGCCTTACTTTTGAAGCGGGAATGTCAAGCCTTGGCGGCAGCGCGATTTTCGTGGACCAAACGCAAGGGCGGCTCGATGCGCGCGAGAAGCTCAGCGACATCGCGCACAATCTTGAGCGCTGGGTCGATGTCATCGTGCTCCGCACCTTCGCGCAAGAAACGATCACCGGCATGGCCGAGTATGCTTCGGTTCCGGTGATCAACGCATTGAGCGATGTGGAACATCCCTGCCAGGCGCTTGCCGATTATTTCACTCTTCAGGAGCGATTCGGAGATCTGCGCCGCGTAAGTCTCGCCTATGTTGGCGATGGCAACAACGTCGCGCATTCTTTGTTGCTCACGGCCGCGTGCCTGGGATCGTCGATTCGCATCGCGACTCCCGCTGGGTATGCGCCGGACGCGAACATCGTTGCCAAGGGAATGGAGATCGCCAAGAAGACGGGAGCACGCATCGAGCTTCTCGCCGATCCGCGGGCAGCGGTTACGGGAGCCGATGCAGTGTATACCGATGCGTGGACCAGCATGGGACAGGAAGAGGAAACGCAACGGCGCGCGAGCATATTTCCGCCTTATCAGGTCAATCGGAAACTCATGTCGCTGGCCTCGCCCGATGCGGCTTTCATGCATTGCCTGCCGGCGCATCGCGGCGAAGAAGTGACCGATGAAGTCATCGATTCCGAAAACTCTCTGATCTTCGAGCAGGCGGAGAACCGGCTCCACGCACAGAAAGCGATTTTATATTTGCTGTTGGGCGGAGCGGTTCGTCTGCCCGTAAGGAGCGCTCATGCCTGAGAAAGTGGTTCTCGCGTATTCCGGTGGCCTGGATACTTCGATCATCATTCCGTGGCTCAAGGAAAACTATTCGTATGACGTGATTGCCATGGTCGGTGACGTTGGCCAGGGGGACGACCTTGATGCTGTCGTAGAAAAAGCGTATGCCACGGGAGCAAGCAAAGTAGTGGTGGAGGATTTGCGCGAGGAATTCCTGACCGGTTACGTCTTCCGCGCGCTGAAAGCTGGCGCCGTTTATGAGCACAAATATTTGCTGGGAACCTCGCTGGCGCGGCCGGTGATCGCCAAGCATCAGGTGGAAGTCGCTTTGCGCGAAGGTGCGACTGCGGTTGCCCACGGATGCACGGGTAAGGGCAACGATCAGGTGCGATTTGAATTGACGTACCAGGCGCTGGCGCCGGAACTGAAAATCATTGCGCCATGGCGGGAGTGGAGATTGAAGTCGCGGGAAGACTGTCTCGACTACGCGGAGCAGCATGGAATTCCCGTTTCAGCTAGCCGCGAAAAAATTCACAGCCGCGACCGAAACCTGTGGCACATCAGCCACGAAGGCGGAGAACTCGAGGACGCAGCGAATGCGCCACTGCCTACGACTTGGCAAATTACGCGCTCGCCGCAAGAAGCGCCAGACAAGGAAGAAGCGGTGCGAATCGGTTTTGAGCAGGGAATTCCGGTGTCGGTAAACGGAATGAAACTCGATCCGGTCGCTCTCGTCGAACTGCTTAACGAGATTGGCGCGCGCAACGCTGTGGGCCGCGTCGACCTGGTAGAGAATCGGTTTGTCGGAATCAAGTCGCGCGGGTGTTATGAGACTCCCGGGGGAACGCTGCTGATCGCGGCCCATCGTGAATTGGAAGCACTGTGCCTGGAGCGCGATGTCGCGCACTTCAAGGAGCATGTGGGGCTGAAGTACGCCGAACTGGTTTACTTCGGCCTGTGGTTCACGCCGCTGCGCGAAGCGCTCGACTCTTTTGTGGACAGCACGCAAAAAGACATGACCGGCGAAGTCGCGCTCTCGTTGTACAAGGGAAACGTTTCCATCGTGAGCCGCAAATCGGAGAACTCTCTTTATCGCACCGATCTGTCGTCTTTCACCATGGACGAAAGCTACGATCAGAAAGATGCTGCCGGTTTCATTCGCATACTCGGTTTGCCCTCGCGTTCGCGCGCCCGGTCGCGGGCGGAGGTTACGCGATGAAGATGTGGTCGGGAAGATTTCGGCAGCCGCTCGACCCGGATTTTGAGCGCTGGCAGCGCTCCTTCGCGTTCGACCGCCGGTTGCTGCGTTACGAACTGGGGGCGAGCAGCGCGCACGCTCGCGCGTTGAAGACGGCGGGAATTCTTACGTCGGATGAATTGATTCGGATTCTGCAAGGACTGGAAGAGGTTCGCAAGCGGGCGGCGGAGTCGGCGGAGTTTCTTGAAGATTCTGAGGTGGAGGACGTGCATCACTTTGTCGAAAAGCGGCTGGCCGCTGCAATCGGCGAAACGGGATACAAACTCCACAGCGGGCGCAGCCGCAACGAGCAGATTGCCGCCGATCTCCGCCTCTATGTACGGGCGGCGATCGATGAAATGCGTGAACAGTTGTCAGAATTGTGTGGCGTATTCGTGGCGCGCGCCGAAGTTTGTGCCGACGCCGCGATGCCCGCTTACACGCACTTGCAGAAAGCCGAACCAGTGCTGGTGGCTCATTGGCTGATGGCCTATGTAGAAATGTTTCTGCGCGATGCGGCGCGTCTGGCCGATTGCCGCACACGGCTGAATCTTTGCCCCTTGGGCTCGGGAGCGGTTGCGGGAGCGACTCTGCCGCTGGATCGGGAATCGATGGCGATAGCGCTCGAATTTGATGGTCCAACTGCCAACAGCATTGACGCTACGAGCGATCGCGATTTCGCGCTGGAGTTCGTAAATGCTCTGTCGATTCTGACGATGCACTTCAGCCGGTGGGCGGAGGAGATGATTTTGTTTTCCAGTCAGGAATACGGCTTCGTCAACTTGCCGGAAGCGTATTCCACCGGCAGCAGCGCGATGCCGCAAAAGAAAAATCCAGACCTGCTCGAACTCGTGCGTGGCAAGAGCGGACGAGTTGCCGGCAACGCGACTTCTTTGCTGATCGCAATGAAAGGACTGCCACTCGCTTATAACAAAGATCTGCAAGAGACGCAGGAGCCGCTGTTCGGGTCCGCCGACACCGTGCTCGGTTTGCTGCCGCTGATTACGGGCTGGATGAAGGAAATGACTTTTGACTTCGAGCGCATGGAGAAGGCGGCGCAAACGGGGTTTATGAACGCGTGGGCGGCCGCGACTTATCTCACGAAACGAGGTGTGCCTTCGCGGTTCGCCCATGAGCGTGCGGGCAAGGCCGTGCAGGTTTGTATCGAGAAGAAATGCGAGTTGCCGGATTTGCCTCTCGCTGAACTGCAAGCGATCGATCCCGCGTTTGGCGAGGATTTCTACGCGTGCTTAACGCTGGCATCCGTCATCGCGATTCATGACGTGCCGGGCGGGACTGCTCCCAACCGGGTGCGGCAAGCCATTACCGCGGCCAAAAAGAAAATCGAATCGCTTCGCAAGGAGGTCCATGCGCACGCGTAAAGCAATTTTACCGGATGCGGAAAAGATTCACGAACTGATCGCCGGATACTCGGGCGACGGCACGCTGCTGCCTCGCTCGCTTCCCGAGCTTTGCGAGAATGTTAGGGACTTCGTTGTGCTGGAAGACGATGGCCGCATCATCGGATGCGGAGCGCTTCATCTCTACGGCACGCATTTGGCCGAGATTCGCTCGATCACGGTTGCGCCCTGGGCCCAAGGTCGTGGCGGAGGCGGGCGTCTGGTCAAGGCGTTGCTCGCGGAAGCGAAACGCCATCGCGTGAGCTGCATTTGTCTTTTCACCCGCACTCCAGAATTTTTCGGGCGTCAGGGATTTGCCGTAGCCCAGCGCGAAGATCTTCCCGACAAGATCTACAAGGATTGCCACGCTTGTCCCAGATTTCATTGCTGCGATGAAGTGGCCATGGTACGCGGCGAGCTGCCCAAGTTCGCCATTCTTCCCGAACCCGCGAACTGGCTGGTGAAGTTGCAGGTGTGACGAGGAGAAGTTCTGAAAGCGGTCATGAGAGCGGGTTTTGGGCGTGCACGGCTAGAAGAAAAATCAATTGGGAGGAACGGAAAACACGGATGTCGCCAGTCTGGACCTGTGCTAACTTGCGATTGTAGAGTTCAGATGATCTGCAGGTAGCATTCGGCGCGCGACCCGAATATTCACGATGAAAGCTTGCGAAAATCCCGAGTGCGCAGTTCGCGGTCGCGTTATCTACACGCTCGCGACCCGGTGTCCTCTCTGCAAATGGGACCTGAGAAGCGAATTCCGTCGCACGCCCCAGGTTGAGCAAGGGACTAAGCGGAAGCCTTCGGCGGTACGCCCGGTTATCGGCTCAGGCCGAACCCAAATTCTTCTCAAGGCCAGACGCGTTTCTCGCTAATCCGATTCAGAGCCCCTCATCTCTCGAAGATTTGTTTTTGGGTGTCTCTTTGCCAACCGTGATTTTGCGGCGCGTTCCGGAGAAGCAACTCAATTCGGCAGAGCAGTAGATGGATCGGTAAGGGCGATCAATTTTCCCGGTGGATAATCTTCCTGATTGAGAAATGTCTCGGGCTCGGGGTTGATGATGGTAAGAACCTCGCCGGTGCGAATTCCCCGCAAGAGCAGCCGGTCGCCCTGGACAGCAACGACCCGGTACCTCTCGTCAAAGATCGACTTGTGGATGGCTTCTTTCACGCTCTCTATTAGATGCCTGCTTTCCCTGCCGCGATGCTCGCTCTCCCTGGAGACTGAAAACATTTGGACAATCTTAAGACTGTCGTCCCAATCGAATCGGATATGCTCGCAAGTCTTTCATTTAATGGGTAAAAGACTGACTATTCTAATTGTGACCGCGCGAGCCACTGTCGGAAAATGAAAGACTTGCAGGCTGGCATGCACTCGAAACGGCAATATTCAGGGAATCGCGGTTACCGGATCTTCCACATGAAATGGGCCAGGAAAAGCAGGAGCAGCAAGCCTCCAACTCCGCCCACCCAGATGAGAAAATTCGCGGTCAGGTTCGGAGAATTGATCTCCTTCTTATCCATGGTTCAAGCCTCCTGATTTCAAAATCGGCCGCCGTTATGGAAGCACCGAGTTGTTTCCGCTTGCATTGACAATGATTCCTATCGTTCTCTCATTGACAGATTCTGCCAGCCTCTTCGCCTGCTCCACCGTCGTCCCACTCAGCAACTCGAACTCGATAGTCATGCCAGCGAGGGCCGGAACGGGGTGAAACAGTTCCAACCGAAGGGTCGGAGTGCCGTTGCGCGGGGCTTTGGCTTCAAATCGGCAACTGGAGCGCTGAGTCGGCTGATCCGTCATGTTTCATTCTTTGTGAAAAAGAGAATCGTTCTATATCTTCGTGGTTTCCTTTGGATGTACTGCTTTGCGTTGTGGTTGTGAGGTGTTCGTGAAGCGCGGATCTAGCGAAAGGGATCTTCGGTCGGAACGAAGAATCAGCGCGCAAAACAAAACGCCCCAGACTCATTGAGTCATGGGACGTCCGTTGATCAGCCCTCCCCCAAGTGCTGCTCGAAAAAAAGATTAAACCGAGGCCGTAGTTGAGGGAATGGCTCTTCCGTGCCATGCCCAATCCAAACGGGGAAGGGCGGTCCCAACAAAACAGCGTCAACAAGCGCGATCGAGACGCCAGCCACGAAAAGATTGAGCCCCGGCGACTCGAAATCAATCCATTCCATTTAGGCCTGACGATGGAAGCAGCATGTTAGGCTTTTGCAGAGCTTATGCCGAGCGCCAAGGTGATTGGCCGTGTATTTAAAGCGTTTCAATATCGCGATTTCCGCCTGATGTGGGTGGGCGCGTGCACCTCCAGCATCGGCACCTGGATGCAAATCGTGGCGCAGGGCTGGCTGGTCTACCGGCTTAGCCATTCCGCATTCTTGCTGGCGTTGGATCAGTTTCTCGGCGGCATCCCCATTTTTTTGTTTTCCCTGATCGGCGGAGTAATCGCCGATCGCGTCGAGCGGCGAAAAATTCTACTTAGCTCCCAGTACGTGCAGATGTTTTCCGCCGCGGTGCTCACCGTTCTGGTGGCGACTGGATGGGTTCACGTCTGGCACATTTTGTGTCTCTCGTTTGTTTCCGGATTCGCGCAAGCCTTCGGCGGCCCAGCTTACCAGGCGCTGATTCCCACGCTGGTCGAAAAAGAAGACATGCCGAACGCTATCGCGCTGAATTCGATTCAGTTCAATGTCGCAGTCATGGTGGGGCCGGCGCTGGCCGGGCAGGCCTTAGCGAAGTTGGGCGAGAAATGGTGCTTTGGGTTGAATGCCGTTTCATTCCTGGCGCCGATCATTTCGCTTTCAATTATTACCACCCGCTTTCTTCCGCTGAAGACCACGGAGTCAATGCTCGCCAGCCTGAAGCAGGGCATCCGCTTTACCCGCAAACAAGGGTCGATGGAAGCGCTCATTGTTCTGGCTTTCTGCATGACGGCTTTGAGCATGCCCATGCGCACGTATATTCCGGTATTCGTGAAAGACATTTTCCATCGCGGGCCGGAAACATTTGGCAATCTGCTGGCGCTGATGGGATTGGGATCGATCTGCGGTTCGCTGAGCATCGCCAGCGCGGGCAATTTCAAAAAGAAGGGGCTTGTAGCTCTGGGTGCGCTGGCTTGCCTGGGGGCGGGAATTGCAGGGTTTGCTCTTTCCAAGTCACTGCCGCTGAGCGAGGCTCTGCTGGTCGTAGTGGGCGCATCCATGATGGCGGTTTTTGCCACTGTGAATTCGCTGGTGCAATTGATTACCACCAATGAAATGCGTGGCCGCGTGATGAGTGTGTACAACTTCGCCTTCCGTGGCGGCATGCCTATGGGAAATTTGCTTTCGGGATGGCTGGTTCCGTTGTTTAGCGCGCCCGTGGTGCTGGGCGTGAACGGCCTGCTGCTTATGCTTTTGGCCCTTTATTTCGTGGCGGTTCAGCGGCGGTTGGCTGCGCTTTAACCGGCGACGAATCGGTCAAACTGCCGAGGATGTTTACCAGACTTCTGACTCGCTCTTCAAACGCCTCGGCCGGAAGGCTGAAATCAACGGCATCGTTTCCGTACGGCTGGTGACTGCTGGTATCCTCCGATCGCGGATGGGACGTTCCCACAGAGGTGTGGAACTCCCGCGCCCGGGTCGTCCGCGCAATATCGGCCACATTATCCGCGTTGATTGCTCCGCAGGCCATTATGAGAATCCGCCCTCGCGCTGCCTGCACCAGGCTCGCGAGAGCGGAGAGTCCTTGCGTGGCGCTGGGCTGGCCCCCGGAAGTCAAAATGCGGGATGCTCCCGTGCGAATCACGTCCTCCAAAGACTCTTCTAAGTTCCGCGTGGTATCGATCGCCCGATGAAAAGTTACGGGTAAAGGGCTTGCTGCTTCGACCAAGGAACGAGTTCGCTCAATATCTACGTGCTCGTTGCCCCGCAGGACACCGAGCACTATGCCGTTCATTCCGAATTGCTTCGCCGCAACGATCTCCCGGCGCATGATTTCAAATTCATCGTCGGAGTAACAGAAATCGCCGGCTCGCGGACGAATCAGAACATGGATCGGAATATTCACCTGCCGCCGCGCGGCTTGCATCAACTCCGCGCTGGGCGTGATTCCACCGGAAGGCAAATCGCTGCATAACTCCAACCGGTCGGCGCCGCCGCGTTCCGCCGCGATGGCGTGGTCCACGGATTCCACGCAGATTTCCAGAATGAATTGATTGGGCATGACTTGAGAATTGGGAGAACCGGCAGGGGCCGCCGTTGCCATTCCGCCTTAGGCGGCCCTGCGGTTCATTGCTAGAAACTGTAATGCAAACTGAGCTGAATCTGCCGTGGAGGCGAGCGCACGCTGCTGATCAGGCCGAAGCTGCTGTCGGTTATGTTGTTATCAGGGTTTCCGTAGCTCGCTATGTTGAAGATGTTGAAGAAGTCAGCCCGGAAGCCCAGCACATGCTCTTCCCGCAGATGAAAGTCCTTGAACAGGGACATGTCGACCTGTCGATAACCGGGCGCTCGCTCGCTGCCATTATGCGCTGTACCGAAAGTGTTATTAGCCGCTATGCCGTAGGCGCAGGCTCCATTGGCCGGACACAGGGCGCTGTTGTCCGCCGATTGATCGGTGCCCCACCAATCCTGAAGCGAACGATTATGGATGATCATTGGGCGATATTGATTCGCCCGGCTAAAGCCCCATCCGGCATTTTGGGTATTGCTCTCGTCCGGCCCAAAGATTGTCACCGGGAATCCGGAATAGAGGATCGCCGTGGTTGCGAGTCTCCATCCTCCCAATACTGAGTCGACCAGACCGTTCGCATTCCCTCCGTAAGCGCGACCTTTGCCGAAGGGAAGGTCGTAGACTCCCACGAAGTTCATGCTGTGGCGGATGTCCATCGCGGAAGGCCCCCAGTCGGCCATCAAGTCATAGCCGTTCTGAACCGAGAGCCCGTTCCAGCTATTGTTCGCCTGTGCGCCAACCGCGTAATTGCCCGACGAGTCGGTCAAGGATTTTGCCCAGGTGTAGTTGAGGGTATATTCCAGGCCGTGATGGGTTCGCTGGCGCACCGTGAGTTGGCCTGAGTTGTAGTTCATTCTACCTTCCGATTCCGTGACGAGAATGGGGCCGCATTCTCCGACCAGCGCGAAATAGGGAGTCTGGTCAACCGACGGAACAACGGCGGCTCCGCAATTGCCTCCGAGGTCTTGCGCCTGGGCTGCGGTAAGTTGATTTCCATTCCGATAGTCGTCAAGATGGTCGCCGTTCTGACCGTGGTAGCCCATGCTCACCGAGAGCTCATTCGTGATCTCGTGCTCGAGGGTGAAGTTGTATTGCTGAATGTATGCAGGCTTGGTATTTTGCGGCCAGACTGAATAAAGATCGTAATTAGGGTCCGACCCAAAGGGCTGGCTGAAAGCGTTCGCAACCGTGAACGGTGTGCCACCGGATATCTTCGTCGGGGCTGGGGCGCTCTGATTGATTGCCTCCGTAAATGGCGGACTGGACGTGAGGCGCTGATTGAAGGAATAACCTTCAAAGAAACTGGAAATGCCATAACCGCCGCGAATTACCGTCTTCGGATTCAGCTGGTAGGCAAAGCCAAGGCGGGGCATGATCTGCTTGTAATTGGCGTTATAGCAAGCGCGGGTAGGGCAGACGATCGATCCCGCAACGGCCCCAGCCGGAACGTGCCCTGCGTACTCTACGGTCCCGCCAGGGAGGACGTTCGCGGTCTTGTCGTTTTGTTCATACCAAGGCTGGTCGAGTTCGTAGCGCAATCCGAGATTGAGCGTCAGCCGCGGAGCGACTTTGTAGTCATCCTGAAAATAGCCAGCGACGCGCCATTGCCGGTTGCCTACCTTGCCCAGAGGATTCGCTAGTGCGGTGCTGAAAATGCGGCCGAGAACAAAATCCGCCGGGCCATACCCGGCGCCGTTGGCTGCATTTAGGTCTGCCGTATAGGCGCCGGTGTACTGAAACTGCCCAAGAAATCCAACGTTGCCGGCGTTGAGGTAGTTTTGTTGATAACGCGTCGCCTGGACGCCCATGGTGAACAAATGGCGACCGCGCTGCCAGGTGAGAGCATCCTGATAGTTGAAAGTGTTATCCGTGAACACCTGCGGGCTGGCGTTGGTGCCGATGTAGCTCGCGTTATTACTGATGCTTTGCCCGGTAAAACCGTCATACTGCTGGGTGAATGGAAACGTGATACCTACCTTTGATTCACCGTTTAGCCCGAACAGGCCGGTGGGATCGCTGGGCACGCCGTTGTTCCAGCGCACCCGGGTAAAACCGAGGCGCGCTTCATTAACGATGGCAGACGAAAACGTGTGAACCCAACTCGCCCCACCGATCTTCGTCGGATAGGTGTTGTGCGCTGGGAAGGATATGGGAAGAATCGCCGAAGTGAAATCCGCGCCCGTTCCCTGTGAATAGAAACCACTGATCTTGTTCACGTTGCCGGGTGTGAAATCAACCTTAAAATCTTCCTGATTGTTGGTGACGAAGCCATTTTGCGGGCCTTCATAGTTGTTTTCAATCACGGTGTTTGCGGTAGGTGTTGCATTGGGCGCAGGGTAGATCTTCGGATTGGCAGCAAGAAACTGCGCGATCGGACTCACGACCGGGATCTGGTTGTTGGGGAATGGAGCAAAGTTATTCTGTGTGTCATAAAGCTGGATTCCGATGCTGTTGAGGGCTGAGAAATCACCCGCCAGCATCTGCGGGGTGAGAACGCTGGTCTGCTGGAGCGGCTGGGCTTGATGCTTCCTTATGCCTTCATAATCGACAAAGAAGAAAAGCTTGTTTTGTAGGATCGGACCGCCCAGAGTTCCGCCAAAAATATTCTGCGTGTATTTCGTGATGGGAGAAATCGGAACGTTGTGTTCATTCCCCCAGGAATTGGCATCGAGGTTCTGGTTCTCCAGCAGGTCGTACGCGGATCCATGAAAGCCATTCGATCCAGATTTCAGAATGGTGACAATCTGACCGCCGTTGGCATTTCCATAGGACGCGTTGGCATTGGCGGAGACCACGCGCAGCTCGGCGATCGCGTCGGGCGCGGGGTTATATCCGATCAGATTGTTCTGCGGCTCATTGTCTTCGGCGCCTTCGAGCATGTAGTTGTTCGCCTGCTCGCGGTTGCCATTGATCGACGCTATCCCGCTGTTGTAGGTGCTCCTCTCGATGGCGTTGTTTCCCGTCATGCCGGTCGGATCGGTGTCGACTGCGCCGGGTTGGAAGAGCGTGAGCGAGGAGAAGTTTCGGCCGTTCAGAGGGATGTTTTCGATCTCGTGTGTGGTAAGAGTATTTCCCAGCGTTGCGTCCGTGGTGTCGAGAATTGGATGAACGTCCGACTCGACCGTCACGGAAGCGGAAGCTCCGATTTGCAAGGTGACGTTAATCTTCGCCGTCTGATCAATCTCCAGTGCAAATGCAGCCGTCGTCTGTTTGCTGAAGCCGGAAGCTTCGATGGTCAACGAATAAGTGCCAACGGGCAGAAAGCGGATCGTGTACACACCCGCCGCATTGGTTTTGGCGGAGGTCTTCACCGAAGTCGCGGTGTTTTCGGCGGTCACACTGGCGCCAACCACCAGGGCGCCACTTGGATCTATCACCTCGCCGGTAATTGAACCGGTGACTGTTTGTCCGAACGCGGACGCCAAGGTGAACAGGACGAAGGAACATCCCAAAAGACTGCGCAAGAAAGTTTTCATGTGTGGCTCACTCCAATGCCGGGGCTGAAAGCTGGACGCGAAAAAACTCAACCGCAAAGACTGTAAGCGGCGTAATGGGGTCGTTGTCAAGTATAAAATGACTGATAACGCCATAAACGATCATAACTATTGATCTTAATGGTATTAACAGGTGATTCTTAATGAGCGGCCCATGGAGCAGTTTAAGCCAGCTCTGTCTGTCTCAAAGAGCAAGGGATGGTAAGCTTTTGCCGTCTGTGCGAATGTCCGCCGTGCAAATACTGTTGGGGAAAAGCTAGTTCATGTCAGACCGGCAGCAACATCGAAACGACCAGATTCTAAAACTCCTCCTGCGCAAAGGATCGGTCACCGTGGAAGAGTTGATCGCGACCCTGGGAGCCTCAGCACCGAGCATTCGGCGGGACCTGACCAGGTTGGAAGCCAGGGGACTGATCCGGCGAACCCACGGTGGCGCAGCCCTGGTACAGGAGTTGCTCTATGAGCCCTTCCGCTACGACACGGCTTTCCAAACGCGCGAACATCGCTTTGTCAAAGAGAAACGCCACATAGGAGTCGCCGCCGCTGAACTGATCAAAGAAAACGAAACCATCGGCCTGACCGCGGGCACTACTACAACCTGGGTAGCGCGCAGCCTCCGCCATCGCAGCAACATCACGGTGGTCACCAACGCGGTGAACATTGGTATGGAGCTTTGCAACATGCCCGGCCTCAAGATTCATTTGACCGGAGGCTACGTACACTGGCCATGGTCGTTTTCGCTGATCGGTGCTGCCGCCATCAATTTCCTCGGCGACAGTTTTCTCGACAAGCTTTTTCTCAGCGTCTCCGCCATCGACCCGGTACGCGGAACCACTACTAACGAATCGGACGAAGCTCTCACCTTCCGCGCCATGGTCAAGCAGGCCAAACAGATTATCGTCGTGGCCGATTCCAGCAAGCTGGGAATCGTCACTCCATCGTTGATCTGCCCCATCGAAGACGTGGATGTGCTGGTCACCGATGCCGGCGCTTCCGACGAAATAGTAGCGTCCTTTACCCAAAGGGAAATTAAAGTCATCCGAGTCTGAGAGATTCCGCCGTTTGTGGGTGCCGTTCCAAACGCAGTCTGCGTGCTAACCTCAGTCTCGGTACCTTTTGAACGCTGACTCGATCCGCAAATTGTTCGAAGCTGTCCGGCACGGCAAGCTTACGCCCGACGATGCCGTGCAGCGGCTGCGCCATTTGCCTTTTGAAGACTTGGGCTTCGCCAAGGTCGATCATCACCGCGCCCTGCGTGCCGGGATGCCGGAGGTGATTTTTGGCGAGAAGAAGGCTCCGGCGCATATGGCGGAAATTTTTGTTCGCCTGGCCAGACAAGGCGGCAATGTGCTGGCCACGCATGCCAACGAAAAACAATTTGCCGCGGTGAAGAAAAAAATCCGCGCCGCCGAATATCGCGAGCTCGCGCGGGCCATCGTTTTGCAGCGCGATGAAAAGCAATATGGCAAAGGAATCGTGGCCGTTGTTTCCGCCGGAACCAGCGACATTCCCGTCGCTGAAGAAGCGGTAGTCACCGCCGAAATCATGGGCAATCAGGTCGAGCACTTTTACGATGTAGGCGTCGCGGGCATCCATCGCCTGTTGGCCAATCGCGAGGCGCTGATGAAGGCTCGCGTGGTCATTGTGTGCGCAGGCATGGAAGGCGCGTTGCCCAGCGTGGTCGGCGGACTGGTCGGAGTCCCGGTAATCGCCGTGCCGACGAGCGTTGGGTACGGCGCATCCTTCAAGGGATTGACCGCACTGCTCGGCATGTTGAATTCCTGTGCCTCGAACGTTAGCGTAGTGAATATCGATAACGGCTTCGGCGCCGGATATGTGGCGTCGCTCATCAACCGGCTGCCGTGAGCCGTCACGCAAAGGAGAAACAATGTCTGCTGCACTCTCTCCCGATACCAAGAAACTCATCGACCGTCCAAACTTCGCTCACCTGGCTACGCTCATGCCCGATGGATCGCCGCTCTCTACGCCTGTCTGGATTGGCCGCGAAGGCGACCACATCGTGATTTGCACCGGAGAAAATTCGCTCAAAGGCAAGAA
>Ga0209006_10001288_pt1 | contig 22749 bp, 16 predicted proteins | sample JacPin_JW_Ref_O2_FD_188567 | JGI IMG/M metagenome (GOLD analysis project Ga0209006, IMG submission 188567) | Forest soil microbial communities from Algoma, Ontario, Canada - Jack Pine, Ontario site 1_JW_Ref_O2 (SPAdes) (version 2) | ecosystem: Environmental > Terrestrial > Soil > Boreal... | reverse complement strand
CGCCGCAGCGGCGGCGATAATATTCGCGGGCGCGGCAACGGCCGGCGATTACGGACCCGGCGTCAGCGACACGGAAATCAAGCTCGGTCAGACGATACCCTATAGCGGACCGGTGTCTGCCTACGGAACCGTTGGACGTACCGAAGAAGCCTACTTCGACATGATCAATTCCAAGGGCGGTGTGAACGGGCGCAAAATCAGGATGATCAGTCTCGACGATGCCTACAGCCCGCCCAAGACCGTCGAGCAAACCCGCAAACTGGTCGAACAGGAGGAGGTTCTTGCCATCGTCGGCACCATCGGAACGCCGACGAATTCCGCGACGCAGCGCTATTTGAACGCCAAGAAAGTCCCGCAGATATTCATCTCGACCGGTGCGGCCAAATGGGATGACCCGAAGAATTTTCCGTACACCACCGCGCTGTATCCGCCCTATCAGATGGAAGGACAGATTTTCGCGAAGTACCTCCTCAAAAACAAGCCGGACGCCAAGCTTGGCGTGTTCTCGCAAAATGATGATGCCGGCAAAGACTATGTGCGGGGACTGAAAGACGGCCTGGGCGACAAGGCGGCGCAGATGATCGTCAAGGAAGTGACCTACGAGACTTCCGACCCGACCATCGACTCCCAGATTGTGGCTTTGAAGGCGTCCGGCGCCGACACGCTGTTCACCATGGCGACGCCCAAATTCGGCGCGCAGGCGATCCGCAAGGTCGCAGAACTCGGCTGGACCCCGCTCAATTACGTCGTCAGCGTTTCGAGTTCGATCACCGGCGTGCTTGAACCTGCGGGTTTGACGGCCTCAAAGGGCTTGCTCACGGCGCTGGCATTCAAGACGCCTACCGACCCACGCTGGAATGACGCCAAGGACGTGCAGGAATTTCGCGCGTTCCTGAAAGAGTGGTACCCGAAGGGAGATGCCGGCGAGGGAAGCAACGTCATCGGCTATGTTTCGGCTTTCATGACGGTCAAGGTTCTTCAGATGTGCGGCGATGATCTGACCCGGGAGAATCTACTTCGCCAAGCCACCAACATGACAAGGGTGGAAGCACCCCTGCTGCTGCCCGGCATCACGATCACCACCACGCCTCAGCGTTACTCGCCCTACACCCAAATGCAGATCGCGCGCTTCGATGGCACCAGCTGGGTGCCGGAAGGTCCGGTGATTTCAACCGACGGCCTCGGCCAGTAAATCGGAACGGAGCAGGCTCCCAGCCTCTGGCGACGGCGCGAACTCGGTTCCAGGCGTCGTCGCCGGATGTCTATCCGCTGCCGTCAGGCGATCCCCGCCGAGGCTTTCGCTTGGCGCGCGTCGACGTTCCGTCGACGCTGCTTTGTAAGCGAAGGCCATCGACGAAGACGTCGACCATCCGCAGCACGCTCTTCTGCCAGCCCGGCTGGTCGTGCATGTAGCACATGCCGACGAGGGTCCGCAGCACGTCTTCAGGACTGATATCGGAGCGTATCTCGCCGGCGGCGACCGCGCGATCGAGAAGAGCGCCAACCGCTTTCGTCAGGCGATCGAACGAATAGGCTGAGAGTTCCGACGAGCCCTGTACGGCGAGCGCCAGTGCCGCTGACATACCCTTTTTGGTGGCCACGAACTCGACATTGGATCGCAGCCAGCGGCGCAAGGCGTCGACCGGCGACGCCTCGCCTTTCAACTGTTCCGCCAGCTCGCCGAGTTGCTGTACCTCGCGTCGATAGACGGCCTCGAACAGCGACTGGCGGGTCGGGAAGTGGCGATAAAGCGTCCCGATGCCGACCCCGGCTCGTCGTGCCACCGCCTCCAGACTTGCGTCCGGGCCGCCAGCGCTGAAGACGGCCTTTGCTGCCTCCAGAACGCGCTCGCGATTGCGAACCGCATCGGCGCGGGGCTTGCGAACGGTTGCTGCGGTCCGATCTGCCATCCGGTTAATCCAGTAATTCCTGCCTCTTGAAAAGCGGAGGATGCCTCCGTATATGCCAAATAAGCGCCAAATCCGGGCTATGCCAGCCGATCACCTCGCGGCGGGCAGACCCGGAAAGGCTCGATCCAGTTGGACGATAGCATTGATCGGAGCACTGCATGAACCTCTCCATCAGCCTCACCGTTAACGGCGCGCGGCGGGACGTCGAACTCGAAGACCCCCGGGTCACGCTGCTCGACCTCTTGCGCGAGCGTCTGCAGCTGACAGGAACCAAAAAGGGATGCGACCGCGGCCAATGCGGCGCGTGCACGGTCCTGGTCGATGGCCGACGGATCAATTCGTGCCTGGCTTTGGCGATCAGCCACGACGGCGCTGACGTCCTGACCATCGAGGGCGTCGCCCGCGGGGATCAGCTTCATCCGCTGCAGGCAGCTTTCATTGCTCACGACGGCTTCCAGTGCGGCTTCTGCACGCCGGGCCAGATCATGAGCGCGCTTGGCTTGATTCGGGAAGGGCAAGCCGGCGATGACCCGGAGCGGGTACGCGAAGGCATGAGCGGAAACCTCTGCCGCTGCGGGGCCTATTCCGGGATCACCGACGCGGTGCTGGAGGTACAGAAAAGCCTTGTCGAGGCCAACCAGAGGCGATCCGCATGAAGACCTTCGATTATATCAGACCCGCATCGATCGCCGAGGCCGTCGCGGCCGCCACCGAACCGGGCGCCGCCTATCTTGCGGGTGGCACCAACCTGCTCGACCTGATGAAGGGTGGAATCACGCGTCCGAACCGTCTCGTCGACGTCTCTCGCCTGCCGGGGCTCGACAGGATCGAACGTCTGCCCGATGGCGGCGTCCGCATCGGCGCGCTGGTTCGCAACGCCGATCTCGCGCACGATCCGGATTTCGCCCGTTTCTATCCTGCAATTGCCGAGGCATTGCTGTCTGGCGCCTCCGCACAGCTTCGCAACGCCGCAACCGTCGGCGGCAATCTCTTGCAGCGGACGCGATGCGGATATTTCTACGATGTCGCCAGCGCCTGCAACAAGCGCGAACCGGGCGCGGGATGCGATGCCCGTGACGGCGAGAACCGATTGCACGCCGTGCTCGGCTGGAGCGAGGCCTGCATCGCCACCCACCCGTCGGATTTCTGTGTGCCGCTGGTCGCCCTCGATGCTGTCGTGGAGATTGAGGGCGGAGCCGGCCGGCGCGAGGTCGCGGTCGAAGCCCTGCATTGTCTCCCCGGCGACACGCCGGCGCGAGAAAGCGCGCTTGAGCCCGGTGATTTGATCGTGGCGCTGCGGCTGCCGGGCGACGCGCGCGCGTTTTCAACGCATCAACGTTATCTGAAAGTCCGCGAACGCACTTCCTATGCGTTTGCCATCGTATCGGCCGCCGCGGCGTTGCGGATCGAACAAGGCACCATCCGAGAGGCGCGGCTGGCGCTTGGGGGCGTTGCCGCCAAACCGTGGCGCGCCCGCGCTGCGGAGGACAGTTTGCAAGGCGCCCGTCCCGGACCCGACGCCTACCGCCGCGCGGCGGAGGCAGCACTCACTGGAGCGAAACCTTCCGGCGACAACCAGTTCAAGATCGAGCTTGCGCAGCGGATTCTCGTTCGCGCCCTGACACTCGCCGCGGCGGGAACGCCGGAGCGCGTCGCAGCCCTTCCCGCCTCCCCTTTTTCCGCCCTGTCTGGAGCGCTCATCGATGCCTGAGATCCACCTCACCCAAGCTCCAGCTCATTTGCGGCACGGTTCGAATATCGGCCAGCCGCTGACCCGTCGCGACGGCGTCCTGAAGGTCAAAGGCGAAGCCCGCTATGCCGCCGATAACCACCCGGCCGGAATGCTTCATGCGGTTCTGGCGGTCAGCAGTATCGCGCGTGGCCGCGTGACTTTCCTTGACGTGCAAGCGGCCAAGAGCCACCCGGGCGTCGTCGAGGTCATGACCCCTGCCAACAAACCGCCTCTCGCGGAGGATCCGGACGCCAAGACCAACCCCTTCATGTTTCGGCTCGATCTCCTGCAGAACGATAAGGTGCGCTATGCGAACCAGTCGATTGCAGTCGTGATCGCCGAAACGCTTGAGGCTGCGACGGAAGGCGCCGCATTGCTGTCGCCACGATACGAAGTATTGCCTGCCCGCGTCGGTCTCGATGCCGGCGAAAGCTTCGTGCCGGCCGCCGTCGGCGTCGGCAATCCCTCCGAAATGCGGCGCGGCGACGTCGAGGCGGGTCTGGCAATGGCGTCGAAGCGCATCGACGCGACTTACGAGACGCCCACGCAGTACCACAATGCGATGGAACCGCACGCCATCGTGGCGGCGTGGGACGGCGATACGCTGTCGATCGATACGCCGACCCAGGGTCTCGCGATGGCCCAGGGGCGGATCGCCGGACTGTTCGGCATCTCACCGGACAAGATTCATATCCGCAGCCCCTTCCTGGGTGGCGGCTTCGGATCCAAAGGCCTGATCTCCGGGCCACAGATCCTCGGCATCATGGCAGCTCGAATGGTCGGCAGGCCGGTCAAGCTGGTGCTGCGCCGCGAACACATGTACGGCCCCGTCGGCCATCGTGCGCCCACCCGCCAGAGGCTTCGCATTGGCGCTGACGGTGACGGCTTGCTGACCGCGATCGATCATCACGCCAAGACGGTGTCGAGCAGCTTCGATGATTTCTTCGAGCCGGCCGCCGACGCCTCGCATACACTTTACGCGAGCCCTGCTATCGTCACATCCCATGAGGCGGTGCGAGTCGACACCGGTACACCGCTATTCATGCGAGCTCCCGGCGAGGCAACCGGCTCGATTGCGCTGGAAAGCGCGATCGACGAAGCGGCATGGGCCTGCGAGATGGATCCGCTCGCATTCCGTCTCAAGAACTATGCCGAAGTCGAGCCGATTTCCGGCAAACCGTTTTCCTCGAAAGCCTTGCGGGAATGTTATGCGCAGGGAGCCACGCGCTTTGGCTGGTCAAGCCGCCCGCTTGCGCCGCGACAATTACGCGACGAGGCCGGCTTGCTGGTCGGTTGGGGAGTAGGCACCGCGACATTTCCGGCGCTGATGTTTCAAGCCGAGGCGCGCGCGGTGTTGCGAAGCGACGGCTCCGGCCTGATGGAAACCGGAGCCCACGACATGGGCCAGGGCGCCTGGACCGCGCTCGCCCAGATCGCCGCCGACGGGCTCGGGCTCGAACTGGATCAGATGGAATTCAAGGCAGGCACGTCCGATCTGCCGGACGCCGGCATTGCTGGCGGCTCGGCTCATACCGCCACCGCGGGCATGGCCATCCACCATGCGGGTGCTGCCGCAATCGCGAAACTCGCGGATCTGGCCACCACCGATCAGCGCTCGCCCCTGTTCGGTTCGGGCAATGCGGGGGTGGTCGCGCGCGCCGGTCGTCTGTTCCGTCGCGACGATGAAATGAGAAGCGAGAGTTATGCCGACATCCTCGGCCGCGCCGGCCTGAAGGAGATCGAAGCCCGCGGCAAGGGCGCCCCCGACCCTGCGTCACAATCCACCTACGCCATGCATGCCCACGGAGCGGTGTTCGCCGAGGTTAAGGTCGATCCCGATCTCGGCCAGATCCGCGTCACCCGCCTGGTCGGCGCGTTCGCGGCGGGCCGGATCATCAATCCTCATCTGGTGCGCAGTCAGATCTTTGGCGGCATGATTTGGGGCATGTCATTTGCGCTGCATGAGCATGCCATCATGGACAGGCGCTCCGGCCGGACACTCAATCCCAACCTCGCGGAGTACCATATCCCTGTTAACGCCGACGTGCCGCACCTGGAAGCCATCATGGTCGACGAGCACGATCCGCACGTGAACGCGCTCGGCATCAAGGGTGTCGGCGAAATCGGCATCACGGGCTCGGCCGGCGCCGTCGCCAACGCGGTATGGCATGCGACCGGAATCCGGGTGCGTCGTTTTCCGATCAGGATCGAGGATCTTGTGACGCCCGCTTTAAACTAAACGATGACGAGTGCGTCGTCGGAGATGGGTGCCCTACCAACTTCGCGACGTATTCGCTTCATCACACCGGCGAAAACGCCTGTTCGTCGGGGTGCATCGGGAGCGGTCGGCTGACACCGAAATGCCGCTGAACTATGGCGGCGTTGACGCGCAACCTGCGTTGTTCTGTCCTCTTGATTGCAGGACTTGATTATAGGACTTGATGACATAACTCGCACGGTCGGGGTCCGTAAATCCTGATCGTTGGACGGATCACATTGCGGCGTGTAAGGTGAACGAGGATCAAGTTCACTGATGAGTCTTTCAAGCCCGTTTATCCGTCGGCCTGTCGCCACAACGCTGCTGACGTTCGGGTTGGTCGCCGCCGGCATCATCGCTTTTTTCAAGCTCCCCGTCTCGCCGCTGCCTGATGTCGATATCCCGACCATCTCGGTGCAGGCGACACTGCCAGGCGCGAGCCCCGGGGATGTTGCAACCACGGTCGCAAGTCCGCTGGAGCGCCACCTCAGTCAGATCGCCGATGTCACCGAGATGTCATCGGCGAGTTCGCTCGGCTCTACGCGGATCAATCTGCAGTTCGGCATCAATCGCAACATCAACGGCGCTGCCCGCGACGTCCAGGCAGCGATCAACGCAGCGCGCGCCGACCTGCCGACCTCGCTGCGGAGCAATCCCTCCTATCGCAAGTTCAACCCCGCTTCGGCGCCCATCCTCATCTATACGCTGACGTCGGACACGCTGCGCCCCGCTGAACTATATGACGCGGCTTCGACCGTGCTGGCACAGAAATTATCTCAGGTCGAAGGCGTCGGTGAAGTCAGCGTCAGCGGTGGATCGCTGCCCGCGGTACGCGTCGAACTCGTTCCGCAATCGCTCTACAAATACGGCATCGGCCTGGAAGACGTCCGCGCAGCGCTTGGCAGCGCCAATGCCCATAGTCCGAAGGGCGGCATCGACATCGGAGGCCAGCGCTACCAGATCTATTCAAACGATCAGGCCACCAAGGCGGCGGACTACAAATCGCTGGTGGTCGCCTATCGCAATGGCGCGGCGGTCCGCCTGACGGACGTCGGCGAGGTGCTCGATTCCGTGGAGAACCTGCGCAATCTGGGCCTTTCCAACGGCAAGCTGGCGGTCATGATGATCGTATACCGGCAGCCCGGCGCCAACATCATCGGAATGGTCGACCGCGTGAAAGCGCTGATGCCGCAACTGCGGGCTTCGGTCTCGCCCGCGATCGACGTCAGTCTTGCGGTCGACCGCTCGATCACCATCCGGACCTCGCTGCGCGACGTCGGAATCACGCTCATCATCGCCGTGATTCTGGTGATCCTCGTGGTGTTCGCGTTCCTGCGCAGTGCGCGCGCGACGCTGGTGCCAATGGCGGCGGTCGCAGTGTCGCTGGTCGCGACCTTTGCGGTCATGTATCTGCTCGGGTACAGCCTCAACATCTTCTCGCTGATGGCGCTCACGGTCGCGACCGGGTTCGTGGTCGACGACGCCATCGTCGTGCTGGAAAATATCTCCCGCCACCTCGATGCAGGCAAGCCGCCGCTGGAAGCCGCACTGCTGGGGTCGCGCGAGGTCGGCTTCACGGTGCTGTCGATGACCGTGTCACTGATCGCGGTGTTTGTCCCGATCCTGCTGATGGGCGGCCTGGTCGGCAAGCTGTTCCGCGAATTCGCCATGACGATCACCATTGCCATCGTGATCTCACTGCTGGTCTCGCTGACGACAACGCCGATGATGTGTGCCGTGCTGCTTCGCGCAGAGCGCGATCGGCCGCATGGGCGGATCTATCGAGCAAGCGAACGCGTCTTCGAGGCGCTGCTGAATTTCTACCGGCGGACACTTGCCGTCGCACTGCGTCATCCGCGCTCGGTCATGCTGATTCTCGCTGCAACCCTCGGCCTGAATTTCCATCTTTACGGCATCGTTCCAAAGGGCTTCGTCCCGCAACAGGACACCGGGCTGCTGCTTGGATCTATTCAGGCCGATCAAAGCATCTCGTTTCAACTGATGCAGCAGAAGCTCAAGCAGTTCGTCGACATCGTCAGAGCCAATCCGGCGGTCAACATCGCCATCGGTTTCACCGGCGGTGGCGGGCCGGGCCCGGGCGGAGGCTCGACCAACTCCGGCACCGTATTCGTCTCCCTGAAGCCGCTTCGCGACCGCGAGCTTTCCGCCGAGCAGGTGATCGGCGTGCTGCGAAGCGAACTCGCCGCGGTGCCGGGCGCCACGCTGTTCCTGCAAGCGGTGGGGGATCTCGGCGCCGGTGGACGCTCGGGTAACGCGCAGTATCAGTACACGCTGCAGGGATCGACGTTCGAAGAGCTGAACGAATGGACGCCGAAGATCGTTGCAGCACTTCAGACTGTGCCGGACCTCGCCGACGTCAGCAGCGACCAGATGAACAACGGTCTCCAGGCCAACGTGACCATCGACCGCGATGCCGCCTCACGACTGGGGGTAGCGGTCAGCCAGATCGACAGCACGCTGTACGATGCCTATGGTCAGCGGCAGGTCTCGACCATCTACGTGGCGCGCAACCAGTATCACGTGATCATGGAGGTCGCGCAGGCGTACCTGCAGAACCCGCAGACACTCAGGGATGTTTATGTCAGCACCTCGGGCGGACCGGCCAGCGGTTCGCAAACCACCAACGCCGTGGCCGGGACTGTCATGTCGTCGACGCAAGCCGCATCCGTCAATTCGGTAGCGGCCAGCGCGGTCCGGAATCTTGCAACCAATTCGATCGGCGCCACCGGCAAAGGCGCATCGTCGACAGGCACGGCGGTCAGCACCAGCCAGGAGACGATGATTCCGCTATCGAGCGTCGCCCGATTTACGCAAGGCCAGACACCGCTTGTCGTCAACCATCAGGGAGTTCTGGTCGCGAACACGATCTCGTTCAATCTCGCCCCCGGCGTTTCGCTGAGCACGGCGATTACGACGATCGAGGAGACCATGAACCGCATCGGGGTTCCGGCGACCATCCGCGGCTCGTTCCAGGGCGCCGCCAAGATCTTTCGGGAATCGCTCAGCAGCGAGCCGTTTCTCGTCCTCGCGGCGTTCGCGACGATCTACATCTCGCTCGGGATGCTCTATGAGAGCTTCGTCCATCCGCTGACGATCCTGTCCACGCTGCCCTCGGCCGGCGTCGGCGCGGTTCTGGCGCTGATGCTGTTTCATACCCAGTTCGACATCATTGCGATGATCGGAGTGATCCTGCTGATCGGCATCGTGAAAAAGAACGCCATCATGATGATCGATTTCGCGCTCGACGCCGAGCGTACGCTTGGCCTGTCACCGGCCGATGCAATCTACCAGGCTTGCCTGCTGCGCTTCCGGCCGATCATGATGACCACCATGGCGTCCCTGCTCGGCGCCATCCCGCTGATCGTCGGCATGGGCGAAGGCAGCGAGTTCCGCCAGCCGCTCGGCATCACCATCATTGGAGGACTGTTCCTGAGCCAGATCCTGACCCTCTACACCACACCGGTGGTCTATCTGTATCTCGATCGCTTCCGGCATTGGGCCAGGCGAAGGCGGCGGGGCAGCTGATCGCCGCGACAAGAAATCCTGAACGAAAACGCCACGCTTGCAAAGACCTAACGCTCGTTAGAAACTGTTCCAGGCGAACCCATCCGTGGATCAACCATGGAGAGCTGAACCAGGTTGAGATCAAGAGGGAGGATGCCAATGGATCGCGCCACCGAGATCGCATTGTGCAAGAAGCTCTTACACTATGTCGACACGCGGACCACCGCGCTCGCCGACGCGCCATGGGAAAACAGCGTCGACGCCTTTGCCTCGCCGGAGCGTCTCGCCCGCGAACAGCAGACCCTGTTCCGCGATTACCCGCTTTTGATGGGCATCTCTTCGGAATGGGCCGAGCCCGGCCAGTACCGCACCGACGATCTTGCCGGCATTCCGATTCTGATGGTACGCGGCAACGACGGCGTCCTGCGCGCGTTTCTCAACGTCTGCCGCCACCGCGGCGCCAAGGTCGCGGATGGTTGCGGTGCAACGAAGTTGTTTCGTTGTCCTTACCACGCCTGGACCTACGATCTTGCCGGGCAACTGAAAGCCATCCCCGCCGAGGCGGCGTTCGCCAATGTCAGGGAAAGCCGCCCCTCGCTGACAGCTCTGCCGCTGTGCGAGAAATACGGATTGGTCTGGGTCGTGCCGCGCCCAGCATCAGATGGGGCGACCGCGTTCGACATCGATCCGTGGCTCGGTGGCCTCGGACCGGAGCTCGCCTCTTATCGTATCGATACCTATCATCGCTACGATCGCCGGCTGGTGCCGGAGCAGGCGAACTGGAAGATTCTCGTCGATACATTTCTGGAAGGCTATCACATCGGATTCCTGCACAAGGATTCGCTGGGCTCGATTCTTTACGGCAACATCAGCGACTTCGAGGCTTTCGGAAACAACGCGCGTGTCATCCTGCCACGCAAGAAACTGGCTCGCCTGCGTGAACAGCCCGAAGCAGAATGGAGCCTGATGCGCAATACCGCCATGGTCTATCTGCTGTTTCCCAACACGCTGTTCGTACCGCAAGGCGATCACATCGAGATTCAGCGGATCTTTCCGGTCGACGGACGGATCGATCGCGCGGTCATGGAAACCGGATTTTATGTGCCGAAGAAGCCCACCACCGAGGAAGAAAAGCTGCATTGGGAGAAGAATTTCGACCTCTTGGTCAAGGTCGTTTCCAACGAGGATTTCCCGACCGGGCGCAGCATGCAAATCGGATTCGGCTCCGGCGCCCAAACCCATGTCGTGTACGGTCAGGTTGAGCCCGGGATGATTCACTACCACCAGGGCTTGCGCCGCGCGCTGAGCCTGCCGGTCGATGCCGGCGCGCCGAAGGATCGATAGGCACTACTAACTGGATCAATTCGGGGTGTTCATCATGGACGCCCTTTTTGGAGGAACGAATGAAGCTGGACGGCAAGGTCGTGATCGTAACCGGGGCCGCGCGCGGCATCGGTCAGGAATATGCCCGGGCATGCGCAAACGCCGGCGCAAAAGTGGTTGCGACCGACATCAACGATTGCGGCCAGACCCTCGATTCAGTGACGGCGGCCGGCGGCGATGCGATCGCGGTCAAGGTCAATGTCAGCGACATCCAAGCGACTGACGCGATGGTCGCCGCCGCCATTGAGGCGTACGGCCGCGTCGACGGGCTGATCAACAATGCCGCGCTCTATGGGACGCTTCGCGGGGGCAAGTTCGACGCCATCAGCGAGGCCGACTGGGACGCAACCATGGCGGTCAACGTCAAGGGCATCTGGAACTGCTGCAAGTCCGCGGTACCCGCGATGCGCAAGACCGGCGGCGGCAGCATTGTCAACATCACCTCGCTTGCCGCAACCTACGGTCTCGCCTATGCGATCCACTATACGACCTCAAAAGCCGCGGTTATTGGCCTGACGCGCGGCCTCGCCCGCGAACTGGGCCGCGACAACATCCGCGTCAACGCGATTGCGCCAAGCGCCGTTCTGACGGAGGGCACGCAGGAATTCTTCGGCGCCAAACACGCCAAGGCGCTGGAGGTCATCGCCGCCTCGCAGTCCATTCCCCGCAATCTCGTTCCTTCCGATCTGGCCGGAACGGCGATCTGGCTGCTGTCCGGCGCGAGCGATTTCGTAACCGGCCAGACCATCTCGGTGGACGGCGGCACCGTGATGAATTAGCCGGCAGCAAGTCGATATTGCGCGACGGCGATCGGGGCGCGAGCGCGGCCTAAGTCAGGGTTCCGCCACGATTGTCAATGTGCGCGATACCGTTCCAGCGAAAGAGCTTCGATCGGGACCTCGGGTTTTCGTTCGAGCAGACAGTCCGCGAGAATCCGGGCTGCGCCGCAGGCCATCGTCCAGCCCAAGGTTCCGTGGCCGGTGTTGAGATAAAGATTCCTGTATCGCGTCTTTCCGATGATGGGCGGTCCATCCGGTGTCATCGGCCGCAATCCACTCCAGAACGACAGACCTTTGAGATCGCCGCCGCGTGGAAACAGGTCCATCAGCGAACGCTCCAGCGTCGCACGGCGGCCATCAGCCAGCTTGATCTGGTATCCTCCCAGTTCGGCCGTACCGCCGACGCGGATTCGATCCCCAAGGCGGGTAATCGCAACCTTGTAAATCTCGTCCATCACCGTCGATTGAGGGGCACCCTCCTCTTCCGCAAGCGGCACGGTAATGGAATAGCCCTTGACCGGGTACACGGGAATATCGATCCCGATCGGCCTCAGCATCAGCGGCGAAAAGCTGCCCAGCGCCATGATGTAGACGTCGGCGACCACCGGTCCGGAGTCGGTGGCGACGGTCGTGATGCGATCGTTCTCGACGCCGATGTTGTCGATCCGCGTATTGGACAGGAAGCGAACGCCGGCCGCCTCGGCCATCGCCATCAACCGTTGTGTAAAGAGATAGCAGTCGCCGGTTTCGTCGTCGGGGAGCCGGAGGCCGCCGGCAAACGACACCCGGGCGGTCGCAAGACCCGGCTCCGCCCGTATGCAACCCTCGCGGTCCAGCACCTCGAACTTGACGCCATACTGGCGCAGCACCGTCACATCCTTGCCGATGGAATCGAGTTGGGATTGCTTTCTGAACAGCTGCAATGTGCCCTGACTGCGGTGATCATACGAAATGCCGGTCTCGGCGCGCAGCGCCCGCAAACAATCACGGCTGTATTCGGCGATCGGAACCATTCGCGATTTGTTGATGGCATAGCGATCAGCCGTGCAATTGCGCAGCATCTGCAACACCCAGCGCCACATGAACGGATCGAACTGCGGATGCACCACCAGCGGTCCATGCTTGTCGAGCATCCACTGAACGGCCTTGAGCGGCACGCCGGGACCCGCCCATGGCGAGGCATACCCCGGCGAAATCTCGCCGGCGTTGGCAAAGCTGGTCTCGAGCGCAACGCCGGCCTGGCGATCGACGACCGTCACCTCGAAGCCCGCTTTGGCAAGATAATACGCTGACGTAACGCCGATAACCCCGGCGCCCATGACCAGGACTTTCATCAGACCGAACACCTCTACGGCATGCCGTGAAACCCCAGTATGCCTTCATATATGTAGAATGTATGAACTAACGTTTCCATGTCGCTCTGTCGACTGGCGATGATATAGCTCGCGATGCGAAGTGGCTTCGGCGTGAACATATTTCGGCACAGGCGCGGCGACTTGTGTCATGTGCGGCACACCGACGGTTTCGTGGATCCCTGTTCGACTCTCGCCTGCCGCCATCAAATCTGGAACGACTTGACGTTGTATCCAGCAGCGAACGTTCTTTCAAAGGCGGCCGCAGCGCGAACGACGTCGTCCTCGCAATGCGAGCGTCCGACGATCTGCAAACCAACCGGCATGCCGTCAGGCGCGAACCCCGCGCAGACCGAAGCTGCGGGGTGCCCGGTGAGATTGAAGGGGTACGTATAGTAGACCCACGAAACGAGATTTCGATCTGTGAGTCCATCCGGGATATTCTTGCCCACGTCCAGCGAGGTCACCGGTATAGTCGGGGAAATCAGAAGGTCGTACCGATCGAAGAAAGCGCGAACGTGCTCTCGCAACGCGTACCTGGCAAAAACCTTGGTATAGTAATCGCGCATTTCCTGCGACAGGGCGGGTTCTAGGACATCAGCTACAGCCGGATCCAACGATTCGCGCTGATGTTCGATGAAGGAACGAAGCCGAATGCCGACACCGGCGTAGAACTCCGCCGTCCAGAGATCGGCGGGGTCGACGTCAAAGACATTTTCAACAAGATCGACGTGGCAACCGAGCTGTTCAAAGGTTTGAGCTGCGCGGTCGGTGATCTTTACCATCTCGGGATCGGGTCGTGCGTAGCCGAAGGTCGGACTATACGCGATCCTCATACCGGCGACGGAGACAGATACAGCTGCCGTTACGTCCGGCACCGGACCTGCGACACCAAACGCATCACGGCGATCGAAGCCGGCGATAACCGAGAACAACAGCGCCATGTCGGCCACGGACCTGGCAAGCGGCCCGACATGCGCAAGCGTTGGTGTCGCCGATGTCGGCGAAACCGGCACGCGTCCGAACTGTCCCTTGAGTCCGACCAATCCTGTGAAAGCCGCCGGAATGCGAATTGACCCTCCTCCGTCCGTGCCCAAGGCAAACGGGGTAATGCCGGCGGCCACTGAAGCCGCCGCCCCGGCACTCGAACCGCCCGGCGTCTTCGCCAAATTCCACGGATTTCGCGTAATCCCGGTCAGAGGGCTATCACCGACCGGCTTGCAACCGAACTCACTTGTCGTGGTCTTGCCGATCAGAATTCCGCCGGCTGCCTTGGCGCGCTCGACGGAGGGCGCGTCAACCGTTGCGACGTTGTCCGCCATGGTGCGGGAGCCAGAGGCGTACCCCACTCCCTTGACGGCGATAAGATCTTTGACGGAAAACGGGATGCCATGGATTGCGCCGAGCGGCGCTCCGTTCATGACGGCATCTTCTGCCGCGCGCGCCGCGGCAAGGGCCTGTTCCGGCATCAGGATGTAAAACGCATTAAGCGTCGACTGGGTTGCCTCGGCCTTCGCGAGCGCCCGTCGCGTGAGATCGAGCGGCGAAATCTCCTTGGCCGCGATGCGCTGACGCATCTCCACCGCGCTCATGGCATCGAATTCAATCGACATCGGCGTGACCTCCATGAGATGCCCGGAAGATAAGGATCTTCCGGGCCGTTCGACTGGCGCTACTGCCGGCGCATGATTAGCCGACGATCGCGAAGGCGCGCACCGGCGACCCTGAGCCACCCTTGAACTTCAACGGGACCCCGAAGAACTGGAATTCGCCTTTGCCGAGCAATTCCTCGAGATTGACCAGCCACTCCCAATGGCTGATGCCGAGGTCCCGGCACAACCGGTGCTGCGCGAAAATATTGTCGGTCGGTTTGTCGGTCGATGGTCCTTCCACGCCGTGCATCTTCGACTTGCGGTCAAAAAGCCAGCGGGTGGCTTCAACCGTCAGCAACGGATTTTTCCAAACCGAATCGATCGACGGATAATTTCGCTTATGAAAGCCGGTGCACAACAGCACGATATGTCCGTCCACCTTCACGCCGGCCTTTTTCTCCGCGGCTTCCATGTCCGCCGCGGTGATGTCGCCCAGGTCTGGAATATGCTGCAGGTCGAAGCAGACCGCCTTTCCCATAAAGGTCTCCAGCGGCATTTCGTCGACGGGCGCCCCTTTCGGATTGACGTGGCGGTAGGCATCGACATGCGTGCCGACATGGTCAAGCATGGCGATGAAGTTCGTCTGAAATGTCATGGCGTCTCCGGGTACGCCGAGATTCTGCGACTTGGTGCTTTCGTGACTCATGTGCAGCGCAATGACAGGACGCTGAAACAATTTGTGCGCCGGCATGTTGTCTTCGATGGTGAGGCTGAGGTCGATGATGCGTTGAGCCATGTCTACTCCTGAGGCTTTGAGGTTAGGTTAGGTGGTAATTTCTTCTTGCCGAGAAATGCTTCCATCACATCCGGGTTGCGCGACAACGCGGCGCTCGGGCCCTCGTGCGCAATGCGCCCGTTGGCGACGACAAAGCCATAGTCGGCAATTGCCAGCGCGTAGGATGCAAGCTGCTCGACGAGGAGAATGGTGAGTCCCTCCTTGTTGAGCGCAGTCAACACCTTCATCAGTTGATCTACGTTCTTTGGCGCCAATCCGAGCGAGAGCTCATCGATGACGAGCAACTCGGGCCTCGCCATCAATCCACGGGCGATCGCCAGCATTTGCTGTTCACCGCCCGACATGCTGCCAGCCTGCTGATGCAAACGCTCCTTCAGGCGCGGGAATATGTCGAAGACCTTCTCCAGCATCGCGCGTGATGCCGGCTGATTTAAGCCGCCATGCAGATAGGCTCCAAGAATCAGATTATCTTCGACCGTCTGATCCCGGAACAGAAGCCGGCCTTCCGGCACCATGACCAAGCCACGCGAGACCTTGCGGTCTGCGCTCAGGCCGGTTGTATCCTCGCCGCGGAAATAGACCTTTCCGCCGGAAGGCCGCACCAGTCCAGTGGCGCCGCGCACCATCGAAGATTTTCCAGCGCCGTTGTTGCCAATGACTGCGACCAATTGGCCGCGCTTCACACTCAGCGAGATATCCCGCACGGCGACTGCTGCGCCGTAGCGCAATTCCAGCTTCTGGATTTCAAGCAGGATATCGCTCATGCGGCTGTCTCTGCATGAGCGATCGAAGTACCGAAATAAGCTTCAATAACGCGGGGGTCGACTTGAATAGCGGCGGGAGCATCGCTGGCAATGACCTGACCGTAATCCAGAACAGTGACGTTGTCTGCCAGCGCCATGATGAGGTCGACATGATGCTCGATCAGCAAAATGGAAATGCCCAACTCGGCAATACGGCGGATCATCGCTTCGAGATCGTCGATTTCCTGTGTTGTCAGGCCGGCCGCGGGCTCATCGAGCAGCAGCAGGCGCGGCTTGCTCGCTAGCGCCCGCGCGATTTCGAGACGGCGTTGCAGGCCGAACGGCAGGAACCGCGCTTCTTCGTTCGCGTATTGCGAAAGACCGACAAAGGCGAGCAATCCAACCGCCGCTCGGCGGCATTCGATTTCTTCGCGGCGCATGCGCGGTGTGCGTAACAGGGCCTGAAAAAGGCCATAGGACAGGCGCTGGTCATAGCCCGCCATGACATTTTGCAGTACGCTCAATTCGCCGAATAGCTCGGTGTTCTGAAACGTGCGCGCCAGGCCGAGCCGCGCAATGTCGAGCGAACGCCGTCCGATCAATTCAACGCCGTCGAATTCGCAACGGCCCTCGTCGGGCAAATAGAATCCCGAGATCGTATTGACGAAGGTCGATTTCCCCGCCCCGTTCGGCCCGATCAGCGCATGAATCTCGCCGCCTTTTACGCGCAGCGAGGCCTTCGTCAAAGCGCTCAGCCCACCAAAGCGTACCGTGAGCGAAGTGGCTACCAGTTCGGCGGCGAGCATTTTCTTCTCATAGCGCAACGAGTTTTCGACCGACATACCATCCGCAGCGTCAGGAACCGGATCGGCCGGCCGCAGCCGATCGAAAGCGTATTTCAGGGTACCGACGATACCGCGCGGCAATACGAACATCACGATCAGCAGCAGCGCGCCATAGGCAAACTTCTGCCAGAGCTGAAACTGCTGCAGATATTCCGGCAGATAGGTCAGGAGGTAGGCGCCGATCACCGGACCAAAGGTCGAGCCCGCGCCGCCCAGAATGACCATCAGCAGGAACCGCACGCTATCCGAAAACGTGAAGATGTCTGGCGAGATGTAGGAGTTCAGAAAAGCATAAAACGTGCCCGCGATACCGGCGGTAATCGACGATATCACGAAGGCCATCGTCCGCAGGCCTGTGGAGTTTATTCCCAGAGCCCGCGACGCGGTTTCGCTCTGGGACACCGCGAGCATTGTGCGTCCAAAACGGGATATCTTGAGGTTATGAATAAGGAGCGTAAGCACGAACAGTGTGACGGCCAAGATGCCGTAGAACGCAAAACCGGAAAGCCGGACGCCGAAAACATTTGGCTTTGGAATTGAACTCAATCCTGTCGTGCCACCCGTCAACGATTGCCATTCAATCGCGACGTTCTCGACAATAATGCCGAAGGCGATCGTGACGACAGCAAGATATACGCCGCGCACCCGTACGGTCGGATAGGCCAGCAGCACACCGAACGCTGCGGAAACCACGGCTGCACCGAGGCAGGCCGCGACGATGTCAAACCCAAGGCGCATGGCAAGGATGGCGCCGCTATAAGATCCAAGTGCAAATAGTCCGGCCTGCCCGAGTGACACAAGCCCTGTCAGCCCAACGAGAACGTTGAGACCGACCGCTATCATCCCGTATATCAGGAACAACATGAACAGCCGCAATTCATACTCGTTGCTCGCCATCAGGGGCACGGCGACAAGGATGGCGGCGAAGACCAGAAAACCGAACGGGACGAGATATCTCATACCTTGAGCACCTCGCGCTTGCCGAACAGCCCCTGCGGAAACGCCAACAGCACCAGGATCATGACACCGAAACCAATGATTTCGCGCGCCGATGTCGAAATGTAGCCTTCGACGAATTTCTCCATGACCCCAAAGCAGAGTCCGGCAATCACCACGCCCGGTGCGCTGGTAATACCAGCGATAATTGCGACGGCAAAACCTTTAAGTCCCAGCAGAGCGCCCATGCTCGCGGATACTTGAATGACCGGAGCCACGAGCACGCCGGCTGCAGCGCCGAACAACGATGCCAGGCCAAAAGAGAAGGCAACGATGCGGTTGACGTTGATGCCCATCAGCGCGGCGGCACGCTTGTCATGCGCGACCGCCTGCATGGCCCGACCGATCAACGTGTGTCGCTGCATCAGCCTCAGGCCGATCATCACCAGAACGGCAACGGCCGGGATAAGCAGCTCTTGCGGATAAACGCCGGCGCCGAAAATATGAACGGCGCTCTTGACGCCAGGCGACGCCAGGGGGCGCGAGAAACCGCCAAACTGCAACGTCGCGAGCGCCTCGATCATCACGCCAACCGCAATGGTGGTCAGCATCCAACCGATGGAGTTTGCCGCAACCGTGAATGGTCGCATCGCAAAACGCTCCAGCAGCACGCCGAAGACGCCTCCCGCAACGATCGCGAGCAAACATGCGATCGGCATCGGCAGGCCGGCATCCACACCGACTACCGCCAGAACCGCGCCGAGCATCAGCGTGTCGCCGTGCGCAAAATTCACGGCCTTGGCGGCCGACCACATGATGTGGAATCCCAGCGCCACGAGCGCGTAAATTCCGCCAATGGCAAGGCCCGACAGGGTGTATTGGATAGTCGTTGTCACAATGGGGCGATCACTCGAGATTAGCCGGTTCGGAACTTCGGCAGCGATCGATCCGAAACGTCCGGATGTTCGGCGGCAATTTTGCCAATGAGGCCTTTTGTCTGTCGGCGAGCGTCAGACAGGCGCTCGTCGCGCTTCCATCCGGCACCACGGCTCAGAACGTTCGGCCGGGACGGCGCATTTGTCAGTTGCTCTTGCCGTAAGAGGTTTGTTCGATCGGCATCAGCTTGCCGTCGGCCCAGACCGTCAGCTTGTAGTATTTAGGCAGAATGGCATCCTGGCGCTCAGGATCCTTTGCGTCAAAGGCTGGCTCATAGTCGGCGACGAGACCATCGTAGTTAACCGTGTACAGCGCTTCGCGAACTTTCTGCCAGTCGTAAGCGCCTGCCTTTTCGATCGCCTTGGCAATGATGTGAACGGCGTCGTAGGCGTTGGCGACGCCCGATCCCATTTTGATCTCCGAGGGATCCTTGATGCCATATTTGGCCTTCAGCTTGTCCCAAAACGCCTGCTTCTTGGGATCCATGGAGCCCATGAACGTATACGTCTGCACGACCTCCACGCCGTTGGCGAGCGGGCCTGCGAGTTCGCCGAGATTTCCAGCGATGCCCCACGCGCCGATGATGGTGGGTTTCCAGCCTACCTTGTCCATCGATCGCACGATCTGATTGCCTTCTCGATCAAGCGCCCAAAGCAGAATGAGATCCGCTCCGGCGTCCCGTGCACGGATCACCTGCGGGGTCATATCCTGATCAGCCCAGTTGAATGTCTCTGCAGCCACCAGTTCCTTGCCGACCCTCGACATCGCATCCTTCACGTCGGGCAAGGCGCCATTACCCCACCCCGTATTCTCGTAGAAGAACGCGATCTTTCCTGTCTTGGAAGATTTGAGTGCCTGTTCGACAAGGAAGCGAGCCACCCACTTGTCTTTCGCGGAAACGCGAAACATGAAATTCGGGTTGCGGCCGTTCTCGATCGCCTTGGTGTTGGCCGCCAGCACGCCGACATAGGGGATGCCGATCTCGTTCACAGGCTCGGCTTGGGCAACGGCAACCGTGGAATGGTATCCGCCGAGGATCGCAACGCATTTATCCGCCAAGGCGACCCGGCGGGTGTTGTCGACGCCGCGAGGAGGCGCGCCTGCGTCATCATACTGAACGAAACGCAGGGGTTTGCCCAGAACGCCGCCCTTGGCATTGATTTCATCGATGGCGATTTCCGCGCCCATCCTGATGGCAAGGCCACCGAAAGCGGCCGGACCCGTGATAGCCGCGGAATTGCCAATACAGGGCTCTTGTTGAGCGAGCGCCGAAGTCGAAAACAATCCCAGCAGCGCTGCCGCAACCATAGCGCCGCACGACTTATTCTGTAAAAACATGTCGAGCTTTCCCGCTTTTTTCGGTGACCGAAACCAGCCACGGCCCATTTACAGTGGCGAGCTAACGGCAAACAAATCTCGTAAACAAAGACCAAATTCCGATCAAAGCTATAGGAAAAACCTATGGAAAAATATGACGTGCCTTTCTATGATGCAGCAGGGTGACCTGCATCCAGCTGAAACTACAAGACAGTTCGCAATCATAGGCAATCGTTTTTACAAATGCATGTTTTGAGTGCAGGTCGTCGTCAAGTATTGAAGTATCCAATCAGGGTCCGGGATGGATTTGCGCCAGCTTAAATACTTCGTTCAGATCGCCGAAACCGGCAATTTTTCTCGTGCAGCAGAGGTACTGCGTATAGCCCAACCGTCGCTTAGCCAGCAGATCAAAAGCCTCGAAGAAGAACTCGGCGTGACGCTGTTTGTGCGGCATGCCAGAGGTGTCACCGCCACCGAACAAGGCCAGCAACTGTACGATCATGCGCGACGAATCCTTCAAGAGATCGACGACGCCAAGGACACACTGCGCTCGCAGACATCGGATCCCTCCGGCCGGGTCTCCGTCGGTCTGGCTACTTCCGCCTGTCGCGGGCTGTCAATGCCGCTTCTACGCGTCATGGCCGAGCGCCTGCCGAACGTGACGGTGCATCTCGTCGAGGCGATGACCGCATATCTTGACGAACTGATCCAGGCCGGCCGCCTCGACGTGGCGCTTCTTTATGACCACAAGGCGTTCGAGCACGTTGCGTGGACCGAGATGATCACTGAAGACCTTATGTTGTTCGTGCCGACAAAGAGCCCGATCGCCAAACGAAAATCCGTTTCGTTCAAAAAATTGTTCAATTTTCCGATCGTATTGCCGGGCCGTCCAAACGTGCTGCGAATTGTGATCGAGCAAATTGCCGCGCGTTACGATATCAGACCGGTCGTCAAGGACTGCGACAGCCTGCCCGCCATTGCCAAGCTGGTCTGCGATGCAGACTTCATGACGATCATGCCGCATTTTGCATTCATCGACGAGATCGCTAGAGGCGAGATGGTGCCCGTACCCATCGTCGACCCGACTCCATCATGGACACTCTCGGTCGTCGTGTCCCAAAGGACCATGCACACCCGCGCCAGTGAAGCCGTTGCCCGCGTAATGGCAGAACTGATCGCAGACATGGTTGAGCAAGGCACGTGGCGTGCAAAGCTGCGCGGAGGAAAAGGCGTACGCTATTCGTCAGGATAATGTGAGAGCAGACAGCATATACGGGCATCTCATTTCAGTAATTCGCCTTGTCGTCCACGCCGTGCCCGCGCTTGGGAACGAGAACGGTCCGCTCGAACGACATGAATTGCGTGCCGTCGGCTTTCTTGCCGAGCGTCTTGACCGACACCACGCCCTGGGTGGGCCGCTTGGCGGACTCCCGTTTATTGAGGACTTCCGACTCGGCGTAAATGGTGTCTCCGACGAAAACAGGCGCTGTAAGCTTGATGTCGTTCCAGCCCAGATTGCCGATGGCCTTTTGGCTGACGTCGCTGACGCTCATGCCGGCGACAATCGAGAGGGTCAGGCAGCTGTTCACCAAGGGTCGGCCGAATTCCGACTTGGCCGCGTAAGCCTCGTCGAAATGCAGGGGATGCTGATTCATGGTCAAGAGCGTGAACCAGGTATTGTCCGTCTCCGAGATGGTCCGGCCGGGTCGATGTTCGTAGATGTCGCCGATCTCGAAATCCTCATAGTAGCGGCCGTAGCTTTCGCGCAACCGGCGCCCGCCAACGTTTTTCATTGTCGCAACCATTGTCGCTCTCCCTTGTCGCGCCGTCTTAGTGGACCTTGCCCCCAAGCGCCTTCTGAATACCGGTTATCGCTTCGGTGTCCTGCCCGAGGTCGGGCGTGTGCAAGTTGATCTGCGCCGGCTCGTCCGCAAAGTGAATCGGCGTCGAGATGTGCTTTCGCCCCTGCCCGTCCATCACCACCATCCCCCTCGCCAGCAGCTGCGGATCCGCCAGCGCCTCCGGAAAGGTTTGCACGGGCCCGAAACAGACGTCGAGGTCCAACAGCCATTCGGTCCAGTACGCGAGGGGCTTGCCGCGAAACAACCCGTCGAAGTAAGCGATCACCGGCGCCTGATGTGGTCCCGGACCCCGCAGGCAGAGATCGATGAAGTCCGAACGTCCCAGGGCATTGAGCAAATTGCGGATGAACTTCGCTTCCTGCCCCGCCAGGGTCAAGTACCGGTCATCCGCTGTGCGGTAGATGCGATAAAACGCTGCGCCACCCGTGGTTCGCTCATGCTTGGCGACCTGCTGCCGGCCTTCGGCGATTGCTGGTCCGAGAACGTTCACGCAGGCGGATATCATCGAATCGTGCATCGAAAGGTCGATGTAGTCGCCAAGTCCGGTTTGCACGCGCCGCAGCAGCGCCATCAGCACGGCCGAAAGGCCCTGCAAGCCGGAAACGATATCCGCCACCGGTACGCCCGGAATTGCCGGAGCGCCATCGTTTCCGAGCGTGATGCTGAGCACGCCGCTGATGGCTTCGACCGCCAAATCGTGCGCGGGTCTCCGGAGATATGGGCCGTTTTGGCCGAACGCGCTGATCGAACAATAGACGATGCGGGGATTGCGCGCCTTCACCCG
>Ga0209006_10001287_pt1 | contig 22753 bp, 16 predicted proteins | sample JacPin_JW_Ref_O2_FD_188567 | JGI IMG/M metagenome (GOLD analysis project Ga0209006, IMG submission 188567) | Forest soil microbial communities from Algoma, Ontario, Canada - Jack Pine, Ontario site 1_JW_Ref_O2 (SPAdes) (version 2) | ecosystem: Environmental > Terrestrial > Soil > Boreal... | reverse complement strand
AAGGCACGTTCATGCCCTCGCGCTCCCAGGAATTCAGCAGCAATTTCGGTAGAGCGGTCCGTGCCAGGTAGCCCAACAATAGCCCGACCGCTCCGCCGAGCGCCGCGAGCATCAGGCTCTCCGTCAGAACCTGGCGCAGTATTCGGCTGCGTCCTGCCCCAAGCGCCAGGCGAACACTCATCTCTCTCTGTCTCGCCGATGAACGCGCCAGCATCAAGTTCGCGATATTGGCACACGCAATCAGGAGTACGAATCCCACCACTGCCAGCAGTACGTGCATCGGCTGTGCAAACTGCCTGCCTTCAAAATTCAATCCGCGGCTGCCATCTTCTAGCTCCAATCGCGGCATCGTGTCGTTTTTTGCCACGGTCATGGTGGCGTGAATTGCGGCACTGAGTGCGAAGTTCAAGGCCGCCTGAGCCTGCTCCAAAGGCACGCCCAGCTTCTCACGCGCCATCAACTGCACCCACCAGATGTTGCTGTTTGAAAGCAAAGGACCGCCGTCGCCCAACTCGCCCTTGACCAGCGGAAGCATCGACAACGGCATGAATATGTCGGCAGAACTCTGCACGCTCTTCGCTCCGGTAAAGGCCCGCGGATTCACGCCAATGATCGTCACCGGAGTCATGTTGACGGTAATCACCTTTCCTATCGCATCCGGAGCCTTCCCGAACGCTCGCTCCCACAATCCCTCGCTGATGGTCGCTACCGCACCCGTGCCCGGCGCTCGGTCATCGGAAGGCAGAATGGGCCGCCCCAGCGAGGTTCGCACACCCATCTCCTGATACAAGTTCCCCGAGACCAATTCCAGATGAACTGCCTGCGCCGAACCGTCAATCGTTGCATTTGCCTGAATGTTTTCCTTGAAGGCGAAGATCTCGTCGAGTATGTGGTTCTCTCTTCGCAATTGCTGGTAGACCGGATACGTGAACGAATCGGATCGAACTCCCCCAGCGGGAACCGGCTCCGAGCCGCAGCCCCAGCAAGAGTGCACCACACTATGTTCGTCTGAGACGACAGTAAACAGGCGCAGTTGCTCAGGATGTGAGACACCGAGCCGGGCATAGAGAAGTTGATTTGCCAGCGAAAAGATGGATGTATTGGCTCCAATCGCAAGCGCCAGCGACACCACGGCAATCGCGGTAAACGCGGGACTCTTGCGCAGAATGCGCGCGCCATATTGCACGTCGTTCCACAGATCATCCCACCAGCGCAATCCCAGCGATGCGCGGACGGCATCCTTGTGCGACTCGATGCCGCCGAATTCGATGCGCGCGCGACGCACGGCTTCGGACGCGGGGACGCCACTCCGCACCAGATCCGCGGCATAGCTGTCGATATGAAAACGCACTTCCGCCTCCAGGTCGGTTTCGAGGCGCTGGCGGTTCAGGACCCACTTCAACCAGGAACGAAGTCGTGTCAGAAGGTTCATATTTCCTCCGGCCTCGTACGCAGAATGCCGGCGATCACCGACGCCATGTGGTTCCACTTTTCTGTCTCCGACTGGAATTGGCGTTTGCCGCCCGCGGTCAGGCGATAGAACTTCGCCTTCCGGTTGTTGTCAGACTCGCCCCATTCACTGGTGATCCAGCCCTGGTGCTCCAGCCGGTAGAGAGCCGGGTACAACGACCCTTGCTGGATCTGCAATTGCTCGCCAGATATCTGTTGAATTCGCAGCAGCACGCCGTAGCCATGCAGCGGGCCAAGCGACACCGCTTTGAGGATCAGCATGTCCAGAGTGCCTTGCAAAAGATCGACCTGCTTGCCCACAATCTCTCCTTGTCTGCCTAGGAGACGATATCAACACACTCCTAGAGTGTCAAGGAGAGTGAGCTGACAGGCAGCTGCAGGGGATCCTTCCGAATTCCGCTCTGCTTACAACTTTGCCCTAAGCATGCTGATGACGTCATCGGAGGTGATCACGCCGGTCAGCTTATTGTGCTCATCGACTACGGGCATCATCAGGAGGTTGTATTTGTCGAACAATTCCGCGACTTCATTCTCGCCGACGCCTTCATGACTCAGGATGAGCGGCTCCTGGGTCAGCGACAGCATGGGAGTACCTGGGTCCGCGAGGACAATCTTGGCCAGGGGCACTGCGCCCACCAAGGTTCCATGGGAGTCGACCAGGTAAATTGTGCTGACGGCTTCGACTCCACCTTCAAAGTGGCGCATGGAATCGACCGCATTCCGGACGGTTGCGGTGACTGGCAGCGCCAGGAACTCGTTGGTCATGCGGCCGGCGGCGGTTTCTTCTCCGTGTTCGAGCAGCTCGACCACGTCCTGGCGCTCTTCCGGCTCCATCTGCACCAGGATTTGTTCGGTGCGGTCTTCCGGCAGGTCGCCCAGCAGGTCGGCGGCGAGGTCGGGACGCATTTCCTCGACGATGTCAGCCGCGCGCCCGGAATCGAGTGATTCGACGATCGACTTCTGAACTTTTGGTTCGAGTTCCTCGAGGGCCTCAGCGGCCACGTTTTCATCCAGCGTCTGGAAGACTGCCTGGCGCTCATCGGGCGCGAGATCTTCCACGATGTCGGCAATGTCGGCCGGATGCAGTTTGGCCAGGCCTTCGTTCGAGATTTTGAGCTTCACGCGGCGCGCCGGATCGGTCTCGATCAGGTCGACAAAGTTCCAGGGAATGGTGCGCGGGGGAATTCTTCCCAGCAAGGCATGCAGAGCGGCCCGTGGCGCCACTCCACGCAATAAGCGACGGACTGCCCCGCGCGCACCCACGTCGACAGAAACAACCCGCAGTATGGCGCGTGTGGGTTCGTTTGGGCCTGCCGCTTTGGGCGCGTCCACCATCAGATCAACGTCATTGACGCGGACCACCTTGCGACCGTTAATGTCGATGACCTGCTGATCGAGCAGATCACGCTCCAGCAAGAACAAACCCTCCGCTCCGTTCGCGGTCGGCCAGTCTCCCGAGTGGGTCGCGCTCCGCACTCCGCCATTGATGCCGGATACGGCTGCGAGCGGCAGCACCCGATTGCCGGATTTGGTTTTCACGATGAACGACGCGATGCGGGAACGATCCTCCTGCGGCGCCAGCGTTACCTCGCGCACACGTCCGCTGGCCGCGCCAGACGGGTCGTACACCGTGGCGCCTAACAGTTCGCTGAGGGCGAGCGTGTTCATCCCGCTAGAGAATACTCAAGTCGCGGGGGAAGCGGAAGTAGGAAAGCAGAGGCCAGGGACCAGTGGTCAGGGGTCAGAAAGGCAGGGGTCGGGGGTCAGTGGCCAGTGGCCAGAGGTCAGCGTTCTGGGCTCTGACACCGCGGGCCAACTGGAGATTCCGAGGCTTCGTGGCCGGAACTACTCGCTCGTCCGCCCCGTATAATAATTAGAGTGCGGCTTATCTTCGATATCTTCGGCCAGACCCTGCGGACGCTCTGGGCGCACAAGCTGCGCTCGTTCCTCACCATGTTCGGAATTGCCTGGGGCGTGGGTTCGCTGCTGTTGCTGGTGGGCCTGGGTGAAGGCTTCCGTTCGGGGAACCGCAAGCAATTCGATTCGCTGGGCGAGAATGTGATGTTTGTCTGGTCCGGGCGAGCTCCGGTCGTGCAGGGGAGTTTTACCGCCCTGCGCCAGTATTACCTGACTTATCGCGACTATGAAGACATTCTGCGCGAATGCCCCAGCGTGGCTGCGGCTGCGCCGGTCATCCGGCGCGGCGACATCCGCGCGGTCAGCGATTTCTTCCAGTCCAGTGGGCAGATCATGGGAGTTCCGGCGATGTTCAGCCAGATTCGTTATTTACCCATGCACGAAGGGCGCTGGATGAATAGCATGGACGAGCAGCAGGTGCGCCCGGTGATCGTCCTTGGCGATGAAGCGCGGCGCACCATGTTCATGGGCCGCCCCGCGATCGGCGCCACGATCCTGCTGAACGGCATCCGCTTTGAGGTGATTGGCACGCTCGCGCGCATTGGCCACGGCGACAACATGAACCAGAATCTGCAGAGCTACGTGCCGTTCAGCGTCATGCACGAATATTTCCGTCCCACCAATGTTGGCATCGCTCCGGATGTGATTTCGTTCATCAACTACCAGCCCCGATCCCGCGCCCTGCACGAAACCGCGCAGCAGGAAGTTCATAAGATCATTGCCCGCAACCATGGCTTCGACCCCAGCAATCCCGATTCCTTTGACGAATGGGACACCATCAAGACGGTCGACCAGATCGGCAAGATATTCGACGCCATGAACATGTTCCTGGGCAGCGTGGGGCTGGTCACGCTGGCGCTGGGGGCGATCGGCATCATCAATATCATGCTGGTGGCGGTGGCCGACCGCACGCGCGAAATTGGGCTGCGCAAGGCCATCGGAGCGACCAACAACAGCATCATGTTCCAGTTTTTTGTGGAAGGTGCGTTCTTGACGCTGGTCAGCGGAGGCATCGGCATCGGCGGCGCGGCCGGACTCATGGCCTTGCTTTCGGGAGTCGACCTCGGCCAGGGATTTGATCCGCCCAAGCTGGTCGTATCCACGGCTGTTTTGGCGGTGGTGTCGTTGGGCATCGCGGGCGTTGCAGCGGGACTCTATCCCGCCCGCCGGGCGGCGCTGCTGGAACCCGTTGAGGCGCTGCGCAAGGAATAATATGCATACACCGCCGGATGAATTCCCCGACAAAGCGACGGACAAGAGCCTCCGTCCTGCACAGCCCGATGAAGCGGGAATGGGGAGCGAATTGCCAGAGGCGCGGGACAATTCTGCAACGACGCGCCGAAGGCGTTTCGAATTGCCGGCGTTCGCCGCCTATGGCGACCTGCTGACGCAGGCCTATTCGGCTATGCGCCACGACCTGCGCAAGACACTGCTGACCATGGCGGGGATGGCCTGGGGCATTGCTACGGTCGTGCTTCTGCTGGCGTATGGCAACGGGTTTGCGCATGCCATCGAGACCATCTTTGAGAGCTTTGGGGCCACGGCGGTGGGCGTCTTCCCGGGCCGAACGTCGCAGCAGGCTGGCGGGAACAAAGCAGGAGTGCTGGTCCGATTTACGAGCGATGATGTCGAACTCCTGCGCAACAATATTCCTCTGGCCCGGCATGTGGTGCGCATGGGGCAGAAGGATTCGACGGTGCAGAACGACAACCGCTCGTTTACTTTCCCGGTGATGGGCCTCGATCCGGCAATCCAGCAGATCTGGAACCTGGATATCGAGCAAGGGCGTTTTATCAATGACGCGGACAACATGCAACACGGCCTCTACGCGGTGATTGCCTCCGAGGCGCGCGACAAACTCTTTTCCGGCATGCCCGCGGTCGGGCAATCCATCCGCATCGATGGGGTGACTTTCGAAGTGATCGGCGTGGGCAAACCGAGAATGCAGGAAGGCGATAACGACAACAACCGCGTCGTCTACATTCCTTACAACTCCTTCGATGTGCTCAAGGATAACCACTACATCGATGGCATGTGGCTGGATTCCGCGGGGCTGGATCACGACAAAATGGCGAAGACGATTAAAGACTCGCTGGCCGCGGCGCACGGTTTCAAGCCGGACGATCCACGTGCAGTCTTCGTGTTCGACGCCCAGAAACAGCTCTCGCAGTTCGACATCATCTCGACCGCGCTGAAGGTTCTGCTGGCCTTTATCGGGACGGTCACGCTGGGCATTGGCGGCGTGGGGCTGATGAACATCATGCTGGTGTCGGTTACGCAGCGCACTCGCGAAATCGGAGTGGAGAAAGCGCTGGGGGCGCGGCGGCACGACATTCTGTTTCAATTTCTCGCCGAAGCAATGGTGATTACCGCTGCTGGCGGCGTTCTTGGAATCGCTCTCTCCTATGCTGTTTCGTTGGCGGCGGGGCGACTTACCTTCTACAGCGCGTTGGCCAAGCACGCCGAGGCTGCCGATATTCGACTGATTGTTTCGCCCGGAATTCTGATCGTGGCTACGGGGATTCTGGCCGTGGTGGGAGTGGTCAGCGGAATGGTGCCGGCGTTGCGCGCGGCGAATCTTGATCCCATCGAAGCGCTGCGTTACGAATAGTGCGAGACCGCGTGTAATGCGGTGCTGACGGGCGCTGACTCGGACGCGCTGAGACGAAAATCCGGTGCTATTCTTTTTCTGATGTCCGATTCCATACTGTCTCTCCTACCGCCTCCGGCTGACGCGCGGATCGCATACGGGTCTGACCCGAATCAATTTTTCGAGCTGCGCCTGCCGAAAGGCGGGAAGAAGTCCAAGAACTCTTTTCCTCTCGTCATCAACATTCACGGCGGTTACTGGCGGGCCAGCTACAACCTGGATCACGCAGGCCATCTTTGCGCGGCGCTGGGTACCAAAGGGGTGGCGACAGCCAATCTTGAATACCGCCGCGTGGGCAATGAAGGCGGAGGCTGGCCCAACACGTTCGCCGACATCCGCAGTGCTTACAACTTTCTGCTGCAAAACGCTAGCCAGCACAATCTTGACCCGCGGAAATTTCTTATCGTGGGCCACTCCGCCGGAGCGCAGCTCGCGCTTTGTCTGGCGGGCCATGAACCGCGCGTGACGCGGGTTGTCTCATTGGCGGGAGTCGTCGATCTGCAGCGAGCTTACCAGCTGCACCTTAGCAATGACGCAGTTGTGGAGTTCCTGCGCGGCACGCCGAGTCAGGTTCCCGACCACTACGGCGAAGCCGATCCCCTGCAGCTCTCGATTCCTCAGGCCCGCCAGTGGCTGATTCACGGATCGGCGGACGAGGTTGTGCCTACGGCTTTCAGCCGCGATTACGTCGCTGCCAAACAAAGGCGGACCGGCGGGAAAAAAGAGGACGTGCACCTGCTGGAGATTCCGCAGGCCGATCACTTCGATTTGATCGATCCGCGAACGCAAGCCTGGAAACGGATCGAGCAAACTGTGGTCGATCTCGTGAATCCCTTATAATCGTCCGTCACCCGGGAGAATGCTTTGCCTTTCGACGACCTACGCCAGTGGATCGCAGCGCTCGAGCGCGCCGGCGAACTGAAGCGCGTCCCAACTGAAGTCGACCCGATACTCGAGATCGCCGAAATCACGGATCGCGTATCAAAAAGCCGCGATGCCAAAGGCGACCCCGGCGGTCCCGCGCTTGTTTTCGAAAACATCAAGAGCCATCCCGGAGCTAAAGTTCTGATCAACCAGTTCGGCTCCGAAGCGCGCATGAAGCTGGCGCTCGGGGTCTCGTCGCTCGACGAAATCGCCGACCGCATCCGCGTCTTCATGGACGTGAAATCGCCCCAGGGTTTGCTCGACAAAATCAAAATGCTGCCGATGTTGGCCGAGATGGGGAAGTTTTTTCCTAAGACTGTCGCAACGGGTCCGTGCAAAGACGTGATCAAGCGGGATCACTTTTCTTTGCTCGATTTTCCGATCCTGCAATGCTGGCCGCAAGACGCTGGACGCTTCATCACCCTGCCCTGCGTGACCACGCGCGATCCCAAGTCTGGCAAGCGCAACCTGGGCATGTACCGTATGCAAGTGTACGACGAGCGCACCACCGGCATGCACTGGCAGCGCCAGAAAATCGGAGCTGAGCATTACCGCGAGGCCCTGCGCCGCGCCGCGAACAGGGCCGAAGATAGTACCGCGGCATCCCGAGCCGCAGTCGACATCATGGCCCGCAGTTCCGGCGGCTCCGTTCTCGCCGAAGGCGACCGCCCCTCCGGCAAGATGGAAGTCGCCATCGCCATCGGCACCGACCCCGCCGTGACCTTCTCGGCGATCGTCCCGGCGCCGCCCGACGTCGAGGAATATCTCATCGCCGGCTTCCTGCGCGGAGCTCCGGTCGAGCTCGTGAAGTGTGAAACCGTCGACCTCGAGGTGCCAGCCTGCAGCGAAATCGTGCTGGAAGGCTACGTTCACCTCGACGAACTCCGCACCGAGGGCCCGTTCGGAGACCACACTGGCTTCTACTCGCTTGAAGATCTCTATCCCGTCTTTCACCTCACCTGCGTCACGCATCGCAAAGATCCCATCTACGCCACGACGATCGTTGGCAAGCCGCCGCAAGAGGACGCTTACATGGGCAAGGCGGTCGAGCGCATTTTCCTGCCGCTGATGAAGCTGACCATCCCCGAACTGGTCGACATCAACCTGCCCATCGAGGGCGTGTTCCACAATCTGATGATCGTCTCCATCAAGAAGTCGTATCCCGGACAGGCGCGCAAAGTGATGAATGCAATCTGGTCGCTGGGCCAGGCCATGTTCACGAAATGCGTGGTCGTGGTCGACGAGGACGTCGACGTGCAGAATCTCGCCGACGTTACGCTGAAGGTTCTCAACCACATCGACCCGGAGCGCGACATGCAATTCATGCTCGGTCCAGTCGACTCGCTCGACCACGCTTCCCGCCTGCCGAACTACGGATCGAAAATGGGTGTCGACGCCACCCGCAAGTGGGCAAGCGAAGGCTTCACGCGCCCTTGGCCGGATGAGATTGTCATGGATGCAAAGACCCGCGCTCTCGTCGACAGAAAGTGGAAGGCGCTGGCCAAAGGGCTGGGCATAGATTGACGATGTGCGATGTTTCGCGCTGCGCGGAGCTCCGGGCTCCTGACGCGCCTGCGAGCATGCGGGATTACGATTCTGCCGGCTGGAATCGGGGCATGGTTGGCTGTTTGCTAAGCGCTTTTTGCTAAACGCTGTTCCCTAAACGTTTGTTTCCTAAACGTTGTTTCTTGAACGCTGTTCCTAAACAAGGCACGAGCGTGATTGGCGACCTACTGTTGAGAACCGTTACTTCGTTGCCCAAAGTCGTATCACTTTGGCGTCGCTTTCCCGTGGGCTCAGTGGAATTGCGCACCCGCTATGGAGCTTGGGCCCGTGCTCAGTATGCATATGGAACATTTCATGCCGCACAACAGGCCAAACTACTGGGACTGGAAGGCATTTCGGTTATTGAATTCGGAGTTGCCGGGGGCGACGGTCTGCTCGCTCTGGAGAGGGTAGCCGGCGAAGTCGCTGATTATTTTGGCATCCGCATTTCGGTCCTGGGGTTTGATACCGGAGAGGGCATGCCGGACCCCGCGGATTACCGGGACCTGCCGTACGTTTGGGGCGCAGGGTTTTATAAAATGGACCAAACCAGACTCAAAGAACGGCTAAGTCCTGACACACGGCTGGTGATTGGGGACGTCAGGCAGACCGTTCCACAGCTCCGGGACGCGCCCGATCCAATCGGTTTTGTTGCTTTCGATTTGGACTATTACAGCTCGACTAAGAACGCCCTGGCCGCATTCGATTTACCGCATTCCACCCGGTTGCCGCGCGTGTATTGTTATTTCGACGACATCATGAATCCCGAGTTTGCTTGTCACAATCCGTGGACGGGCGAACTCTGCGCTATTCGGGAATTTAACGACGACCGGGCGGAAGCAAAACTTTGTCCGCTTAATATGTTGCGATGGATGCGGCCTCATTCGGAACCTTGGAATGAGCAAATTTACGTCCTGCATGATTTCCAACATCCCCTTTATTCCGTTAACCTCATGAAAAGACTTGGGACACCATCCCCAGGAGCCCCAGGAGCTACCGCAGCGGCCGTTTAGGTTCCCCACCGTTTCGCGGTACGGGGCAATTTAGGATGGACTGCCACACGACACGTATGGAGTGATTGCAGTACTAGACCTTCTTCTCATATCCCCGGCACTGCAGCACCGGCAATCGGGGATACTTCGGAAACGTCGGATCGGTGGCGGAGCGCTCGCATAGATAAAACGTCGACCGCCGCACGGACTCTACGACCCGCGTGAAACGGCAGTCCGCGCACAAGCCGATTCGGCTGCGTTCGTGTTCCCGCTCCTGGCCCGCTCCGTCATTGTCCATCGACACGGTGCATCCTCGAATGCTGCCAAACGGCACGGACTGCCCCTTTCGGTATACTAATAGGGTATGCCGGTATTGAAGAACATTGCCGCGATCGCCAAGGGCATGAGCATCACGTTCATGGAGATGTTCGAGCCGACCACCGTGGAAAACTATCCCGACGGCAAGGGTCCGCTCAAGGGTGCGCGGTTTGAAGCGCGGTTCCGCGGCGCCCATGTGTTGCAGCGTGACGAAAATGGATTGGAAAAGTGCGTGGCCTGTTTCCTCTGCGCCGCCGCCTGCCCTTCCAACTGCATCTACATCGAAGCCGCTGAGAATACGGCTGAACGCCGCATCAGTGGCGCGGAGCGCTACGCCAAGGTTTACAACATCGATTACAACCGCTGCATTTTTTGCGGTTACTGCGTAGAGGCTTGCCCGACCGATGCCATCACTCACGGACACGGGTTTGAGCTGGCCAGCTTCAACGCCAGCAACCTGGTTTACCGCAAGGAGCAAATGCTGGCCCCCCGGCCGGCACACATGGGTGCCAACGTGGTATTCAACCAATCCGACGTGGACGGTGGCGCGCCCGCACAGTTTGTGGCAGGCAGTTAACCTTCAAGAGACTTCAGGTTCGAGAGCGCAATCGACACGCCGGTCCAGCGGGCCGGCGTTTGTGCATAAAAACCGTCGCGGATCGCGTTATTCGTTCGGATATCCAGCCTGCCCGAACTTGGAGGATCAGACGAAGCTGTTTGCGCTGCTGAAGCCGGTCGAGAATGTTGGCGCGCGGCTGACTTCTGGATTCCTGCTGGAACCAGAGCAGTCGACTTCAGCGATCGTGGGGCATCATCCGGGAGCGAAGTATTTCGTCGTGTAGTGGAAGAGGCCCAGACGGATACGGCTCGCGGACTCCTGCGAAGCTTGCGGTAGGCGCGAGAGGGATCCTTCGACTACGCGTGATCCACTTTGGCGAATCGCGCTTCGCGTCAGGATGACAGCACTTAACCGAGACCGGCCCCTCGGCGAGTTAGAACGTGGCCGCCAGCTTCAGCGCGTAGCTTCTCGACGGGCCAATGGCATTGCCTGAGAACAATCCTCCGAAGTCGATTACATTCAGGCGGTTATTGAGATTCTCCCCGTCGGCTTGCAAGCGCAAGGCACGCCCTTCTTTCTTATAAAGGTCGGCGCCAGCCGACGCGTTGATCGAGAGCATGGGCTTGATGCGTCCGCGATCAAAATTAATGCGGTCCACCACTGCCTGCCCGTACTCGGCGAGCGCCTGACGATAGGTGCCGCCAAAATCAAACGGCAATCCGCTACCGTATTCTGCGCCGGTGGCGATCCACAGCCTGGACACCAGGTTGTAGCGAATGCGCGTGCGGATCGTGTTCCGCTGATCCTGCGAATCGGGAAAATGTCCGGTGAGCTGAGTCCCGGCGCTGACGGCATCGTCGCCAAGAAACAGCCCTCCCGTCACGGGGAACCAGGCGTTGCCCACGATATAGGAATAACTCAGAAAGCCCGAGAACCGCCCCCAGTGCGGCACTTCGAGCTTGCCTTCTGCCCCGTAGATGATGGCCTTGCGAAACGCGATGGGAAAGCTGACCGCCGTGCTCAGGATTTGATCGTCGTCGGCATAGTTGTTGACGTAACGTCGAAAATAGTTCGCATCAAAACGCAGTTGGCCGAACAAACTCTTGGTCGCGCCGAACTCGAAATAATTGCCGTGCGAGGGCTCGACGGGCAGCCGCAGGACGCTGGGATCCAGTGACGTGACCTGAGAAGAACTCGACAACAGAATGTTCTCGAACGATGGCGTCTGGAAAACGCGGTCGTAGGAAGCATGAACCACCACCTTCGCAGCCGCGAAATTACGCGCGAGCGAGACGCGCGGGCTGACCGCATTTTGATTGACCAGCAACTGATAGTGGTCCCAGCGCAGACCGGTGTTGACCGTCCAGTTTCCGAGGTGAATCAGATCCTGAAAAAACGCGGCCTGTTCAAGATCGGGCCGGCTTCCAGTAAAAGCAAAGGTTGAGGGCGTGCCGGGATCGAATGGATTGTTGGGATCGTGTGGACTTACCGTGATGAGGTCGCTGAAGTTTTCGTGAAGAAAAAGATTGTCAGATTCGAGGCCAGCCTTCCATTCGTGAGGCCCATGATGGATAGAAACAGCAGCGTTGAAGTATCCCTCTTTGAAGTCGTTGTGCTGGAACGCGCTGATCGGCCAGGAACTGTTGTTGGAGTTGAGATCGTTGGAATTGTCGCGAACCATGCCGCGGAAATCGGCCAGCACGTTGGGCGAGAAAATGTGCTGATAGCCGACGATGCCCATGGTCTCAAAATTGCCGGCGGTCTGCAGCTGGGGTGCAGTGCCCGGCGGATCCTGCAATTCCGGAAACTGCTGAATCTGTTCGTTGGGAATTTCGTAACGGGAAAGTTCGTGACGGACACTGAGCGTCAGGTGGTCCTTGGGAGTGAAATCGCGCTCGTCGCCAAGAGAGAAATCGCCCGTGGTGCCCCGGTTGGTGTAATTCGCGGGAACCACCGGATTGAGGTAATGCGCAGTCCTATTGCCGGACGCGCTGGCGGAGACCGCGTTTTTTCCAAACGTATCCTCAACTTGGGCAAACGCGCCGGCGGTGTCGAAGCTGCCGCCGGAGAGAACCGCTTCTCCGTGCCAGCCGGGCTGCGAGTTACGCAGGGTGTTGACTTCCACCACGCCTCCCATTTTTCTTCCGTATTCCGCCGGAATTCCGGCCGTGTAGATGGTCATCGAGTCCACGTCGTCGGCTTCGATCTCCGGACCGAAGCTGGGCGAGCGATTGTCGGTCAGCGGCACGCCATCGACCACAAACTGGGTTTGATACTCCGATCCTCGCGGGTGCAGAACTGCGTTGCCCTCATAGAGCCAGCCCGGCTGTGAGTTCACAAGATCCACTAGGGACCGCCCGGGCAACGAAGCGGCGCGGTCGGCGATGGTCTGCGCGTCGATGCGGTTCAGCGACGTGGTGCGATCGGGATCAAGCAGCGTGCTTTCGGCGGTGACATTCACCGCAGTGCTCAGGGCGGCGATGCTGAGCTTCACCCGATATTCCGCAGGGAGGGCTGAACGGATTTGAATGACGCCGTCAAACGGGGAAAATCCTTCGTGTTCCACTTTCAGGCTGTAACGCCCGAATGGCAGGCTGCGCGCCGTCAGTGCGCCCGCGTCGTCCGTGACATACGTGCGACGGAACTGGTTGGCGTCGCTGGCAAGCTGAGCGGAGGCCTTGATCGCCAGACCATCGGGATCGGTCACTTTGAGGCGAAGTTCTCCCGTACTGCTCTGGGCCCGCAGCGGCAGAGCGCAGAGTAGAAAGATCGCAAGTCGCTGGGAGAACGCGCGCATGTCCGAAAGTTTGAGCGAGAATTATGCTAACAGTTTCGTCGAGCAGTTCCTCCCTGCGAGGTTCCAGGCGGGAACGCAACCACAAGCTGCCGCTGATCTAGAACGATTTTACAAACCGTAGACAAAGCTTTGACAAAACGTCCCGGGCACTCGGGCATGCTTGCTTGCAGATTCGGATTTCCGGTGGAAGGTTCCAGATATAAGCCTGCCTGTGCTTTCCGGGCGCCGGGAAATCGGATCGTGGTCTTCACCCCCTCCATCGGGGAATGAGGGAAAATGGGCGCTCGTACCGCAGGGGGTGCGAGTGCCCGTTTTAGTTTGAGACAAGCCGGCCCAGACGGACCGGTGGTCGCCTCGTCACTGCCTGGCGAGCGTCCGGGGATTCCGCCCCGGCTCAACTGTTACAATCCGTGGTACCAAACAGGACAGCGATTTCCTCTTTTGCCCGAGCTGCGTGCAGCGTGGCAGGGCAGAAGTGACGATGCCAGCGTCCTGCGGGAACACAAACCAGCGCCATGAAATGTCCTTTTTGCGGATTTGCCAATGACAAGGTCGTAGACTCGCGCGAGAGCAAAGAGGCGGAGTCGATTCGACGACGGCGCGAATGCCTGAAGTGCGGCAAGCGCTTCACCACCTACGAGCGCATCGACGAAATTCCCTACATGGTGGTGAAGAAAGACGGACGGCGGGAAAAATTCGACCGCCAGAAAGTTCTCAACGGATTGCTGCGCGCTTGCGAGAAGCGCCCCGTTCCGATCAGCAAGCTGGAACAGATTGTCAACGAAGCAGAGTCGTTCGTCATCGAATCGGCCGAGCGAGAACGCAAGACCAGTGAACTGGGCGAGCTGATCATGAACCGCCTGCGGCGTTACGACAAAGTCGCCTACGTGCGTTTTGCTTCGGTCTACCTGGATTTTAAGGATGTGAAGGAATTCATGAATGAACTGAAGGATCTGGTCAAGACTAAGGATGTGGCCGAAGTCGCCAAGAAAGCCGTGGGAAAGGTTTAAAGCGGCGGAGCCTCGACAGAATTATGGTGAGGGTTTTGTATAAGGCGAACAGATAAGGGGCCGCAGTCATGAGTCATAAAGTAACTCTCATCCCCGGCGACGGCATCGGCCCCGAAGTCAGCAAGGCCACCGTCCGCATCCTGGAAGCGACTGGGGTGAAGTTTGAATGGGAAACCTTCGCGGTCGGGGCCGAAGCCTACGAGAAGTCCGGCGAATATATTCCAAAAGAAGTAATTGAGTCGATCGAGCGCACGCGCGTGGGATTGAAGGGACCGGTCACGACCCCGGTGGGCGGCGGCTTCTCCAGCATCAACGTTGCGCTGCGACAGAAGTTTGAGCTGTATGCCAACTTCCGGCCGATTCGAAATCTGCCGCACATTCCCACGCGCTATCCGGATGTGGATCTCATCATCGTGCGCGAAAATACCGAGAGCCTGTATTCCGGGCTCGAGCACGAAGTGGTGCCCGGCGTGGTCGAGAGCCTGAAGATCATCACCGAAAAAGCCTCCACTCGAATTGCCCGTTTCGCGTTTGAGTACGCTCGCAAGAATCAGCGCAAGAAGATCCACGCCATCCACAAAGCCAACATCATGAAACTGTCAGATGGATTATTCCTTCGCTGCTGCCGCACCGTGGCCAAGGAATATCCCGAGATTAGCTACGGCGAGCACATTGTGGACAACACCTGCATGCAGCTGGTGATGAATCCGTATCAGTACGACATGCTGGTGATGGAAAATTTGTACGGCGATATTATTTCTGACCTGTGCGCGGCGTTTGTCGGCGGTCTGGGATTTGTGCCCAGTGCTAACCTCGGAGACCACTGCGCGATTTTCGAAGCCGTCCACGGCTCAGCGCCCGACATCGCGGGCAAAAACATAGCGAATCCCACCGCCCTGCTGCGCTCGGCGTTGCTGATGCTGCGGCATCTCGACGAGCACAAGGCCTCCACGCAAATTCGCAACGCTCTCGAACGCGTATATCGGCATCCCGAAAAACTCACGCGCGACATTGGGGGCATGGCTGGCACTTCTGAGTTCGCCGATGCCGTTATTGAAGAAATGTCGAACGCCGAGACACCCTGACGAGTTAACGACCTGGTCCTTCCGGCGTCAGCGATGCTTCAGCGCTTCCAACTCTTCCAGCGTTCGCGGCCAGTCGGAACCCAGCAAGCGCGACAAGCCCCGGTCCGCAAGGACTTTGCCGCCTGTCTGGCAGCGGGCACAATAGTTCGTTTCTTTGTCGGCGTAGCGAATCCGCAAAACCTTCTCCCCACACCTCGGACAAGGCTGGCCGAAGCGGCCGTGGGCGGCCATCCCTTTGCGGAAGGCGGTCACTTTCTCCGGAAACGCTGACTGCGCCTCATCGCGCAGTCGGACGATCCACAACTGCAGCGTTTCCCTGGTGGCGGCAAATAATCTTTCCCACTCCGGTGGCGTGAGCTTTTGCGTGAGGGTGAGTGGCGATAGCTGCGCCGCGTGCAGGATCTCATCGGAATAGGCGTTGCCGATGCCGCTGAGCAGGCGGGGATCGGTGAGCGCGCGCTTCAGCGTATGGTTTTCAGCCGAAAGCACCATGCGAAATGAATCAAGGTCAGATTCGAAGACGTCGATTCCTCCAGCGTCAAAAGAATTGAGGGCCGCTTCGCCGCTAACTACATGCAGCGAAGCGCGGCGCTTGGCACCGGCTTCCGTGAGAACCAGCGAGCCGTTGGGAAAATCGAAAGCTGCCAGACTCTGGCGGCCCGCCAACTTCACATTCGAGCTGCGCCAGTGCAGCCGGCCGGCGATCATCAGGTGCAACACCAACCAAAGATCACCCTCCATGCCGATGGCAATGCGCTTGCCGACGCGGCGCAATTTTTCGACGGTGCGGCCTTCCGCACTCGCGAGCGGAGGCTCGACCGTTCGCAGCAGAAAAGGACTCGCCAAACGGATTCGCGTCATCGGCTGATCGACGATGCGCGATTCCAGGGCAGTCATGTAAGCGGAAATATCGGGCAGCTCGGGCATCCCTATCAGCTTGCATGGCTGCGCGCGGATTTGGCAACTCGTGCAATTGTTCGCAGAGCTCCACTCCGCCATTGACTCTCGCCGCAGATGGGAGTAGATTCGCGGGTTCTGGGGAATCAGGGGAATGTCGCGCACATCACGGCGTGTAGGGATAGTTCTATTCCAGCTGGGCGGACCCGACAGCCTGGAAGCGATCGAACCTTTTCTTTACAATCTCTTTTGCGATCCCGACATCATCGATTTTCCCTTCGCTCGCATCGGGCGCAAAGCGCTCGCCAAGCTAATCTCGACCACCCGCGCGCGGAAGGTGCAGCATCATTACGCAACCATTGGCGGATGCTCGCCGATCCGCCGCAATACCGAGCGGCAGGCGCGGGCCCTCGAACTCGAATTGAATCGCCTGGGCGTGGATGCCCGCTGTTTCGTGGCCATGCGGTACTGGCATCCCTTCACCAGCGAGGCCATCGCCAGCCTGCGGCAGGCGGAATGCGACGAAGTGGTGTTGCTGCCTCTGTATCCTCAATACTCCTCGACCACCACGGGATCCAGTCTGAATGAGTGGCGGCGGCTCTTCCACGGGAACGTACGAGTCGATTACGTCGAGACTTTTTATCGCAATACGATCTATCTCGACGCGGTTGTGGAAAAAGTTGATGAAGCTTTACGCCGATTCCCTTCGCCAGGAGTGCCGGAGCTGGTTTTCAGCGCGCATAGTGTCCCCTTGTCGGTGATTCAGAAAGGCGACCCGTACCAGCGCCAGATCGAGGAAACGGTGCGGCTGCTCATGCAGTGCGGCTGCTGGAGCAATCGTCACCGCCTCTGCTATCAAAGCAAGGTTGGCGCCAGCAAATGGTTGCAGCCTTCACTGCATCAAACGTTGCATACGCTGGCCGCGGAACAGATTCGCGAGGTGTGTATCGTCCCGGTGGCTTTTGTTTCTGACCACGTGGAAACGCTCGGAGAAATCGATCACGAGGCGCGCGCTCATGCGCGGCGGCTGGGCTTCACGCAATTTGAAATGAGCGCCGGGCTGAACGATTCGCCGAAATTCATATCTGCTCTCGGCCAGATTGTATTGCAGGCCATGGGCGAAACGGCGCATCAGCATATTTCGACGCGTGATGAAGAATCGTTGAGAGCAATGTCTGCCCCGACTTACATGGCGGCCGCAGGGTTGGACTAGGACAGAAGTTATCGAAGTACAGGAGGAGACTCATGGCGGAACCGGAGACCGGTAAGGTCCATCCGAATCCGGAAGCAGCGAAACCTGCTGCCAAGGCCGCGGTGGATGCCACGAAGTATGTGGGCACGCCCGCGGTAGGAACCTCGAAAGCAGCTGCGTCGGCGGGCGTGGGCGGGACGGTACCTTTCACGGAGATCGACCGGCGGCGGCGCCGTTTTGTCTGGACCTTGGTAACCGGCTTCCTGACCGCGTGGTTCATCGCATTCTTCCGTTTCTTTTTGCCTCGCACTCTTTTCGAACCCAACAGCGTTTTCAAGATTGGTTACCCCTCGGAGTTCGCGCTGGGTGTTGACACTAAGTTTCAGCAGAAATTTCGCATCTGGGTTGATCGCACTCCCGATCGGGTGTTTGTGATCTACGCGCGCTGCACTCACCTCGGCTGCACCCCCGACTGGAAGCCGAGCGAGAACAAATTCAAGTGCCCTTGCCACGGCAGCGGTTATGACAGTGAAGGGATTAACTTCGAAGGACCGGCGCCGCGTCCCATGGACCGTGCGCACGTGGAGTTAGCGCCCGACGGGCAAATTATTGTGGACACCTCGCGGCTGTATCAGTGGCCGAAGGGGCAGCCCAGCAAGTTCAACGATCCGGGAGCATTTTTGACGGGAGTGTAGGAACTATTGAATCCATGACTCACTGATTCATTGAGTCAATTTTCGATCTCAGGACTCCTATGGCTGACGAAAACAATCCGAGCGGGACGAACGGAAAAAACGGCAAAGTAGGACTGGTCGAGCGCGTCACGACCGGCGTCAAGGAAGACATTCAAGCCCTCAAGACTGATATCCCCGCGAAAGCGAAGGAACAGATCGAGGGGCTGAAAGATCCAACCAAGACCCAGGTCTACACTTCGATCTTCCGCCACAAGCACGACGACACCCCGCGCAACCGGGCGCTGGGCGTGCTTTCCAACGTGTTTCTGCATCTGCATCCGGCCAAGATCAATCGCGATGCGGTCCGCTACAGCTATACCTGGGGCATGGGCGGGATCACGTTTTACCTGTTCATCATCCTCACCTACACCGGCGTGCTGCTGATGTTTTATTACCACCCCAGCAAGGTGCAGGCGTTTCGCGACGTGCTCTATCTCGAGCACGACGTGCCGTTTGGCAAGATTCTGCGCAACATGCATCGCTGGGCGGCTCACCTGATGGTGATCGGCGTGTGGCTGCACATGTTCCGAGTGTTTTTGACGGGCTCGTACAAAAAGCCGCGCGAGTTCAATTGGAACATTGGCGTGCTCTTGCTGGTGTTTACGCTGCTGCTCTCGTTCACGGGATATTTGCTGCCTGACGATCAGCTTGGCTTCTGGGCGGTCACGGTCGGCACCAACATGGCGCGCGCCACGCCGCTGCTGGGGCATGAAGGTCCGTTCGGTTCGATGCTGGGCATGACGCCGTATAACGACGTCCGCTTCGGCCTGCTCGGCGGATCGATTGTGGACGCGAATGCTCTGCTGCGATCCTACATTTGGCATTGCATCGGCATTCCGATCGTGGCTTCGATACTGATGATTGTTCACTTCTGGCGCGTGCGCAAAGACGGCGGCATCTCAGGCCCAGCGCAGGTCATGCTGGAAGCCGAAGGCGACAAGCCACGGCGCGGACCGAAGGCAGCGGGAGAGTAAGAAGCCCATCTATAGAGACGTAGCTTGCTACGTCTCAGCTGGCGGCAGCGCGAATGATGGTTCGAGAGACCTAGCAAGCTAGGTCTCTACAGGGAAACATTATGGACTGGCGACAACTTTGGGAAATCTGTTCGGCCCCGGATAACGTGCCCATCGTGGGCTTGATCCCGCTCCTCGGCTTCTACATTTATCTGGCGTGGAAGCAGGCGCATGCCAACGATCAGTTGATCGAACAACTCGAGGGCGACGCCGCGCTGGCCAAGACGCATCATCGCAAGACCTGGCCGTTCAAGCCCGGCTGGCAAAAAGAGGTGCACGTCTGGCCGTTTCTGCTGCGCATCGAATTTCTCGCCGCCATTATTGTCACCATCATCCTGATGGTCTGGTCGATCACGCTGAACGCTCCGCTCGAAGAGCCTGCGAATCCTAACCTGACGATGAATCCCGCGAAAGCGCCGTGGTATTTCCTCGGGCTGCAGGAGATGCTCGTCTACTTCGATCCCTGGATCGCGGGCGTCGTGATGCCGACGATGATCATCATCGGGCTCATGGTGATCCCTTACATCGATACGAATCCGCTGGGCAGCGGTTATTACACCTGGAAGCAACGCAAGTTTTCGATTGGGACGTTCATGTTCGGGTTCGTCATCTTGTGGGTCGCGATGATCATTATTGGGACGTTCATTCGCGGGCCGGGATGGCAATGGTTCTGGCCCGGGCAAACCTGGGATCACAACCGGCTGATCTACGAGGTGAACCGCGACTTGCCGGACCTTTTCGGCATCGTGTCGAACCTGGGCAAAGCCGTCTTCGGTGCGATCGTTGTCGGCGGATATTACCTGGCGGGCGGCGCGCTGGTGTATTCGCTGTTCCGCCGCCGCATGAAGAAAGATTTTCAGCGCATGAGTCTGCTGCAGTTTGCCCTGATGCAGTTTTTGCTGCTGACCATGGTGGCCCTGCCCTTGAAGATGGGGCTGCGGTTGCTGTGGCACATCAAGTATGTATGGATCACGCCCTGGTTCAATATTTAGGGCGTCCTTGGCCGTTGGCCGTTCGTGGTTGGCCTAAAGCCATCGCCGGCAGAGAAATGCGAACGACCAACGACGAACCACCAACGACTGGTTCCGGAGGAAGCGGTGCCTGAACAACCTATCCCCGAGCAGGATCCGATTACAAGCAAGTCTTACGCCGCATATTACGTGATTGCGACGGTGATTCTGGTCGCGACGCTTTTCTGGGCATTGTGGGACGAGGCTTGGGGGCAGCGCCCCTGGAAGGCCTTCCAGGAACAGTGGAAGACCCGCTACAGCGCATTCCTGAATACGGCGCGGTCGAAGTCGGCTAGTTCAGAGAAAGACGTCGAACAGAACCCGGACTATGCCGCGCTTAAACAGGCTTACGACAAGGCGTATCAGGATTCCAAAGCTGGGGGCGAAGAGGCGCGCCGAAAGCTGGACGACGCCAGCGCCCGACTGCTGGCCGTGCAGAGCGTTTTCACCGACCGGCGCGCGTACGTGAATGCGCTTACCTACGAACTGGAAACCAGCACCAGCGCGTCGGCGAAAGCTAGCAAACAAAAAGACATTGATGCTTACAAGGCCGAGAAGGCCACCGTGGAGTTCCCGGACGGAAGCAAGAAGCAATTCACCTTCCCGCAACTGGAGGAAACATACAACGAGATCCGCGATGAGCGCACCAGGCTGAGCCTGGATCTCGGCACCGTGCTGAAGCCGGTAACTGCAGCCAAAGCAAAGATGGATGAATACATCTCCGACCACATGGTGGAGCTCACGCCGGCGCAGATCGATGGTCTGAAAAAGAAAACGGCGGATTGGGATCCGGCGATCGTGCAGATCAACGTGGCTGAAGCGAACATTGTAGACCGCTGCGAATCCTGCCACATGGGATCGCGCGAGCCGCTGAAGATTACCGAAGCGGCCATGGGGTCGAAGGGCGAGAAGAAACCGGATGAATATGCGGCGGCGTTTGTGAGCCATACGGAACCGGAGTTGCTGAAGATTCATGATCCTGAGAAGTTTGGCTGCTCGCCTTGTCATCAGGGCAACGGTCGTGCCACCACCAGCGTGGAGAAGGCGCACGGAAATTACGAGCACTGGCTGTGGCCTCTGTTTCCCAAAGAGAACGCACAGGCGGGTTGCCAGACTTGCCATGCGGCCGACATGGTGCTGGTGAGTGGCGATGTGCAGTGGCAAACCATCAACAATGGCAAAGATTTGTTCCGGCAGCGAGGCTGCATGGGATGCCACCGCTATGAGGGATATGACAAAGAGCCCGAAGATCTGAACTCGATCGGCCAGCAACTCAAGCAGATCGAGACTCAGAAGCGAGACAACCTGAAGCAGACGGCTGATCTCATGAAGCAGGCAGATGCGGCAGAGTCGAACGAGGAAGCAAACCGGCTGAACGGCCAGGCAGTGGACTTGAGAGTGGCGAACAGCAAGCTGGACGGGCGTTTGCAGCAGCTCGATTTCCAGTCGCACAGCCTGATGCAGGACATGAAGAAGGTCGGGCCGAACCTGAAAGATGTTCGGCTCAAGCTGAACAAGAACTGGATTCCGGTGTGGCTGAAGAAGCCTTCGGATTTCCGTCCCACCACCAAGATGCCGAACTTCCGCCTGTCCGATCATCAGATTCAGGCGATCTCGGCTTACATTTGGCAATCCGGATTCACCGACCCGCTGCCCAGGCACAAGCCCGGCAACGCGGCGCACGGAAAAGAATTATTCGAAACCCGCGGCTGCCTCGCCTGCCATTCGATCGGCGAGGGCGATCAGATGCAGGGCGGGGTGTTCGCCGCGAACTTGACTCGCGTGGGCGAGAAGGCGAACTACGATTATCTTGTCCGCTGGATTCACAACGCGCGGGAGCGCACGCGTCCCTACTGTCCATACGAAAAGAAGGATATTGGTCCCGAAGACTACGCCAAGAAGGGGCTCCCCTACCAGTTCGATCTCGATCATAGCCAGTGTCCTAACGACGGCCACGAACTGCAAGTGCAGAACATGACGGTGATGCCCAGCCTGCGCCTCGCACCGGAAGACGCGGAAGATATCGCGACGTATCTGATGACGCAGAAAAAGCAGGAGCCGTCTTCCTATGCCGACGCAGCGTTCATGGATGATTCCGCGTTGAAAGACGAAGGCAAGAAGTGGGTGCGCCATTTTGGCTGCTCGGGCTGCCACGAGATTGCTGGCTTCGAGGACGAAGGCCGCATCGGCACCGAGCTGACCTACGAAGGCAGCAAGCCGATCGAGCGTCTCGACTTCGCGCTGTTTACCACGGTGGCGCAGCGCGGCGGCAGCGATGCTGAACCGATTACCGATAAGGAAGATCTCGCCCGTCTGCCCGACGGCCCCGCGAAAGAGCCCTGGTACAACCAGAAAGGATTCTTCGAACATAAGCTCGCCGAGCCCAACGTTTACGACAAGGGCAAGGTCAAGGGCGACCTGGAAGCTTCGCGCATGCCCAACCTGCATCTTACGAAGGAGCAGGTCCTCGACCTCACCACGTTCCTGATGGGAAGCGAAGAGACTTCCCTGCCCGCGAGCTATCAGTACAAGCCGGGCGATGCGCGGCACGACATTCAGGAAGGCTGGTGGGTCATCAAGAAATATAACTGCATGGGCTGCCACCAGTTCATCCCCGGCCAGCAGACGATCCTGATGGGA
>Ga0209006_10001286_pt1 | contig 22770 bp, 26 predicted proteins | sample JacPin_JW_Ref_O2_FD_188567 | JGI IMG/M metagenome (GOLD analysis project Ga0209006, IMG submission 188567) | Forest soil microbial communities from Algoma, Ontario, Canada - Jack Pine, Ontario site 1_JW_Ref_O2 (SPAdes) (version 2) | ecosystem: Environmental > Terrestrial > Soil > Boreal... | reverse complement strand
AGGAGTGGCGGTTGATTTTCTTTTCCAGCGCATCGAGAATGCGCGCCCACGGATTAGGGGAGAGACTTGTGCTTGGAACTGACATATTTATGAAATGCCGCCACTTGCGTCCCAGCGGCTGGGTTGGGAACGCCGGTTAAAACTCCATCTCGGAGCGGTTAATGGAATCCCTTGTCTATCGCGGAAAACGCCCGATTTCGTGGTACCCGGTTATCAGAATAAAAAGAAAATTGAAAGCAGGAACAGTCCGGCATACTAGCACAAATTTTTTCGTTGTGTGGAAATCTTCCGCAGGAATATTTTTCACGAACAAGTATTCAGAACCGAAGTGGTTCGCCTGTCAAGTAGCGAGGATATAACTGCTGCGCGAGCGGTGCAGATTCGTGCGGTCTCTATGCGTTGAGTTGTCTTTTTCTAAAAATGTTCGGGGCGGGACCAAAGGCCGGCCGCGCCCCGCTGAAAGCGAACTATTTTCTAAGCCTGGCTTGCTCCCTAATGAATGTAAGTTGCGGGCACGGGAATATCGCCATCTGATTGAGCCCCCCACGACTGCGTTATTGTTGCTCCAGTCGAACTATACTGGATGTACCACGTACCGTTCGACGGATTCCAATAGGCAAAGTCTGTCTTGCCGTCCCCGTCAAAATCACCGGTGACCGGCTGGTCAGTGGAGTTGCCCCACACGGTGGAAATGACGGCACCCGTTCGACTTCCAAGCACGAACCATTGTCCTGTACTGGCGCGAAAGACGGCGTAATCGGTTTTGCCATCACCATCGTAGTCGCTTGATACGGGAATATCGCCATCTGACTGGGAACCCCACTGTTGCGTTACGGTGCCGCCGGTCGAGCTGAGCTGAACGTGCCAAGTTCCATCGGCCGGATGCCAATAAGCGAAGTCGGTTTTGCCGTCGCCATCGAAATCGCCCGCGACAGGATGATCCCCAGTGCTACCCCACGTAGTAGAGATCGTGCCGCCGGTTTTGCTGCCGATCACAAACCATTGTCCAGTGCTGGCGCGAAAGACTGCGTAATCGGTTTTGCCGTCACCATCGTAATCCCCCGGCATAGGAATATCGCCATTTGACTGGGAGCCCCATTGTTGGGTCAAACTGGCTCCGGTTGAACTTAGTTGGACGTGCCAAGTTCCATCTGCTGGATGCCAATAAGCAAGGTCGGTTTTGCCGTCGCCATCGTAATCGCCGGGTACCGGAATATCGTTGAGGTTACCCCATACGAATCCAGCCTGATTTCCGTTATGGCTGTCGATAATGAACCACTGACCTGTGCTTTTGCGGAAGACTGCTATATCCGTTTTCCCATCACCGTCAAAATCGAACTTGGCGCGAGTTAGCCGGTTATTTACCCAGTTAAATCCTAATGGACTGCCGACTCCCGCGCAGATATCCCAACCCGCCTTGCAGTTGCTGTTTGTTTGTGTGATGTCGCGGAAATCGGCGGTTTTGAATATGGGATTAGCGTATTCACTGTAAACATTCGCCAACAAAACCGAACTCCTGGAACTACCCGCGGCATTGGCACGTCCCGCCAGCGTCGGCGAGGCGACGCTAGTGCCGCCTATTTGCATCCAGTCATACACCACGCCCTCATAAGCGATGCTGTCATAAATGGCTACACCGCTAACCGGGTCTGCGTCAGAGGAAATGTCCGGCACGCCGCGATGGATTCCGACGAGCACGCTGATTCCGTTTTGAAAACTGGGAATCCCCTCGTCAGCGCTCAGTCCTCCTCCGCCTCCTCCGTATCCATCGTCCCAATATATTTCGCCGGTGAAATTGCCCGAGGCATTGCGCTGCAAAGTCGTGCCTCCCGCCGCCGTCACGTTCGGAGAGACCGAGGGATACTCGATACAAAAAGCGCAATCTCCGGTGGATGCGAAGAACGCGACGGTCGAGCCTGTGAAATAGGAGTCGTCAGAGTTTTCTCCGCTGAACTCCGATCCGCCCCAGCTATTGCTGACCTCGCCGCCGCCAGCTGCGATTACCAGATTAGAAGCCACTTGCTCAGCTGTGAACAGGTCGGTAAAGCTGCTGGATGCCGCCTCTACCAGGTAGAGTTTGGCATTGGGAGCCATAGCATGCGCCCACTCGATATCGAGCGCTTCTTCCATTTCCCAATCTCCCGTAGGGTCCTGGGCGGGTTTTGTGCCGGTCGCATAGACCACAGTAAAGTTGGCTGCGGGAAGGCGGAACTGGTTCGAGAATGTCGTCAAATCGCCGGCCGCGGTTGGGTAGTCGTAGGCATCGACGATGGCAATCGCTCCGCTGCCACCAGTGGGATTCAAAGTCGTGCCGCTGATTGGGCAGCCGACTACTGGCTGCACGATCTGATAGACGCATGCGATCGAAGATGGGGTCTCCCAGGAGCTGCCGGGCTGCGTTGCGAAGGGATGAACGTTGACGATGATATTCGTGTGAGCACGAACGCCGAGATCTTCGGGACGCACGATGCTCGAGGCCGGAACCGATATTTGCGCACTGGCCAGCGCTGCACACGTCAGCAACGCGACCAGCCCGATTACGAATGTTCGGGGGATAGTCATAACTTTCTCCTGAAATTTAGTGGAGGAAATCCGTTTGGACTTTCCTTGGATTTTGGCGAGTGGCGACGCGCGGTGAGTTTATGGTGATTCGTCTTTAACGTGGCAGAGATCGCTAATTTGTTACAAATTACGGAGAAAGTAATCGAAGGCGACTGGTAGGAGTGACATTTTCCGCGTTAGTAAGAAACTTGAAGGGAAGAAAATAGCGGGCGCTTTTCCACTTTCTGTAACAGAACGGGCAGTGTCTTAATTTCAGCCGCTATTCAAACCGCGCTTTGCTCCCGAGCAGGTCCGTCGTTTATACTCTTTGTTTGCCCTAAGACCATTGACCCAGTCAGGAGCGGTTCTTTTTCATGCCCAAGCGTACATTCCAACCCAACCGGCGCAAGCGAGTCAAGAAGCACGGATTCCGCACGCGCATGAAGACCCAGGGCGGCCAGAAGGTGCTTTCCCGCCGCCGCGCCAAGGGGCGCAAGCGGGTTTCGGTAAAGCCCGGTTTCCGCGAATAAAGTGTGGCGGAACTACTATTTCACGAAGATCGTGTCACGCGAGTATTGTGTGGCGGGAATATCCTTGTCCGCGTTTTCGCCCCGGCTTTATCCAGGACTATCGCTGTGACCGCTGACGTTCCCTCAGGTGAAGAAAGCCAGGGAGCCGGGCGACGCACTGCGAAGGTTCGCTTTCCGCGCAGCGGGCGTCTTTTGCGTCACGCTGACTTCGAGCGCGTTTATAAGCAGGGCCGCCGGCATTTTTCGACGGCGGTGACGGTATTTTATTTGCGGCGTCAGCCGGCGTCGGAGAACGAGGGGTCGGCGAATGCGGTTTCCGGCCTGCGCGTGGGATTCACGGTGGGACGAGCTCTGGGTGGAGCAGTGCAGCGCAATCGCATGAAGCGCCGCTTGCGCGAGGCGGTTCGCCTTACGCGAACGGCGACGGGGCCCAATGTGGATGTGGTCATCAATCCCAAGAAATCGGTTTTGACTGTGGATTTTGAAGTTGTGTTAAATGAAGTCCGCCGTGCCTTCGCTGTGATCGAACAAAAGATGGGAAGCGAATTGAGTGCGTCCGACAAGGTCGGGAAGCCGGACAGCGGAAGCCGGAAGCCGAATTAAACTTGCGTCACTTTGCCAAATTCGTCACGGTGCAATTGCTGCGAGCCTATAAGTGGGCCATCTCGCCACTGTTTCCTCCGTCGTGCCGCTACGTCCCGACCTGCTCCGAATATGCCATGGAAGCCGTCGAGCGTTACGGAGCCTTGCGGGGAATCGGCATGGCGCTGGCTCGCCTGCTGCGCTGCCATCCGTTTGCGCGCGGAGGATATGATCCGGTGAACAAGGCTGACTCCTCGGTTTGTGAACACCAGATTCTGCGAACGACTATCGACAAACGACAAACGACCGGCATTTAAGAAAGTGTAACTTTGCCAGACTTCCAAAATCCGCAGCAGGAACCGGGCTCGGAACGCCGATTGCTTTTGGTGTTCGTGCTCACGTTCGTCGTTATTCTGTTGTTCCAGCCGCTGCTCAAAAAGTATGGGCCGCAATCCCCGCCCACTCCTGCTCCGAACCAGGCGGTGAAGACGCAACCGGAAATTTCTTCCGCGCCTGCCGCCACTCCAGCTTTGGCCGCGGTTGTTCCGCCGCCCGCCGGAACCAAACAAGCTTCTTCCGAGACCGAGACCATCATCGAGAACGAACTGTTTCGCGTCACGTTCACAAATCGCGGCGCTCAGGTTAAATCCTGGATATTGAAAAAGTTCAATAACGAAGCGCAAAACGGCCCGCTGGATCTGGTCAATCCGCTGGCGTCAGCGAAATACGGCTATCCGCTTTCACTGTGGACTTACGACGAATCGCTGCGAAACAAACTGAGTTCGGCGCTGTACGTTGCATCGAGCCAAGGCGTGCAGGCCGCGCCCGCCGAGATCACATTCGAATATTCCGACACGGATCTTTCCGTTCGCAAGACTTTCCGCTTCGATCACACCTACGTACTTCACGTGGAAACGGCCGTCGCCTACAAGGGCAGTCCGCTCGCGGCTATTCCCGCGTGGCCCTCGGGCTTTGGTGACCAAACCACCCCGGCCAACTATGCCGCCAGCTTGATTGACTATCAGTACAACAGCAATATCGAGCGCCTGGCGCTGAAAAAAATAAGCAGCGGGAATACGCTCTCGGGGCCGTTTCACTGGGCCGGACCCACCGACCAATATTTCGCCGCAGTTTTTATTCCCGACGATTCCGCGTCCGCGTCGATGGTTGAGTTTCACAACTCCATCGATAATCCGCAGGACGCGAAGCGTCCGTTTGAAGTTGTGGGCGCTGCTGTAGGCAATCTCCGCGGCGCCACGATTCAGCGCATGTATGTCGGTCCCAAGGAGTTGAGCTCGCTCGAGGCGGTGAATGTCCCCGGCATCACCGGCACGAATCCCGATCTGCGGGGGTTGGTCGATTTCGGCTGGTGGGGAATTCTCGCGCGCCCGCTGTTTATCTGGCTGAAGTGGACTTACAACCACGTCGCTCCCAACTGGGGCTGGGCCATTGTTCTACAGACTTTCATCATCAGCGTGGCTCTGCTGCCGCTACGCGTCTCGCAGATGAAGTCGATGCTCAAGATGCAGCGTGTAGCGCCGCAGATTAAATCGATCCAGGAAAAGTACAAGAAATATAGCCTGCGCGATCCGCGTAAAGCGGCGATGAACGAAGAGGTCAGTGCGCTCTACAAAAAAGAAGGCGTCAATCCCGCCGGTGGGTGCTTGCCTCTCGTGATCCAGATGCCGTTTCTGTTTGCTTATTACCGCATGCTCAGTACGGCGCTCGATCTGCGGCATGCTCACTGGCTCTGGATTCACGATCTTTCGGCGCGCGATCCCATCTTTCTTCTTCCTATTGCCATGGTGCTCAGTCAGTTGATCACCTCGAGGATGACGCCGCAGGCGGGCATGGATCCGGCGCAGCAAAAAATGATGACCTGGATGATGCCGCTGATGATGGGCTTCATCTTCTTCAATCTGCCGGCGGGCCTGAACTTGTACTATGCCGAAGTTAACCTGATCGGGATTGTGCAGCAGTCGGTAATGAATCGCACGCAGCTCGGCCGCGAAATGCGCGAGATGATGGAGAAGCGCGCGCGGAAGAAAGACAAATAAAGCTGTCAGCTCTCAGCCATCAGCTTTCAGCTCAAGAACACTCTTCCCATTTTGGGTCTGCGCGCCCGCTGACAACTAGGGCATTTGCCCGAAAAGCAGGCCCTCCGCTATCATCAAGGTAGACATGTTCAACGATTTCACGGCCCTCGACCGTTGGACGAAAAAGCCGGTTCATTGCCTTTACCAGGCGCTGATCGTCGCTATTTCCACGCGGCACGCCGACGCCGTCGACATAAAGTTTCTGGTCGATGGGCGAACGGTCTGGGTGGCGCTGCCTCACCCGGCATGGGTCGAATACAAGAAGCGGACGGGCAAATCCATCACCGATTCCCTGGCCGTGGAAATCGCTGGGCACTACTTGAAAACGGCACTCGAAGCTGGTGAAGGAGTGGGCCGGGAAATGTATTCTTTGACAGTCGCCGAGACGCTGGCCAATCTAGAAGGCGTGGTTAGCGAGATGCAAGCGGCAGCAGCGGTCTGAAAGGTTACCTTGGTTGGTCCCGAAGCGCTTTCGTTTCTGACTGTTAGCACTACTATCCTGTTGGGCCTTTCTCGGCAACCAACTTATATATGCGAAATCCGAATTCCGGCGCATTGGCCTTCACGGTGCCTGCCGTGATTACCTCCGCTTGGCATCTGCGCCGTTTTGAGTGAGAATACGGCGTTTGCCTTTTTGCGTTGCTCGAGGAGACCTTATGGCGACCATGATGCACGTCGGCGATATCGCGGAATTGCTCAACGACGGCAGAACCCACTTCAATCTTTCCCCGGCAGAGCTAGTGGAGCAATCGATACGGCGCAACGAGGCCAAACTCGCCGCCAACGGAGCGCTGGTCGGGTACACCAACCGGACCGGACGATCGCCGAAAGACAGGTTCATCGTCGAAGATGAAACCACGGCAGGCAAGGTGGCCTGGGGCGCGGCCAACCAGCCTATCGATCCGGAGAAGTTTGACGCTCTTTACGACCGCGTTATGGAACATCTGCAAGGGCGGGAACTGTTCGTGCAGGATCTATTTTGCGGCGCCGATCCGGCTTATCGGCTTCCCGTACGTATTGTGAATGAATATGCCTGGCACAATCTTTTTGTGCGCCAGTTGTTCCTGCGACCGACGGCACAGGAGTTGAAGTCCCATCACGCGGAGTTCACGGTTATTTCCGCTCCGGAATTCCAGGCCGATCCCGCGCGCGATGGCGTGAACTCCGAGGTTTTCGTCCTGCTCAATTTTTCCCGCCGCACAGTTCTGATCGGGGGCACATCGTATGCGGGAGAGATGAAGAAATGCATTTTCAGCGCAATGAATTTCCTGCTGCCTCCGCGCAACGTCTTCCCCATGCATTGCTCGGCCAATGTCGGGCATAATGGCGTGAGCGCTTTGTTTTTTGGTTTGTCTGGAACCGGCAAAACGACGCTCTCTGCTGATCCCTCCCGTGACCTTATCGGAGACGACGAACACGGCTGGAGCTCCGACGGAATCTTCAACTTCGAGGGCGGCTGCTACGCCAAGTGCATCAAGCTTTCGCAGAAGAACGAACCGCAGATCTGGAACGCGCTGCGCTTCGGCTGCGTTTTGGAAAACGTGACGCTTGATCGCGACACGCGCGTGCCGGACTACAACGACGACAGCAAGACTGAGAACACCCGCGCCGCGTATCCCGTCGATTTCATTGACAACGCTGTGATTCCCGGGGTCGGCGGGCATCCGCGCAATGTGGTTTTTCTTACCGCGGATGCTTTTGGAGTTCTTCCGCCCATATCGCGCCTTACGCCGGAGCAGGCGATGTTTCATTTCTTTTCTGGTTACACCGCGAAGGTGGCGGGCACGGAGGCCGGCGTGAAGGAGCCGCAAGCTACTTTCTCCACTTGCTTTGGCGCGCCGTTCATGCCGCTGCCGCCCAAAACCTACGCCGAGATGCTGGGCCGCCGCTTACGCGAGCACAATGCGCAATGCTGGCTGGTGAATACCGGCTGGCAGGGCGGTCCGTATGGCGTGGGCAAGCGTATGGAAATTCCTTATACGCGCGCCATGGTTGATAACGCGGTGGAAGGAGAGTTATCCAAACAAGAGTTTGAGATCGAGCCGAGCTTCGGTTTCAGCATTCCCAAAGCATGTCCCGGCGTACCGCCGCTAGTGCTGAACCCGCGTAACGCGTGGCCGGACAAAGCGGCCTATGACCGGGCAGCCGCCGATCTGTGCGATCGTTTCGCCAAGAACTTTGAGAAGTTTGATGCCCCGCCCGAAGTGAAGGCGGCGCGGCCCAAAGCGCAAAAATAATATTCAAAACGACAGTATGGAAAACAAAGGGCCCGGCGGCTGCCGAGCCTTTTTCTGCTTGCGGTTTTTTTTACGCCTTCTTAATGAGGCGCGTGAGCCAGATCAGAAATATGGCCCCGATGATGGCCACGACAATGCTCCCAATCATCCCGCCTCCGGGATAAATCCCAAGCAAATTGAAGATCCATCCTCCGACAATTCCGCCAACAATACCGAGCAGAATGTCCATGAGCGGGCCATACCCTCCGCCCTTCATGATTTTTCCGGCGGCCCAGCCCGCAATCAGGCCGGCTATGATCCAGGCGATAAATCCCATGTTGTCCTCCCTGAAACTTCGCGAATAGAAACTCCCTGGCGTTCGCTAAGTTATAACCGTCGGACTGACCGGCGTTGCGGAGACTATGCTTGTACGATATAGGTGTCAAGCGCGCTTTTTCTGGCGATACCGTTTTGACGATCCATGACGATCCAGATCTGCCCATTGAGGAACGAATGTTTGCCCGCAAGATACGCGTGGAATACGAAGTGAACGGCCAAAAGCGCCCCTGCCCCTTGAAGTGGCTGGACAGCTTTTCCATGCGCAACTTCACCAACGCGGGAGTCTTTGACGACACGCTGCCTGTAGGCGACGGGGACATTGAGATTGGGTCGAACGTGCCGCTGGACCGGCTCAAAGATGCCATGGAGGATTGGTTCCGGCGTAAGGGATATCTGGCGAAGGATTCAGGGTTATCCTTGACACAGGATTTGCAACCGCACGCTAAGTAATGTCTTAGAACGAGATTCCGTGCGGTGACATGGCACTTCAGGTCGCAGACCTTCCGGCAGTCTCGTAAGGAATTCCTAACCGCACGAGCCAGAAAGCAACCTTCTTCCGTTGTGTGGCCCTCTTATTTTCAGACGTTTAAGCTTTGCGCGCGCCAAGTGCGCGCCGTGTGGCACAAGAGTTGCATGTCCCCAAGTGGGAGGACCTTATGAGCCATCAACCGTCTATTCTGCTATCACATTCTGAGCGTGGTCTGTCTCGAGATCGTCGGGCATCATGGCGCTTTCCGGCTGCATATGCGCCAGATGTTACTTTCTTGCGCTCTTGGCTTGTCTACGACTCGACGCTTGCGTCTGATCAGCGGAGCGAAAGATTCAATTGGAATTTCCTAATCGGCATGCTCTTGGCGGGCGGAGCCAGCGCTGGCTTTTGGGCCGGAATTGGAATGGCCGTTGCAAGCCTGCGGTAGTATCTGCCGCTTGACTACATGCCGTAAGTCTAACTGCTGTAGCGCAGCAGCGACATAACGTTGTAACCCTTCAGCTTGTCGCGCCCGTGGAGAAAATCCAGCTCGACGACAAATCCCAATCCGGCTATCTCCGCTCCCTGCGATGCCGCTAATTTGGCCGTCGCCTCCGCCGTGCCGCCTGTCGCGAGCAAATCGTCCACGATTAGCACACGCTGTCCACTTTGCAACGCATCCTTGTGGATCTCCAGTGTGCCGAGGCCGTATTCCAGTGCATAATCCTGCTTTACGGTTGCGGCGGGCAGCTTGCCTGGCTTGCGCACCGGTACAAACCCTGCGTTGAGCCGATATGCGAGAGCGGGGCCGAAAATAAATCCGCGCGCTTCGATTCCCAACACCACATCGACCTCTTGGCCGATGTAGTACTCGGAAAACTTGTCGATCAGCGTGGCGAATCCCACTTTGTCTTTAAGAAGTGTGGTGATGTCGTAAAACAGAATTCCCTTCTTAGGGAAATCCTGCACCTCGCGAATCAGGTGCTTGAGTTGGTCGGAATTGAGACTGGGATGCGATGCCATCTACCACGCTCCTTCGATGCGAAATGCGTTGAGTCCAGCAACGGGATTTGCTTCTCTCTCTTCGACGCCGTCCACGCGCGCGGCTCGCGGCCCTTGTTGCAGGCGCGAACGTAGACCGGAAAGCTGATCGCGAGTTCCCTGCGCCTGAACCTCCACGCTGCCGTCATGATTGTTGCGCACCCATCCGGCAATGCCGAGAATGTGAGCTTCGCGTTCTACGAACCAGCGGAAGCCAACTCCCTGCACGCGTCCGCGGACGATATAGCGGCGGGCCTGAACGGAGGTTGGAGTTGTGCTCATAGGCGGACATTTATTATGCCCAGAGAGGCGACTGAATGGAACTCTTGCAGGTGTTCAAGGCGCATCGCTTAATTGTGCCTTGAGGAGATCCGCCAAATAATCAGTCAACGCTGAGACATCGAAGTGTCCAGCTTCCCAAGCGATATCGGCGGATTGGAGAGCTCCATAGTAGGGATTGCGGTTCTCTCTGATCCGCTCTGGGACGATTTTCTTGCCCGGGAGAAGTTGGCCGTGGCGCATGCAAATCAGATAGTAACAGGCAGCTCTGGCAGTACGGCCGTTGCCCTCAACAAATGGGTGAATCCAGTTAAGCCGCCATAGCGCGTAGGCAGGAAGTAAAGTTGGGTGCGTCATAATTGTCCAGTTTTCGTGGACAACTGAAAAGAATCGGTCCATCTCGTGGGGAACATCTTTAAAATGCGGCGGTATATGGTTCCCTACGTAGATTGGCTCTTCGCGATAGCGGCCACCAAACTGAGCGATGTTGGCAACTGCTGTATGGTTCAGCGCCCAAAGAGTGTACTTGTCGAAAGATTCTATCTTTTTAGAAAGGCCTATTTCGATGCAGTTGGAGAGTAAATCATACTGTCTCAAGAGATTTTGCTCTTGAATTTTAGCGAAGAGAGCGGGATTGTCTTTTTCGCGGACGGACACAAATTAAGAATGGCCCTGATGGGCCGATGTAAGCGTCTTAACCTAACAACTTTATGTTCCGGGAAGCTGCGCGTACGCTATCTTTGGTAATTAATTCAGAAGAAGCTGGAGCATTGCCATACGCAAAACTGATCCTTTGTTCGTGCAATTCCTCCTCTGAAACGGATATTCTTCGAGACTCTTCCAGCAAACGCAACAACTCAGGATCGGGTTGAGTTACATTCTGAAATTGTTTACGGTCAGCCATAAAACTCTCTCCTGAGGACTTGCAGCTTATCATAGCGAGAATCATCTGTGGTTAGAAATCTCATCTTCGTATTTACATTAGCAATTCTCGACGAAGCAGCGAATAGTATTTTCGCAATACCAGCGTGAGATCCGCATTCGGTTAGAGCATAACGTTGTGCGCTTCCTGTTCAATCATCTTGCGGTCTTCTGCACGCAGCGCTCCCACTTCCTCCGCGATCGCGTACTTGAGCGTTTCGATTCCTTTACCGGTCACCGCGGAAATCTCATACAGCTTTAGTTTTTCCTTCTTGCAATACTTCTTCAGCTTCGCGACTTTATCTTTGTTGGCAACGTCGATTTTCGAAGCCACCATGAGCATCGGTTTTTCTTCCAGATGGGCGCCAAAGCTGGCCAGCTCTCCGCGAATCACCTCGGCATCTTTGACCACGTCGGTACGGCCGCTGCCGTCGGAGACATCCACCAGATGCACCAGCAACCGCGTGCGCTCGATGTGCCGCAGGAATTGCGTTCCAAGGCCGGCTCCCTCGTGCGCGCCCTCGATTAGTCCGGGAATGTCGGCGACCACGAAGCTGACTTCGCTTCTGGCGTCGCCTACGGCCACAACGCCTAAATTCGGCTCCAGCGTGGTGAAGGGATAATCCGCAATCTTAGGTCGCGCCGCGGAGATGCGCGCAATCAGAGTTGACTTGCCCACATTGGGATAGCCGACCAGGCCGACATCAGCGAGCAGCTTCAGTTCCAGTCGGTACGTGTGCTCTTCTCCGGGACGCCCGACTTCGTGCTCGCGCGGCGCCTGATGAACAGATGTGGCAAAGCGCGCGTTGCCACGGCCGCCGCGTCCGCCATGAGCGATCACCATGCGCTGATCTGGAGTGGAAAAATCAAAAACTTTCTCTCCCGAATCCTCGTCGTAAACGATGGTGCCGACCGGAACCTTCAGAGTCACATCAATTCCGTCGCGGCCGGTTTTATTGGAGCCTTCGCCGTGACGTCCGCGCTGCGCTTTGTATTCGGGATTGAAACGGAAATGGACCAGCGTGTTGTGGCGCTCGCTGGATTCCATAATCACATCGCCGCCCTTGCCGCCGTCGCCGCCCGACGGCCCGCCGCGCGGGACGAATTTCTCCCTGCGAAACGCCATGCAGCCGTTGCCGCCATCGCCCGCCTGGACCCGAATTTTAGCTTCGTCGATAAACATGAAATTTTCTAATGCAGCGTAACCGGAGGCTCACGAAGAGTGCGCGTTCGCCAGCCGTGCATATCTGAATTATATGGCCGGCGGCAGGGCCAGTCTTTCGCCGAGCCGCCCGGTCAATCCCGGAATCTTCCGCTCGAATATCGCCGACCAAGAATCTCCAAAGTCATGTTGCTTCCGCCTTCGGCCGATAGAAACACAGAAGCTCAAGCTGCTCGGGTGTTTCGACCTCGTTCCGGCGGCTGACTTCGGTGACCGAATGTTAATCGTTCCTTACTTGTCTGTACCTTGGAACTGAAATGGCTTCAACAACAAGAGGACTCGCGCCCGTTTTGCCGCGAAGCGAGTGGCAGGCCGTTTTACGCGAAACCACCATCGAAGTTTTCTCCACCATGGTCGGAGTTACCGTCACTGCCCCAACAGAAAGCAGCCAGCCAATTCTGGCGCAGATGACTGGAGTAATCGGCATCGCCGGTCAGATGCGCGCGATCTTCAGCCTGCGATGCAGCCAAAAATTCGCAATCAGCCTTGCATCTCGGATGCTGGGCATCCCCGCCGACGATGCGGGAGCCGAAAAAGCTGCCAGCGATGCTGTCGGTGAAATTTGCAATGTGGTGGCCGGATATTTCAAAGCCAAAATCGGCTTCGCCGATAAGGGTTCTCTATCGCTTCCCACGATCGTCATCGGCAAGAGCTACACGATTCACTCCACAACGGGCTGCGAGCGGCTGGAGTTCCCCCTGTTATTTGAATCCGAGCCTCTCTGGGTTACCCTGGACATTCGCCAGTAAGCCCGCGGCTCCCGTTGCCGGCTCGTTCACACATTACAAAGCCTCTTCCCGAAGAAGAGGCTGGTCTGATGTGCGCGATATGCAACTCCGCGTAATCCGCGCGTCGCAATCGTTGGCGCAATTACTTCGCTTCGACGGGCTCGACCATCACAAACTTGCCCATCTGTCCCTTGTTCAAGAACTTGATGCGGCCGGTGATCTTGGCAAAGAGCGTATCGTCTTTGCCGCGGCCCACGTTCAGGCCCGGTTTTACCGGAGTTCCACGCTGCCGCACAATAATTGTTCCGCCGGGAACAATCTGGCCGCCAAATGCCTTAAAGCCGAGCCGTTGTGCGTTGGAATCGCGACCGTTTCGTGAAGTGCCTTGTCCTTTTTTGTGTGCCATAAACCCCGGTTGTCAGTGGCTGGTTGCCAGTTTCAATTTGTGTGGAACGGATCGTGTGGGGACGGCCGCCGTCGGCCGTCCGCTCTTTGAATTATTACTTCAATTATTACTTCTTTTTCTTCGGAGCCGATTTCTTTTTCGCCGCAGCCTTCTTGGGAGCAGCTTTCTTCTTGGCCTTACCCCGCGTGGCCTTGGATTCCGTCGCTGGCGTTTCTTCCTCAGCCGCCTTCACCTTCTTGACCTTCGCTTCTTTCTTCGGAAGCTCGGGCGCCTTGAAGCTCTCGCCATTGATGGAAATCTCGCTGATGCGCACAGCAGTATAAGCCTGCCGGTGGCCACGCAGCTTCTTGTATTGCTTCTTGCGTTTGTAATGGAAGACGAGAATCTTCGCGCCGCGGCCTTCTTCCACCACCTGGCCGGTTACGCTGTCGCCCGACTGGGGCTTGCCGACCTTGCCCGCTTCGCCGGAAACCGCCAGCACTTCGGGGAACTCGACTACGCCGTCGGTGCCGCTCGCCATCTTTTCTACTCGAATCACATCGCCGGGCGCCACCCGGTATTGCTTACCGCCAGCGCGGATCACCGCGTACATACGTCTGCCTCCGTCAAATGTCGTCCCAATGTTCTGAAAAAGTCAGCTTGTAAGATGGAAGGTCTGAACTTTGCACGCACACAGGCGCGATCCAGAAACCTGCTGATTTCCCTTTGCTTGCTGTGTGTTTCCGCCGCGGCGCACCCTCCGCCCCGGCACGCCAACCAGAACGGTCGGCAAGTACAGGCAAACACTTCTATCTTAGCCTGTTGGCTGGAAATCGGTCAATCGCAAGTTGATCAAAACATGACTATCACAAAGAACGGCGGTGTTGTAGCATCTGCTGGAAATGACCGCGACTCAGCCTGCGGCTTCCGAGACCATTGCCCTCCAACCGGACGAATCTGCGAAGCCTGCTACGGGGGTAACAGAAACTCCCCGGCGTCGTCTATTTGCGCTGGGTCTAGTGTTGTTCGTGAGCTTCGCGCATTACGTCGTCTCCTCATGGTATTCCATGATTGCTGCTAGCCCGGTATCTTATCTTCCGCAGCAGAACCAGGCGAGACTGATGGGAGCGCTGGTGGCGCAAGTCGGATCGCTGGCCCTCCTGTGGTACGTATTGTCCGGGCAACATAGGGACTGGAAGAGCATCGGCTGGGTCCCCGAATGGAAGGATATTGCTAGTGGTGTGGGTCTGCTCATAGGGTCCCGCTTCGCCAGTCGCTTGATCCTGATCCCAATTCAAATTTCATACCGTTCTTACTTCGGGCACTATCTGGCCCCAAAATCGTTGCACGGCATGCTCGGATTTGGAATCTCAGCGCTCTCCATTGTTTTCGTCTGCGTGAATCCGTTTTTCGAAGAGCTGACCGTCCGTGGTTACCTGATGTCGGAAATCCTTGATCTTGGCGGCAGCGGCGTGCTAGCGGTCGTGCTCAGTGTTGCAGTACAGATGAGTTATCACCTCTACCAGGGACTCGAGCACGGGATCGCTCTCGCGGTTATCTTCTTCGTCTCGTCCATCTACTTCCTGAAGACTCGCCGGGTCGCACCTGTAGTCCTAGCCCACCTGTGCATGGACGTTTATGGCCTCTTACGGCCCGGCCTTTAATACTTTGTTCTTTAGCAGCGGATGTGCGAGAATTTCGCGCGAACTTGGAGGAACGTTCTATGAAGCGATCTTTCATCCTTCTGGTGTGCCTAACGATGCTGAACTTAGCCCCTGCGTCGGCCGCTGCCCCCAAAAAGTCTCCCGCGCCTCCCGATAAAGCTTCCATGCAGAAAATCCTGGACGCCTGGGCGACCCTTAACCCGGACAACGTCGCCATGTATTATGCCTCCGGCCCGCACACCTTTTTCGATATCGCTCCGCTCAAATACAACAGTTGGGACGAATATCAGACCGGCGTGAAAGCCGTCCTCGCAGGCTACAAGAGCGCCAAGTTCACCTTGAACGATGACGCCGCCGTTCACACCGACGGCGATCCGGTCTGGGCCACTGCAACAGTAAGCAGCGAGATGACAACGAAAGCCGGCAAAGTCGAAATGAGTAATTTCCGCTGGACCGTCATCTGGCAAAACGAAAACGGAAAATGGGTGATCGTCCACGATCACTTCTCCGCGCCCATTCAATAAAGGCTAACGGAGGTATGATTATTTCCGTCCGCAAGCCCACATGGAGTCCGCAATGAAGACCTTTCTTTTCTGCATGTCTTCCCTGGTGCTTGTAGCAGCACTCTCGCTTGGCGTAACGGCTCAACAACCGCCAGCCACACCTCGCAATCTATTGCCCGGAATCGGTCCGCTGCTGCAACCCGGCGGCTCTTCCAACTGGACCGGGAACTCCGTCATCGAAAATATTCCCGGAACATCCCTCTACCCGCTCACCAGCGAAAAGACTGTTCTCTACATCGGATTCACTGCGGGGACCACCGTGGATATCGGCAACATGGTCCTCTACACCACTGCGCGGGAAAGTTTCACCATCGCCGCAGTGACTCCGGTCAACTTACACGGAGTGTCGAACCCAACTATTTCCCTTACCGACACAAAGGTCTGCCCGATCCAGCCGCTCTCGGGAGCGAATCCCTGCATCATTCGCCTCGACCCGCTCCAGCTTTCGCTGTCGACGCTGAACGACTATTACTTTACGGTGTATTTCGCACAAACCGATAACGATACTCACGTAGCGCGGCCGCGGGCTTTCATTGGCAGCATCACAGGGGGCGAAGATGCGGGCAAGGATGACACTCAATTGAAAGCAGGCGCCCTCGTGCCAGACTTGCTGGGCAACGGCGACACGAACCCGCCTTCCTTTCTTCTTGTGGCGGTGATGAATAATTAAGATGAACGCTTAAGAATCGGCGGGAGTAGCCGAGCCGCAAGCGCGCTGTGCCCGATCACACATGCCGATCACCCTCGACGACCTGCGCAGGTTTGCGGTGGCGCGCAGCCTGTTCCCTCCCACCACGCTGAAGCGCGCGCTCCACAAGTGGGGATTTGTGCAGGCCGATCCGATTCGCGCGCCTGCGCGGGCGCAGGATCTGATGCTGCGGCATCGTGTCAAAGACTATCGTGCGGGTGAGCTAGAGCGCCGTTACACGCAGCTTGGCGTCGAAGAAGATTTTTTCATCAACTACGGCTTTGTGACCCGGGAATTGCAGGCTTTGATGCATCCGCGGTCGGATTGTCGCGTCCCCGCCCAAAGCCGTTTGCCATGGCCCGCGGCGGAGCGCAAGCGGGCCCAGTTGCTGCTGGAGTTCGTGCGCGAACGCGGCAATGTTCATCCCCGCGAGGTCGACGACCACTTTGCCCACGGCCGCGTCACCAATTATTGGGGAGGCTCGTCGAACGCCACCACGCATATGCTCGACGCCATGCACTACCAGGGAATGCTGCGCGTGGTGCGGCGCGAAGCCGGCATCCGCATCTATGCCGCGCACCAGCACGAGGCCACGCTCATGGACGATGAAATCCGTCGCGGCCGCATCGACGCGATGGCGGATGTGGCCATGCGAATCTATGCTCCGCTAACTTTTTCTGGTCTGCGTTTTTTGTTGCGCCGCCTGCGCTATGCCGCGCCGCAATGGGAAGGCGAGGTGACCGCCGCGATCCAAAGAGCGAAAGAACGATTGGCGAGCGCGCGTGTCGATGGCGTGGATTGGTATTGGCCAGCCGATGAAAAAGCGGAGCGGCGCGAAGCGCAAGATAAAGTACGGTTGCTGACTCCGTTCGATCCGGTCGTATGGGACCGTGACCGATTCGAGCTACTCTGGGGATGGACCTACCGCTTCGAAGCCTACACGCCGCTGGCCAAGCGCGTGCGCGGATATTATGCCTTGCCGCTGCTCTGGCGAGATCGAGTAATCGGTTGGGGCAACTTGTCAGTGAAGGATGGAGAGCTTCACTCGCAGTTTGGTTATGCGGAGGCAAGCCCGTCCAAGGATTGGGCATTCAAGCGGGAACTCGAGACGGAGTTAGAGAGGGTGCGAGTTTTTCTGGGCCTAATCAGTTGAGTGGGGGTGCCCGAATTTTCAGTAAGTCTTGTTGCCGTTTGTTTGTTGCGTGGACGGTCTCAGAAGACTTGCGGTGGCTTCATTGAACGTACTAGCAAGTCATTCCTGAGTGTCGTGAGCTTTTCCGCGCCCAGAACCTCTCGCAAATCAGCAATTAGTGTTCTGACGTGAATTTCATTCGAGACTGGGGCGCCATTGGCGTCCACACCTTGGGCATCAGCCACACCGCGCTCGAACTGGTCCAGGCGGGCTTCAATTTCGAGACCTAACCATAAAACCCATTTCTGCCGGATTCTGAAGAACTCTTTGGCGTCCAGCGGTTTGTCCTTCATTCCTTCTTGCATCAATGCGTACAGTGCGTTGGACACCGCCTGGACATATTCCTCACAAAAACCAATATGCTTATCGAATACGACCATGGCCATGTGGGAGTTTGCCCCCATTGAAAAGACGTTTTGCATCTCAGCTAGTAAAACTGATCGCTGATGTGAGAACTCTGCCAGCTCTTTGCTGTGCTGGGCCTTTACCCCTTCGAGCAACCGATCGCCGAGGTACTTTGATAGCCCAAACACCATGGCCCATGCAACAACGCCTTGGCCGACGATCGTTTCCAGAACCGTCCAAAACGTCATAGATGCTCCGGTTTATCGAATCGCAGCAGCGCTCTCGGGAGATCTCGCCACCAACCTTTGAAACAAAACCTCATCCGCGGCCGTTGACATCGCGTAACCTGCCTCCCGATACTGCTTAACTATCCCCTCCGTGTCGTCGCCACTCGCAACTACAATCTCGGCTTCCTTTCTCGGTGCGGTCAGCAGTAGCTTGCGCGCCCGCTCGTCAACCGAAGAGAGACTGTAGCCGCACATCACCACACGATCCGCTGATCGCAACGCGGTTCCGGCCTGCCGCCACAGGTCATTCCAGAACTCGGCATATTCAATGCCAGTGTTGGGTGCAAAGTAGAAATCTTTTGACCGAGCGGGAAAAATCATTACCGGCATCGCCGCCCCACCTTTTCCAAACGCAGGATCGGCCGCGTTAACGTATCCCAAGAACGAGAGTTCATTCTTGCCGATCACTGGCCGCGTCCCCAAAGTATTTCCGGGCTGGAACTGAAAGGGTCCTGAGGTCCTCCCGCCAAAAAGCAGCGCGAGCCAACTCGTACTGCCATGCAATTTCAACATCTTCGTTGGCGATCCTCCGGGAAGGCTTTCTATCGGGAATCCATAGCCATCGCCTATTTCCAACTTCCCGGCCAGCCTGAGCTCCCGGTCAAGCGACACATCGTAGTTGAATGTGACAATGCAATCGCCCGGAACGACAATGTCCCGAGCGAAGTCCCGATAGGCCGAAGAGGCCAAAGCGACGCCCTGCTGAATCTCGGCGAACCAAGCACGCACAGCCTGCTTGAGCACGCCATATTCATTCGCCACATAAGTACGCTTTGCTTGCTGCTCTCGTGTCCCGTTTTCGAATTCGTCAATCGTCTTATGTATTGCCGTCACTAGGTCTTCAACATTCTGAACGGGAGCAAAAGATTCTTCTAAGAAATGAGCCGTTGCCGGATAACGCGCCGCGTAGGAGTTCGGGTCATGCGTTGGGCGCTTCATCCATTGCAACAGCTCGGACGCCATTGTTTTCGCCAGGGGGTATCCGGCGTCACAGGATGCACCTGCTCCCAACACGTATGTCGTCATTTCTGACTTCCTCCCATGTTCATTATAGTCGGGAAGCCAGCCCACCTACGCCGTCACGAACTGGCCTACCCCAGGCTCCGACTGCCAAAAAGTGAGCGGTCACGCCAATCTTTAATCTTTTCCTACTATTGCTCCTCTCTGCTCTATCGTTAACATTGAATCTTTCCGAAGTATCTCGAGATTCGCGCAAAAGACAACATTACAAGAGATGAGGATCGCTCCATGCCACACATCAATCTTCCCGAAGGGTTGCCGGGAATTTCCGGGCCACTTGCCTATAGTCCCGATACCGCGAAGCCGTTGCTTATGCTGGCGGAGACGTTGCTGCGAGGGCCCAACACTCTGACTTCGGCGGAGCGGGAGATGATCGCCGCGCATGTGTCGTATCGCAACGAGTGCGACTTCTGCCAGCTTTCGCATAGCGCCGCGGCCGCTGCACATCTCAATGGGAACTATGACCTGGTGGAAGCGGCCAAAACCAATCCACAAGCCGCCGATGTCTCCGACAAACTGAAGGCCCTGCTGACCATCGCGGGCAAGGTGCAGCAAGGTGGAAAGCATGTGAACACGGAAGACATCGAGCGAGCCCGCGAACGTGGCGCCACCGACAAGGAAATCCACGACACAGTTTTGATCGCCGCCGCATTCTGCATGTACAACCGCTACGTCGATGGCCTCGCTACCTGGCAACCGCGGGAACGCGAGGCTTACCACGAGATGGGTGAGATGCTTGCCCGCGAAGGCTACGTGCGAGATCGTTTTCAGGAAACGAAAAAATCCACACGAGAAGTCGCATAAGCGCAATCGTGGCGCCGCAATAATTCCAGCGGCCAAAAAACTCATGACCACCGATACGCTGACTGAGAAATTAATCGAAGCCGACGCGGGACTCGACGAAAGTCCGCTTAGTTACTACGGCTGGCGGGTGGTGCTGGCCGCGTGCCTGGGGGTGATGGCGGGCTTCGGCTCGCTGTTCGTCTACACCTTCGCTGTTTTTGTTAAACCCCTGAGCGCGCAATTCGGCTGGAACCGCGAATCCATCTCGCTCGGCTTCGCCATCGGCGCCATGACAGTGGGACTCACTTCTCCGCTGATCGGCCGTTTGATCGACCGTCTCGGTCCGCGCCGCATCATTCTTCCGTGCATGACGGTTTTTGGCTGCGGCATTGCGGCGCTGGCATTCCTGCGCTCTGGATTGTGGCAGTTCTACGCGACCTGCTTCGTCGTCGGCTTGGTGGGGAATGGCGCTGGCCATCTGGCTTATGCTCGATCGATCTCCACCTGGTTCCAGAAACGTTTAGGGATGGCGCTGGCGTTCGTCATGGTGGGCGCGGGTTTGGGCGCGATGATTCTGCCCGTGGTTGCGCAAGCGGTCCTCACCCGGTCTGGCTGGCGGGCGGCGTATCTTTCGCTGGGGGGAATTGCGCTGCTTCTCGGCCTGCCGCTGAGCTGGCTCTATATCAGGGAGCGTGGTCCTGTTCGCAACCAGGCTGCGCCGGTTGCGCATTCTGGATCCACGTGGCAGCAAGGCATACGCTCCTACGCTTTCTGGATTATTGTCGCTCTTCTATTCGTGGGTTCGATCAGCATGAACGGAGCGATCGCTCATCTCTCGGCGTTGTTGACGGACCGCGGAATCACTCCGGGAGACGCGGCGCTGTGCGCGTCCATTCTTGGCGGTACAAGCGTGCTAGGCAGGATTTTTACGGGATGGCTTCTCGACCGCTTCTTCGGCGGGCGCGTCGCCTTTGTCGTCAGCCTGATTACTGCGGCGGGAATATTTTCGCTCGCGCGAGCGGATAGTTTCGCGGCGGGAGCCCTCGCCACTGCGCTCATTGGCATTGGGGCCGGCGGAGAAGCTGCCATTACGCCATACTTGTTGACTCGTTATTTCGGCCTGCGCGCTTTCTCGACACTTTACGGTCTCACCTGGACTTTCTATGCTGCCGCTGGCGCCACTGGCCCGGTGATTCTGGGACGCGCGTTCGATTCTACCGGCTCGTATGCCTCGTTGCTGATCTCGCTTGCAGTAGTGTCAGCAATCGCAGGAATAGCAAACCTTTTACTTCCGAAGTACCCCGCGTCACTCGAAACCGGGATTGCCTGAGTGGTAAGCGATGAAGTTTGATTAGCTCTTTCTCTGCGGCGGATTTGCTGTGCTCAGTGCCTCACCCCCAAAAACTGTCCAATCTTCTCATTCAAGAATTTCTCGTCCGCCGCGCTGCCGCCCGCACCCGCCGTGTGTCCCCACAGCGACGGGATCGGCACCAGCGACACCGTGGACATGAATGCCGCCTCGTAGCGCGCGTCGCCGACGGGGAAGTAGAGATCGGTTTCCGACGGCATATACAGAAACGGAACTTTGATCGAGCGCAGAGCCCGCTCCGTGTCGCCATTGAATCCCGGAGTCATTCCTACGTCGTTATGCTCCCAGGCGCGGCATTGCAGAATTAAATCGTTCGCATCCGCGCCGGGAATGAAGTTCGTGCGGAACTCGTGCAGCACGCTTTCGAACGTGGTTCCCGGCTTCGCGCCTTCCCGCCACAACTCTTTGCGCCACCACTCCTGCGAGAACAGCCACGCCGTCCAGACCACGCCGAAGGCTTCGAGACCTTTTGTTGGTGGCGTAGTGTAGTCGCCGTCTTTGAAGGCGGCGTCGGCGGTGAGCGCGGCGATCTGGCCTTCGAGCCGGACGACTCCGTGGCCGTATGTTTTTGCGGTGCCCGCCGTGGCCACAATGCGATCCGCATATGTGGGATAGCTCACAGCCCATTGAAACGCCTGCTGCGCTCCCATGGAAAATCCGATGATGGCGCGGACGTGCGTGATTTTTAGCTCTTCGATAAGCAGGCGGTGCACGGCTTCCACGTTATCGCGGATCGTCATCAGCGGAAAGCGCGGACCGTGAAACGGCTCCGGCGTATTGCTGGGCGAGGAAGAATGTCCGTTGCCAAACATTTCGGTGGCCACGAGAAAAAGTTGGGACGTATCGAGCGCGTGACCTGGCCCGATCAGCCATTCATAGCCGTGATAGTCCGCCATGTAGTGCGAGGGCAGAAGGATGACGTTGTCGTGGGCGGCGTTGAGGTGGCCGTAGGTTCCATAAGAGATGCGGGCGGTGGGGAGCGTAACGCCACTTTCGGTATGGAAGTTCGAGATGATGAGTTCGTGATGTTCGCCGGTGTCGGGTTTCTTCGCCGCATCCTGTGCCCACACTGCCTGACAGAGAACCAGCAGAAAAATAATTTTCTTCATAATTTGGCCTCTCAATACGCCTTGACGAAGAAATACACCGTCATCGCCGCGCCCACCAGCACCACAAACACTCGCACCCACGCCTGCGGAAGCTTCAGCGCATAGCGCGCGCCGGCATATCCGCCGAGGATTGCGCCCACGATCATGACCAGCCCCGGCTTCCAATACACCGCGCGCTGCGCTATAAACACCACAACCGCGACTCCGTTGATGACGAATCCCAACACGCTCTTCAGCGCATTCATCGAATGAATGTCGGTCATGCCCAAGGCAGCGAGCATGGCCAGCATGACAATCCCCATGCCTCCGCCAAAGTAGCCGCCATAAACAGCAACCGCCAACTGGAACAGCGTCGCGCCAGCCAGAGCGGCCCTGCTCGATTCGTGCTCGATCACCGATCG
>Ga0209006_10001285_pt1 | contig 22774 bp, 16 predicted proteins | sample JacPin_JW_Ref_O2_FD_188567 | JGI IMG/M metagenome (GOLD analysis project Ga0209006, IMG submission 188567) | Forest soil microbial communities from Algoma, Ontario, Canada - Jack Pine, Ontario site 1_JW_Ref_O2 (SPAdes) (version 2) | ecosystem: Environmental > Terrestrial > Soil > Boreal... | reverse complement strand
CGGAATCCAGAAGTGGCCGTGCACCGGATGATCGCCGCGCGGCGGCACCATGGTGAAGCACGGCATCACCCAGGGCGTGATGCGCCAGTAGTAGTTGCCCTGCTCGGCGTTGCGTCGCGCGCCGATGAACAGGCCGCCCTCGGACGGCACCACCTCGAACACCGGCTTCGAGTCGTTCAAATTGTACTGATTTCCCTTGGCGCCCTTGAACAGCGGGTCGCTATTCAGGTTGCCCCGATGCAGAAAGGAAACGTGGCTCGAATCGATGCCGCCTTCCATGGCCTGCAGCCAGTTGCATTCCTGCCAGCGCTTCGAGGTGTAGGTCTGTGCGGGGGGCACCAGTGAGAACTCGAATTGCGGCAGCGGCGGCTGCTTCTGCGCGGGACCCATATAGGTCCACAACACTCCGCCCTGCTCCATCAGCGGATAGCCCGTGAGCTTGATGCGCTGGCAGAAGCCGTTCTCGGAAGGCTCCGAGGGCACGTCGATGCACTGGCCCGTGACGTCGTATTTCCAGCCGTGATACGCACAGCGGATACCGCCTTCCTCGTTACGCCCGAACCAGAGTGAGACGCCGCGGTGGGCGCAGAACTCGCTGATGAGGCCGTAGCGGCCCTGAGAATCGCGAAAGGCCAGCAGGCGCTCCGACAACAACTTGACGCGTACCGGCGGGCAGTCGTTCGCCGGCAGTTCCTCCGACAGCAACGCCGGAATCCAGTAACTCCGGAACATCGCACCCATCGGAGTTGTCGGGCCGGTTTGCGTCAGCAGATCGTTCTGTTCTTTTCTCAGCATTACTGCTCCAATCGGTGCGTCAAATCTTGTGGCTTTCAAACGTGGAAGGGTGGAACAGCTCATCGACCTCGAGCCTGCGCCTGGAGAGACCCTGCGCGTGGTGATGGCGCAGAAAGTTGTCGAGCACATGGCGGTTCGGCGCGACGCCGTAGGACCAGAAATCCGGCCCCATCAGCGCACGCGCGGCGCGCAACTGCTCCTCGACGAAAGGCAGCGTCACCTTGGTGGCGGAGGTATCGACCAGCCGCGTGAGCGCAATGCTTTTTGCTTCCCCAAACGCCTTGGACACCGCCATCGGCAGCCACGGATGCTGGTCCGCAAGTTCCCGGCGCACGCCGAGGATGTGCATGATCGGAAAGATCATGGTCTTGCGGAAATAATCGGCCGCGGTGCGTGCCGGATCGGGAAACAGCCAGCCGACGTTGCCGTCGCCGCGCTCGAAGCAGGAAGGTGCGCGCGGCGCGACGATGCCGTCGATCTCACCCCGCTCGAGCATCTGCGACAAGGTCACCTCTTCCGGTGCGGCTTCGATGCAGATATCCGGCGGCAGTTGCAGCGGAATTTTCTCCGGCCGGCCCGGATGCTCCATACCGCCACGGACCCAGATGATGTCGGAGGGCTTGACGCCGTATTCATCCTGCAGCAGCGCGCGGGCCCAGACACACGCCGTCAATTGATATTCCGGAGTCCCGAGGCGCCGGCCCTTGAGATCGGCGGGCGCGCGAATGCCGCGGTCTGTGCGGATGCAGATCGACGTGTGGCGAAACGCCCGCGACGGAAAGACGGGCACCCCCACATAGGGGTTGGTGCCGGCGGCGGTCTTTATTGCAAAACTGCTGAGCGACAGCTCGCTGATATCGAACGCCACGTCCCGGAAGGCGCGGAAGAACATCTCCTCGGGCGAGAGCAGCATGTAGACCGGGTCCGTGCCGTCGATCTGTACCTCACCATCCACCAAGGGCCTGGTTCGATCGTAGTTGCCCATGGCAACGGATAATTTCAGCTTTGACATGAATCAAGCCGCCATGGCCGCACGTTTTATGGCACCGCAGATGCTGGCAAGGCTGACGGAAGGATCAGCCAGCTCGGCGGCGCTCGGCGCGCCGCCGAGAGCGATGATCTCCTTGCCGAACCGCAGATCGCGCGCGCTATCGATGGCGATGGCAGCGGCGAGCTTGCCTCCCCGCAAATGGAAAAATACGACCGGACCGCGGCCGAGAACTCCTCGGCGGACCACCTCGTCGCCCGATTGGGGGATGCCCGCGATCTGCAGGTTCAACTCGTACTGATCGCTCCAAAACCACGGCACCTCGGCGTAGGGTTTGGCAATGCCTTGGATGTTGCGCGCTACGGCGATGGCCTGGTTCTGCGCGTTCTGCCAGGATTCGAGGCGAATGCGGCGGCCGAGCAGGGGGTTGAAATGACTAGTGACGTCGCCGGCCGCGTAGATCCTCGGATCTCGAGTGCGGCCGTACTCGTCCACGACGATTCCGTTCTCGATCTCCAGCCCGGCGCTTTGCGCCAGATCGGTGTTGGGAACGACGCCGATGCCGACCAACAGCGCATCCGCCGCAAACGCCTCGCCATTCTCGGTGTGGACGCACGCACGGCCATTCTCATCGATGATCCGGCTGACGCGGGTCGAGGTGCGCAAATCGACGCCTCGTTGCCGATGCAGGTCTGCGTAGAAGGAACCGAGCAGCGGCGGAAGGCCGCGCGCCATCGGCAAGTCCGCGAGTTCCAGCACCGTGACCGCGCAGCCGCGGGATGACGCGGTTGCAGCCACCTCCATGCCGATGAAACCGGCGCCGATCACCACGATGTGGGCTCCGGGGGCCAAGTACTGCTGTAGCCGACGGCTGTCCTCGATGGTCCTTAAATAACTCAACCTGGGGTGATCGGCGCCTTCCACAACAAGCGGCCGCGCACGTGTTCCGGTGCTCAGAATCAACCGCTCAAAGGGAGTCCGCGAGCGGTCATCCAGTTCGACCGCCCCGTCCGTCCGGTCGATGCGCACGGCTGTTCTGCCCCGCAACAGGGTGATACCCGACTCGGCATACCAATCCGCAGGCCGCACCCAGGCGATTTGTTCCGGACGCGCCTCGCTCAGAAATCCTTTTGACAGCGCCGGCCGCTCATAGGGCGGATGGGATTCGTCGCCGATCATGGTGATCGGTCCGGTATGGCCGCCCAGGCGCAAGGCCTCGGCGGCGCGGCCGCCCGCCTGTCCGGCGCCGACGATGACCACTGCCCGCTGCGAACCCTGCCCGCTCGATTCGTTCATGCGGATTCGCTCCTCTGCTCTGCAGCTCCATGCTCGGACGGATCGATGAACAGCCGTCCGTCGATGACATGCACAGTCCAGGTCCGGAGGGCGACGGTGCATGGCGCGGCGGTCGGACGGCCCGTGCGGATGTCAAAGCGTCCTTGATGGAACGGACATTCGATCTCGGTTCCCATGACGAAGCCTTCGGCCAGAGACCCGGGCCCGTGAGTGCATTGATCCTGAGTGGCATAAAACCGCCCAGTCACACTGAAGATGGCATACGCCACGTTCTCGATCACCACGCGAATCGGTGTGTCGGGTTCGACCTCCGCGGCCGCACACAAAGCAACAAGCTGGGCCTGGGTTATCCGCGTTTCGGCCGACACCTCTTCGTCCTTTATTGCTGATCCCGGCCTAAAGGCGGGTATTCATTGTGGGTTTTCGATGACAGCAAAACTGGGAGCGCTACTGATCCGCCGCAGCCGCCGCCACAAGGTTGTCACGCTGATGCCGAGTTCGGCGGCAGTCTTGCCGCGGTGGCCGCTGTTGCGATGCAAGGCATCGCGAATGGAAGTTGCCTCGGCGTGGGCCACGCGGTGGCATAGGTGCTTGCCCACGATGGTCTGTTCCGGCGCGCGATAAACTCGCTGGGCCACTTTATCGGTCTCGGTGAAATGATGCAGCAAGAGCGTGTCGCCCTCGGCCAAGTTGATGGCTCGCTCCAGCGCGTTGCGCAGTTCGCGAATATTTCCCGGCCAGGGCTGCCCGACCAGCCATTCCAACGCTTCAGGATGCAGCTTGCAGTTCGGGTGTCCCCCGGGCTGCCCCAGGGAGCCGATCATGCTGCTCACGATTGACGGAATATCCTCTCGGCGGTCGCCCAGCCGCGGCAGATGAATGTCGATGACGTTCAACCGGTAATACAGGTCTTCGCGAAACAGACCTTCACGCATGTGGCGGTGCAGATCCCGATTCGAGGTCACGATGATGCGGATGTCGATGGGCAGCGGCTTGACCGATCCGATCCGGCAAACCTCGCGCTCCTGGATGACCCGCAGCAGCTTTGCCTGAATCTCGACATCAATCTCGGTGATCTCGTCGAGCAGGAGGGTTCCGCCGTTGGCCTGCTCGAATACCCCCGCGCGGCCGCCTTTGCGGGCGCCTGTGAAGGTTCCGTCCATGTAGCCGAACAACATGCTGTCCACCAAGCCGTCGGGCAAAGCAGAACAATTGATGGCGATGAACGGCCCGCCCCGGCGCGCGGATGCATTGTGGATCGCCTGGGCAAATAGCTCTTTGCCGGTGCCGCTCTCGCCGATCAGGAACACGGGCGCATTGCTGCGTGCCGCGGCCTTGCCCCGCGCGATGGCTTTGGCGATGGCGGGGCCGTCACCGATGATGTCGTCCCAGCAATATTTTGCGGCAAGGGTACCGAAGCTCCTGCCGGCGCCCGGATGCTTGTCGCCCCCGGTGTCGAGGTGCTCGAGACTCGTTGCGAATTCCGGGAGTGCCCCCAAGCGCACCGCCTGCGATGCCAATTTGGCGTCGGGCCCTTGGACGATTTCCAGAATCCGGTCCCCGACCGGGAAGGCCACACGAACCATGCCCGTGGCTTCATCCTCTTCCCACTGTGCCCGGCCGCTGCGGGACACGGCGCGCGCGACCCCGCTCACCTGCCCTACCCGCGCCGGAAAAACCGTGCCATGTCGATCGAGCCGGCGCAGGCAGCGTCCGTTGCTATCGGCAATGACGATCTCGCCGCTGCATAGGCGTGCCAGTATGGGCAGGATCGCCCCCATGCCGTCCTGCAAGGCTCCGCCTTCCAGCACGACGTGCTCCAAGACTCTGTCGCGATGTGCAGCCAACGAACACACTCCTCCAGGTCTATCCGCGACAAACAGCGCCACCGCCCCTATCGGGCCGATGGGCCCAAACAATCGTCCACGCTCGCTCGATTTCTAAAGTCCTCGTCGCGGCGCTTTTGCTTTTGTCACTCGGAATCTATCGTTCCTATATACAGAACTGTTTTCCTTTATGTTGAACATAGTTTTAGCAGCGCCGTAGAGGGTTGTCAAATGGGCTCGACGCGGCGGCGTATGCGCCCCCGATTGACGAGTGATTCGCGGAAAATATTTGCCGATACCGGCGTTGCGCCGATCGGCGGTGCGCGCGGTCTCTCCGGTCTCAGCGCACGCGTGACCGGTCGCCGAGGCGCAGCGAGATCGCTTGCGCCGCAGCGGTGACGTGGCCGGAGAGGGCCCGCATCCGATTCTTGGTCAGCCGCTGGGTTGGACCCGTGACGCCCACGGCCGCGACCGAATTGCCGCTGTCATCCCGGATGGGCGAGGCGATGCTGCGCACACCGAGTTCGTATTCTTCGTCGTCGGTCGCATATCCGCGCGCCCGGATCTTGGCGAGCTCGTCACGCATCACCGCCGGATCGATCATCGTGCGCGGCGTACGCGGCTCCAGTCCCGCGGTGATCATGCGCTCGATGATCATCGGCGGCTGGAACGCAATCAGCGCCTTGCCCTCCGCCGTGCAATGCACCGGCTTGCGCAAACCGATACCCGAGGTGATGCGATTGACTTTCTTGCTCTCCAGAAAGTTGACGCAGACCACGCCGCCGTGATCGAGAATCGACAGATCTACGGTCTCGCCGGTCTGCTCGCGCAGCGTCATCAGCCAGGGCTTCGCTTCCAATGAAATGTCGATTTTGCGGCGTACCAGCGAGCCTAGCTCGAAGACCGCGAGACCGAGGCGGTACTTACCGGTATCCTTGTTCTGCTCGAGCATCCCGGTCTCGACCAGAGTCGAGGCAAGGCGGTGCACCGTGCTTTTCGCCAAACCAAGCCGGTCCGCCAGCGCGCTGATCCCGAGCTCGCTCTGCTCGTCCGAAAAGGTCTTCATCAAGAGGATCGCGTTGGCAACGGACGAAAGCCGGGTGCCTCCATCGTCGGCATGTTTCGCTCGGCCCGCCATGCGGCTCAAAGTCTCTCGAGCGGGATTCCTTTTTTGATGATCAACAGAATCTGCCATTCGCTGCGTTCGCCGCACAAGCCCTGCTCCCCGTGTTAGTCCAGAGATCCTGACGGCAGGATCCCCGGTGCAATGGTAACAAGTTCCCCGCTTCAAACCCGAACCCCGGGGCACAAACTTCAGCCGGGAGCGGCGGCGCCAACCCTCTCAATACTTCGCCGAAACCGTCAATCCGTAGGTCCGAGGTAGCCCAGGAAAGAACTGCCAGCCGGCGGCGATCGCCGCGGCTTCGGCGTAATAGGTATTTTGAAGATTGCGCCCCCATAGGGATACGGTCCACGGTCCCTCAGTATGACTGAGGCTGGCGTTCAACAGGCCGTAGGCGCGGATGATCTCCTGAGGCGTGTTGGCGAAATCTCCGAACTGCTTGGACCGCCAGGACCAATCAGTGGCGATCTCGAAGTCTCCCTCCACCCGCGGAAGGTTGAACCGGTAGGACCCGCCGACGTCCGTGGTCCATTTCGGCAAGTTGTTGAAACTGAGTTCGGTCGGAGGCTCGTTCGGATTGTAAACGTTCGGATTGGGCAGGGCCGTGAACTTATCATAGGTGGCGGATGTGTAGCCGCCGGTAACATTGAATTTGAGCCCCGGCGTGGGCAGAGCCGTCAACTCCAGCTCGACGCCGCGGATCGTCGCGGTCGCGGCGTTGAGCAGAGTCGACACATGCGCGCCCTCGAACGAAGTGACCGCGGTGCGCTGGATGTTGTCGAATGCTTCGTCGAACAAGGCGATATTCGCCCGCAGGCGCCGATCGAACCATTGACTCTTGAGGCCGAACTCGTACGAATCCACGGTTTCGGGGTTAGCGGCCACGATGGCCGCCCCCAAGGTCGATGGTGAACCGTTGAAGTTACCCGCACCCCAACCCCTCGAGTAGCTGACATAGGAGAGGATGTCGGGGGTCATCTGATAGGAGAGGACGGCGCGCGGTGTCAAAACGTACCAAGTCTTCGAAGGATCGTAAAAGGTGGTCGGACAATTCGACAACGTGCCCGGCGTGCAGAACACCACTCCCTTTGCGTCGGCGCCCGGCTGAATGTCGAAGTCCTTGTGCTCGTACTGATAGCGCAGGCCGGCGGACAGCGTCAGGTCCTGCAGGATCATATAGTCCACGTTGCCGAAGATCGCGGCGGTCGTTGTCTTCTGATTGTACTGGATGAGCTGATTATCCAAGTTCATCGGAGAGTTGGGATCGTTTGGCACGAGCGGCTTCTTACCCAACTCAGAAAGGTTGGTCGCATCGACCACGGTGACGGGAAGGTTGTCGGCGAAGAGGTACACGCCCGCGACATAGGACAGCTTGTCCGTAACGCGGGCGCTGAAACGCGATTCCAGGCTGGCCTGGCGATTTTGTTCTTTCGTATCGACCAGAAAGATGTTGAACGGCGATCCCGCATTGTTGAATACGGAGTCGAAATTCACGTTCCGGATGGCGCCGATGGTGGTCCACAGTCCGTTGCCCACATTCCAATCCAACTCGCCGATCAGGTGTTCCTCGGTGATGTTGGTGAAGCCGGGAACCGATATGTTCGTCACGTACGGCTGCGGCGTCGGCGTATACCCGAAAACGCTGATGTACTTCGCGCCGGGGCCGGGAGCGGGATTCGGATTGATCGCCTGCGGCGACGCACCGCCGTCCCTGTCGCTCTCGAATTGGGCGAACAGCTTGAGCTTCACATCGTCGTTGAATTGGATCAGAAAGGTCGGCTTGACCAACCACGTGTGAGCTCCGCCGGTAAGACCCGTGGAATGCTGGGGCTCTTTGCCGGAAGGGTTGGCCGGTGCAGCCGTGTAAGTCCCTTCATCGGTGGTGTTTTGGTAATAGCCGTCGACGTGCTGTTCGAAGATGGCGACCTTGCCGAAAATGTTGCTCGACAGCGGGCCTTCCACGGTGGCGGTGGCGCCGATCAGATTGAAATTGCCCGTGGTGACCGAAGCGCTCGTATGGAACGTATCGGTGGGCAGAGGTGTGGTGAATGTAACCGCGCCGCCGGCCGCATTGACGCCTTGTAGAACGCCCTGAGGACCGCGCAGGATCTCCACCGCCTCGGTGTCGAACGTTCCCAACAGCGACAGTCCCGTCTGCAGGGTAAGCACCATTCCGTCCTGGGAAACGGCAACCGCTGAATCGATGGACGCGGTGCTGGATCTTTCCCCGACGCCGCGGATGGTGAAGGCCGCCGTCCCCGGGAGGGTGCCGGACGTGTCAAGAATGACGTTGGGCGCAAGATGGCCGATATCCACGATATTTTGGATGTGCTCCTGTTCGATGGTGCCCGCGTCGATTCCGGTCACCGCGATGGGCACCTTCTGAATCGATCGCCCCGTCGATTGCTTCTCGGCAGTCACCGTGATCTCCGTGAGTTGCGCGGCGGGCGTGCTCGGCGCCGTCTCCTCGGCCAGCACCGGCCGCCAGCACAGCGCGCAAAGGATCGCGAGCTCGGCAATCAGGCATGACGATTTGAGCTTGTTCACGATCCCCTCTCCCCACCCGGTCATTTTGGAACGCACAATTTCTCCTTGCGTGGCGCCTGCTATGATTCGGCGATCAAATTGATATGAAGATGCTGCCTTGCGCGAGACATCGGCGTTGGTCGCCCGCAGATGCACGGGCGTCAATCGAGCGTTTCCATTTTCACGATCGACGCACCATGGTTATTGCCGACCCAGAAGGTCGGCCGGGGCGTGGAATTGTCGACGAACACTCGGCGGATATTGGTCGATTTGGGCAGAAGATATTCGACGTGTTCGCCGGACGCCAGGTTCGTCCGCAGGACCCGATCGGTGTTCATGCCCCCGATCCACAGCTCGCCGTTCTTGTCTCGGACGATGTCATAGGGCGCCATGTACGGCGTGGGAACCGGCCATTCCTGAAATTTCTCGGTCTTGGTGTCGAACATGGCCAGCTTGTCGCCGCGCCATTCGGCGAACCACAGGTGCCCCTCGGCATCCATCCGCCCGCGGCGCGGCCTGGATTTGTGCGTCGGGGTCGGGAACAAGGTGACCTTGCCGGTCTTGGCCTCGATCTTGCCGATGTTCTCGCCCCCAAAATCACAGAAGAAGATATTGTTTTCTGCGTCGGCATACAGACCATAGACGGAGTGAGGCTGGGTCATGGCGAGCTCATCGCCGCCGCTGCCGGTCTTGTAGGGCGCCCATCGATCCCATTTCCCCGTCTTGAGATCCATCCGGTAAAGCCCAGGAATGGATGTGTCGTTCAACCAGACTTTGCCGTCCACTTCCCAATGCTGCGGACCGACCATTGATTCCTGCGTCTCGTCCGTGAGGTACTCGGGGGGGACCGGGTACATGGTGAATTTGCCGGACTTCTTGTCGAATTTGGCGATTCCGCCCTGGTTCTGCAGCGAAATCCAAAAATCTCCGTGCTGATCCGTCTCCAGATCGAGAATGCCGGTCGGCTGCTTCGGCCGCAACGTCGGGACGGGAAATTCCTTGATCTTGCCGGTCTGCGGATCCATGCGTCCAAGGTACTGCTCGCCGAATTCCGTAAACCACACGGTTCCCGAGGCATCGAGCACGACGTCATGGGGCTGGGTCCTTGCACGCGGCACGTCATATTCCGTATAGATCACGCGGGTTGCCCGGCCGGTCGGGCGCGGCAGCGTCTTGAGTTCGTAGTCGAGCTTGCCGGTAGCGCTCAAGTTGATGCTGGCCAGAAACGCAGCGACATTGGGGGCGTCCGCACCAAAGCTGCGCTCCAGGCCGCGCGATATCACCCGCATCTGCGGGTGCAGATCCCAAGAGGCGTTTCCGTAGGCACGCATGCGCTCCAGCACGACGCTGCTGAACTCATGCGCGTCGTGGCTCGATTTTACGATGCGGTCCAGATTGTGGCAGGTCGCGCAGTTATAAAGAAATTTCTTCTGGTCTTCGGTGCCGGGGACGCTCGCGATCCACTCGGCCGGCGTCATCTGACCTGTGATGTCATCGACCGAACGAAGCTTCAGATTGACGGTGGCCGCCTTCCCACGGGGCACGATCGCCATGGTCGGACCGTCGAGATCATAGCCAATGGCCCGGATGCGCAGGTTGTAGTTGCCGGGCGCGAGTTTGGACGCAGGAAAGCTGAAATGTCCCTTATCATCGCTGACCACGCTGATCGTGATCGTCGAGCCGGCCTGCTTGGCGCCAACCACGACTCCTTCCATGGGCCCTTCTTTGGCGGAGCTGACCTGTCCGGACAATGCAGGACCCGTGTCGCCCTGCGCCGCCTGGAGAGAGCCCGCTTGCAAGATGCAGACCGTCTGGACGGCCGCTGCCAATAGCCACGCTCGTATCATTTGATCGTACCCTCGCGAATTCCTTGCACGCAGCCTTCCCGGAGATTGGCTGCGTGCGACCATCTAAAATTTGATGTTGTCGACCTTCGTCAGCTTGACGCGATCGGCGAGGCGCGGAGCATTGGCCAGATGCCAGGCGGTGTATTGCTCGGCATAGACGTTCGTCGACGACATTCCGTCGACCGGAACCACCACCTCGTATCCCCGGAATGCGGCGCCCGCGGCCGTATGCAGCACCGCTCCTTCCGCCGCGGTTCCCACCGTGATCAGCGTCTTGATGTTCTTGGCCTTGAGTATTGCGTCCAAATCGCTGCCGACGAATTTATCCGGCCCCGCGCCGCCAAGAGACTGTTCCGCCTCGAGCGGGGCCACCTCCTTGACGATGTCCGCCCTCTTGCTGGTCCCCGCGAGGGTATAGAGGACCAAGACTCCCTTGGCGCGCGCTTCGGCAAGCAGCTTCTGCACGGCTGGCAGCGCCGCGACGCAGCGCGGGCGCCTTTCGACGCTGCAGGATTGGGTGCCGATATCCATCACGATCAAAGCGCTCGATGCGCCATCGATGGTGACCGGCTTCAATTCCGGCGGCGGTGGCGCTTTGACCGCCGCCCATTCGTCGATGACGCTTGCTGCGGGCGCCACCGCAGCGCCCGCGCCGCAGAGCGCCAGGATGCCGGCAACGCTCGCCACCCTCCATCGGGACCAAGGGGCCTTATTCATTGTTCACTCCGTTCGAAAGATGCTTCGGAAAATTCATCGCGCCGGACAGTTTTTCAAAATTTGGCATTGAAGCTCGCGAAAAATACGCGGCCCAAGGCATCGTAGGCAGTGTAAGTATTTTCGTTGCCGCCGCCATTGACGAAATACACAACGGAATGATTCAGGAACGGCGGATCAACATCGAGCGCGTTGTTCACGCCGGCGCTGAGCGTATATTTCTTGCCGATCCTCCACGTCGCCGACAGATCGAGGTAGTTGTACGCGGGAATCACCGCATCATACGCATCGAAGGCTCCGTTGTTGAGGGCTACCTGTCCGCTGTTCGTGTCGAGTTTCACATGGGACAGATAGCGCCAATTGGCCGACAAATCGACTTCCCACGGCGTGACCCAAGTGAGGCGCGCATTGTGGCGCCACCGGAAATTCGGTCCGTTGTCGCCGCCCGAACTGCACGTCGCGCCATAGAGGCCGGTGCAATTGTAGGTGGTGGGGCTCGATACCGTTTGCTCGAGCAGATCGGAGCCGGTCATGTGAAAAACCAGCGCGCCCATGCCGTGGATGCCGAAATCATCGAGGTTCTTGCGGTAATTGATTTCGATATCGATTCCGCGATTGCGCAAGAAACCGATGTTCTGGTTGTTCTCCACGACGAAGCCCGACGTGCCGAAGATATTGCCGATGCCGGGACCGCGGTGGATGAGCCCGCACAAGGAGTCCTGGTTCTGCAGCAGACAGCCGTTGACGATCTGCTGCCCTGACACATTCGTGATGTAATTGTTGACGCGCACGGCCCAATAGTCGACCGAAACATTGAAGCCAGGCAGAAAAGTCGGCGTGAAGTTGAAGCCGTAGGAATAGGTATCGGCTTGTTCGGGCCGCAGCGCCAAGTTGCCGCCCGAGAGCGCGTCGCAATTGGTGGACGGACATCCGGGGATGTTGCCGTATTGCGCCGGGGTAACGCCGGTCTTGGCGCAGGCCGCAAGCGTCGCCCTGGGCGTAGCGCCCGAACACGGGTCGTCGTAACCTGCGTCATTGTTCAGCGTTTGCGGCAGGAACAGCTCATACAGATTCGGCGCGCGTTCCGCCCGGTTGTAGCTCGCACGGAATCGAATGTCGCTGCTCGGCGCGTAGTCCGCCGCGATCTTGAACGTATTGGTCTTGAAGCCGCTGGGGGAGTTGTCGATCGTATAATCGGAGTGACGCGCAGCCAGATCCAAGTCGACCGCCTGCGCGAAGCGCTTGTCCTCGATGATGGGAATGCGCAATTCGATATATTCTTCCTTTATGCTCTCGGCGCCGTTGACCGGCGGGAAGAAGGCGCCTTGACCGATAAGATCGTTGGTCTGCAATTCGTTGTCCGGCAGAAAACTCAATTGATCGTGGCGATAGGTTGCGCCGAACGATGTCGCCACCGGATGCGTGGCCCACGGACTGGTTCCGGCGGGGCCGAAATTGCCGGATATGTTGGCATCGATCGTCTCTTCGATCGTCGAACCCGTCTTGAGGCCTGGTATCGAGATGTACGCGAACGCGGCGGGGGTAACACCGCCGTATTGGAAGATATTCAGCGGCACGCACCCGGCATTCCCCGGCGCGGTGCATCCATTGATGGAATTCTGCACGCGGTTGAACGACACATCGTTGAGATAGTGCTCCGACAGCAGCGAATCCCAGTACGTTCCCGACACATCGTAGCTCCAGTTGCTGCTGATGTCGCCGCGCCCGCCCACCACCACACGATGATCAGTGTGTTCGAGATCGTCCACGCGCGGATAGGTGGGAATACGCAGCGCAGGCAGCAGGATATTGGCCACGTTGGGCTGCCCGTTGGCCTGGAAAACCGGCAGCGGCTTGCCGGTGGCATCCTGGCAGATCGATGGCTCTTCCGCGGCCGAGAGAAATTGATTGTTGCAGGGAATTTGCAGGAAGCCGGTCGGCCCGCGGCCCAGCAGCAAACCGCCCGGCGCCACCTGCGCCTCAGTGTGGTCGTCCATGAACATGACTTCGGCATAGATGTCGAGCCATGGATTGACCCGCACATTACCCAGGGCGCCCAGGGTCTTGCGTTGATCAGGCCGCTGCAGATCGTTCGTCGGCGCCGTGTTGGATTTCAACGCGGCGGTAAAGGGAACAAAAGTGGGGGTACCGTTCGGATTCAACCCCAGATCCTTGCCGGCATTGGTGATAAAATTGCCGTAGTTGCCGCTCGAGCTGCCGGCGCAAATGACCCCGGTCCTGGCCTTGTTGAGGCCAGTTTCGCAGGCGTCGAAATTGCGCGAGCCGTCCAGCACCGCGGCGGTATCGCGAAAGCCCGCATACATCGTAATGTTGCCTTGATTGTCCGCGATGTTGGTGCCGAGGATGAGCGTGGTGTCGCTGACGCGACCGTCGAATTGATTGCCGGGTATTGCAGGGGCGACGGGATAGTTTGCGGTTTGCAGCACCCCGTCGGCGGGTCCACCCTGGGTATGCTGGGCTTTGTTGAAAGTCTGCGTGATCTGGACCCCTTCGAAATTCCTGATCAGATGGAAGTTGACCACTCCAGCCACCGCGTCCGAGCCATAAACGGCCGACGCACCGCCGGTCAGCACGTCCACACCAGTGACCAGCGCGGTCGGGATGAAGTTAAGGTCGGCGGCTGTGCCCAGCGGGCCTTGGGGATCGCCAGGACCGAGCCGGCGGCCGTCGATCATCACCAAGGTGCGCGTCGGTCCGAGGCCTCGCAGGTTGACGTTCGCGACCCCGGTTGAATTGTTCGAGGTGCCGCCGCTTTGCGCGGTATGGACCTGCGGGATTTCATTCAGCACGTTTTCAATGTTGGTGGCGCCCTCGGCTTTGATTTCGACATCGGTCACCACCGTGACCGGGCTTTCGCTCGAAAGGTTGGGAGCCCTGATGCGCGTCCCGGTGACGACGATAGCCTCGATGGGCGCGGACTCCTCCGTTGCCGCATCGGCGGCGCGGACGAATCCGGGACACATCACCAAGAACGCACCGGCACCGAGCAGCCCGATCGAAAACTGCCTCAACATATTGCCTTCCCCCGACGATTCATTATTGTTTCCACATTCCTGCGGGAGCGTCCCACGACTCGAACCCCCATCTTCGGGCGGAAGTAGCATCAAGCGTGCCAGCCGACGAAATACCGCAATCAAGTTGCTGACGTCAGCGTAAAAGTGCCGGTTGAAATAGCCATTTAAGCCGTGGTTATAGGGTCATTTCGAATGCGGCATCAAGAGGCAGCCGGCGGTGCGGATGGCGATTGACCGCTCGATATTTGCAATGCGCAATGTTCATGATTGAAACGCATGCAGGGGTGTTTGCAGCTCTGCAATGCTTTTCAGCGCGGCGGTTTACTTCGGAGCGGCGCGGTGTATTTTGCCGTCATGCGGCTCGCAAGCTTGGCGAGCGCTTGCACGCGTGGCAAAAACCGGAATGGTGTAAGAATGCATATTCCTCGACATGCCCGCCCGGTTGGATGCTATGGAGGTGCCCGGATGATGGTATCGCTTCGCGTGAATGATCAATCATTCACAATCGAACTGGATGATCGGGACACGCCCCTGCTCTACGTGCTGCGCGACGAACTCAAGCTGAACAATCCGCATTTCGGATGCGGGCTCGCGCAATGCGGCGCATGCATGGTGCTGGTTGACGGTGCGCCGCGGCGCTCATGCGTGCTGCCGATCTCGGCTGTCGGAGACTCGGCAATCACGACTTTGGATGGGTTGGGCACGCCGCAAAAGCCACACCCCGTGCAGCAGGCCTTCATCGATGAGCAGGCGTTCTTCTGCGGCTATTGCCTCAATGGGTGGGTCATGACCGCCGCGGCTTTCGTGAAGAAGCATCCGCGCGCGACGGAGGCACAGCTACGAGAGTCGTTCGCGGGACTCAAATGCCGTTGCGGATCTCACATGTCGATCCTGCGTGCGGTCAAGCGCCTGACGGAGCGTGCGTGACCCACCCATACCCTTCTTCATTCACCTTGAGCCGGCGGCAGGCCTTGCTCGCCGGCGGCGCTCTCGTCGTCGCCTATCTCGCCGCAGCCTCGGACATGGATGAAGGCGCGAACGGCGCAGAGTCAAAGCCGGCGCTCACCCCGCCGCAGCTGGATTCGTGGATCGCCGTGAGACCGGATGGTTCAGTGGTCGGCTATTTCGGGAAGGTAGATATCGGCTTGGGAATCCAAGTGGCCGTTGCCCAGATCATCGCCGATGAACTGGATGTCGGGTTCGAGCAGGTCAGCATCGTCATGGGCGACACGGCGGCGACCATTAACCAGGGCGGTGCGAGCGGCAGCACCGGACTCGAGCTCGGCAGTGTGCCTCTGCGCAATGCCGCGGCGCAAGCACGCAGCATCTTGCTCGGCTTGGCGGCGCAGAAACTCGGGAATCCGGTTGAGTCGCTCGAGGTGACGAATGGAGTGGTTTCCGTGCGCGGCGCAATCGCGCGGCGAATTTCCTATGGCGAGTTGATCGGCGGCCGGTATTTCGACGTTCGGCTGAAATGGAACGGGAAGATCGGCAACGAATTGATCGTGGCCGGCTCCGCGCCGCTGAAGGACCACGCGCAATACCGGGTAGTCGGCAAGTCGCTGCGGCGGGCAGATATCGCCGACAAGCTCTTTGGACGAGAGGTTTACAGCACGGATGTCCGAGTTCCCGGCATGCTGCACGGCCGAATGATCCGCCCACCGATTGCGGGCGCCGTACCCGTCACGGTGGATCGGACCGCTTTATCGCATCTGCCGGAAGTGCAGCTCGTTTGGCGCCAAGGACTGCTTGGCGTCGTCGCGGCAAAGGAGTGGGACGCGGTGAAGGCGGCGCGGAATTTGCGCGTCGAATGGTCCTCGCCCGCTGCCGCATTCCCGCCACAAGAGGCCCTGTACGAAGCGATCGAGGCAGCGGCTGCCGTGGCGCACGGCGGGGCCGAGCCGGTGGGTGACACCGCGGCGGCATTGGCCGGTGCCCGCAAGATCCTGTCGGCCGCGTATCACTGGCCGTTTCAGTCGCATGCCAGCATGGGGCCGGCGTGTGCGCTGGCGGATGTGCAGGCGGACCACGCGACCATTTGGACCGGCGATCAGAAGCCGCACTACATCCGCGACGGCGTGGCTGCATTGCTTGAGCTGCCGCCTGAGAACGTGCGCGGCATCTGGCTGCGCGGGCCGGGTTCCTATGGCCGCAACGATGGCGGTGACGCCGCACTGGACGCGGCATATCTCTCGAAAGCCGTCGGCAAACCTGTGCGTGTGCAAGGCATGCGTGCCGACGGCACCGCCTGGGATCCGAAAGGCCCGGCCTCCGTGCATCATGTCTGCGCCGGAATTGACGCGTCTGGCCAAGTCGTTGCCCTCCGCTTCCAGAGCAAGGCTTTTTCCAGGGAGAACATCGCCTCGCACCCGGATGATCCGACCCAGAGTTTAAGCGGCCAACTGATGGCCATGCCGGTCAAGACGAAGCATGCATTCGACGTGCCGGAAGAGGGCTATGATTTCGCCAATCGTGATCTGGGGTGGGAAGTCGTGCCGGCACTGCTGGACCGCGCCTCCCCGCTGCGCACCTCGCATTTGCGCGACCCGCTGGGACCACAGTTGAATTTCGCGAGCGAAAGTTTTATCGACGAGCTGGCCTTCGCCATCAGGACTGATCCCGTCGCGTTCCGCCTGCGATACCTCAAAGACCCCCGCAGCATCGCCGTGATCGAGGCGGTGGCCGAGCAGGCCAAGTGGACGCCCCGGCCCACCCGCGGAGCGGCGCGGGCGGGCGAAGTCCTCACCGGCCGCGGCATCGCATTTGCGCGGCGCAAGCACACGCGTGTGGCGGTCATCGTTGAGGTTGAAGTGCACAGGCACAGCGGGCGCATCTGGCCTCGGCGTTGGACGGTCGCACATGATTGCGGGCTGATCGTGAATCCGGACAATCTGCGCTTGGTGATCGAAGGAAACATTCTTCACGCCACGAGCCGGGCGCTGTTCGAGGAGGTGCGCTTCGACGAACACCGGGTCACGAGCGTCGACTGGGTGACCTATCCGATTCTCGACATGAGGGACGCCCCGGAGAAAATCGATATCGTGTTGATCGACCACAAAGATGATTTGCCGCTCGGGGCGGGCGAGCCGGCAACGCGCCCGGTCGCCGCCGCCATCGCCAATGCGGTTTTCGATGCCACGGGTATGCGCCTGCGCCAGGCACCGCTCAGCGCCGGGCGAATGAAGGCAGCATTTCTTCGCGGCGCCGAGTGAGAATGCATCGGTGTGCGTACGCGTTTTGATCACGCGGCACTTGCCTTGTGCGCGCGCGGCAATCGCCACTCATCCTTGACAAGCCGGCGAAACTTCAATGAGATGAATGAACACGCCGCCATCTCGTTCGCAATGGAGGAATGGGTGTTCGTAGTAGAGGAACAGGCGTTCACAGTAGAGGAACCATCGAGGGCGCCCTGATGACAGGTTTGTACGATCGTAAACCAGGTGATGCGTCCGTGGACCCTACGGTGGACCCTGTGTTGCCTGACCATCTTCACACCCATGATCATGGCGCCGGCCATCAGAGCGAGCACGCCGTTGTCTGGGAGCGCTGGCAGAAAAAGCGCACGTTTGTGCGCGCTCTCGAAGGCACCTACAGCGACCTGACGCAGTCGCTGCTCAATCAGCCGCGAGTCTATTCGTCGCGCAAGGTGCCCTGGAAGGGAGGACCGCAAGTCTATGGCAAGCATGTCGTCAGTCCGCATACCACCGCTGTCGCCCAATCAATCGAAACGCATATCGAGATTTATGCGCCGGGCGCCTATGGTCAGAAACATGGTCACATGAACAGCGCAGTATTCTATGTTCTGAAGGGACGCGGCCACGATATCCATGACGAGCGGCGCATCGATTGGAAAGCCGGCGATATCATGCTCGTCGAGAACGGCTGCGTACATCAGCATTTCAACGATGATCCGGACAATGACGCGCATCTCTTGGTCTTCAAGGCCAAGCCGCTCTTCCTGTTCATGCATCTCCTGTTCCAGAAGATAGTGTCGTATCCGCCGACGACCCTGCCGGTCGGCCACGAAGACTTCGCGCCGCCCACCGATTTGTGATCGATAACGACGGGACATGCCCATGAGCTCTCCGCTAGAACGTGATTTCGCCCATATCGGCGCCGCCGCCTGCAGCTTTCGCGCCGACGCCATCAAGAATTCGGCGCAGGCCCGCCGCCTCTATGAAGCCGCGGCGAATGTTGTCACCCCGGAACAGATGCCGTTCGAGAACTCGCCCGATGGGCTGATCAAACATCTGGTCAATGACCGGATGGCCACCAAGGAATGCTGCGTCGAAGCGTATATGCATTTCCTGCCGCCCGATGGCCGCTCGGGCAAGCATCGGCATATGTGGGAAGAAGTTCTGTTCGTCGTTGAAGGCCGCGGCTATGACCTGCATTGGGATCTGAAGTTCGACTGTGTCGAGCGCTTCGACTATCAATGGGAAACCGAACCGAAGCGCAATGAATGGGAGCGCGGCGACTTCATCTATGTTCCTCCTTTCACCATCCACCAGCATTTCAATGTCGACAGCGACGGCGAAGCGCGGCTGATCGTGATCAGTAATCGCATCGTGAAAGCGATGGGTTTCGACTGGCTCGATCAGCTGGAGAATGCTCCCGGCTATTGACTGTGCCTAAACGGCCTGCGGCTGCCAAGCCCGCGGAAATTTACTGGGGAGTGGTCGAATGCCGTCGGACGTCGTGCAGCCGGATACAGTGAGTGTGATGTTCCAAGCCTTGCATCTGCTGCTCGAGCCGATGCGGCTGCTGATTTTGTTTGGCGGAGTCCTGATCGGCCTTGCCATCGGCTGCATACCGGGGCTGGGCGGCGTGGCCGGCCTCGCGGTGCTCATACCCTTTACCTACAACATGGACGCCTACAGCGCTTTCGCGCTGTTGCTCGGCATGGCAGCGGTGACCACCAGTTCTGATCTGATACCCGCAGTGCTGTTCGGAGTGCCGGGCACGGTGGGCGCGGCGGCGACGGTGATCGACGGCCACGCCATGGCCCGTAAAGGCGAGGCCGGGCGCGCATTTGGCGCCGGTTTCGCCTCCTCCTTGGCGGGCGGCATTATCGGCGCGCTGATCCTGGCGGCAGTGGTGCCGTTTCTGAAGCCCGTCATGTTGGCGATCGGTGCGCCGGAATTATTGGCCTTCAGCATTTTCGGTCTATCGATGGTTGCAACTCTGAGCGGCAAGGCACCTCTGAAGGGTCTGACCGTCGCCGCGATTGGATTGATGCTGTCGATGGTGGGGACCGGCATGCAGACCGGTGCGCCGCGCTGGAATTTCAACTGGCTTTATCTCTTCGATGGCCTGCCGCTGGTACCGGTCACGCTGGGTTTGTTCGCGCTTCCCGAATTGGCCGATCTGGCCATCGACCGCAGAGGTATCACCGACCAGCCACTTAGCCATGGACTAGGCTTGGCCAATCAGTGGCAGGGTCTGCGCGACGTCCTGCGCAATTGGTGGCTGGTACTGCGCTGTTCGACACTCGGCGTCGCGCTCGGAGTCATCCCCGGGATCGGTTCGGCGGTCATCGACTGGATCGTCTATGGCTACGCTCAGCGCACCTCGGCCGGGTCCGAGTCCTTCGGAAGCGGCGACGTGCGGGGCGTGATCGCGCCAGAAAGCTCGAACAATGCCAAAGAAGGCGGGCATCTCGTGCCGACCATCGCATTCGGCGTGCCAGCCGGCACTTCCATGACGCTGCTGCTCGGCGCCTTTCTGATGCATGGTCTGGTGCCGGGACCGGACATGCTGACCAAGCATCTCGACGTCACCTATTCGATCATCTGGAGTCTCACCCTGGCCCATGTGATCGGGGCGGTGATCTGTGTATTCGGCAGCTCCGCCCTGGCGCGCCTGGCGACCCTACGCTACCAGGTCTTGCTGCCGGTCATTTTGCCGATCATTTTCGTGGCCTCCTTTGAAGGATCTCGGGATTACGGCGATTTTTTCTCTCTGCTGTTCTTCGGAGCGTGCGGTTGGATCATGAAGCGGCTGGGCTGGCCGCGGCCGCCTCTGGTGCTGGGCTTGGTAATCGGTAAGATCTTCGAACGCTATCTGTTCATTTCCACGCAGATTTATGGGGGCACCGGCTGGCTTTTGCGTCCGGTCGTGCTGGTGCTCTTCGCGATAATCGCCTGGACGTTGTACCGTCCGCTGCGGCAGATCGCTGCGGGACTGTGGCGGGAGTTTACCCGTACGCGATGGACTCAACCAACGTTTGGTTTGCGCTCGCTGGTGGCGACGGCCATCGTCGCGGTGATCGTCGCGGCGCTGGTCACCTCAGCCGGTTGGCCCGAATCGGAACGTCTGGTGGCGCGCAGCGCCGCCTTCTTCGCCTTGATCACGGCGCTTCTCAATCTGATTGCTGACATTTTCGGCGTCGCCGGAACGGCGCAGCCGAAAGAGGGCGAAGCACCTTCCGCAGCGACCGTCGGCCGCCGAGCGATCGTCTTCTTCGCCTGGCTGGGCGGATTCGTCGCTTCAGTGGCGCTGATCGGATTCATCCCCGCAGCGGCGCTGTTCGTGTTCGCCTATATGGCAATCGGATTTCGCGAATCGAAGCGCAAAGCGGTGCTTTGCGCCGCCGTGCTCAGCGTGTTTTTTTGGGGCATCTTTGGGCACGTACTCGCGGTGCCCTGGCCGGCCGCCATTCTCGGTGAACGCATCCCCTCGCTGAGGACAGCGACCGGGTTAATGTAATGACGAGATGATGCGGACACTAACTGGAGAATGGTCAGCATGATAAGAACACCGTTGCGGAATCGACGCTTCGTCACTTTCTTTGCAGTGGGCTGCCTTGCGGCCTTCGCTGGCCAGCCGGCCTCTGCCGGCGAGCCGGTGGCGGATTTTTACTCGGGCAAAACCCTGCAGCTGGTGATCGGCTACAGCGTGGGCGGCGGCTATGATATCTATGCCCGAACCGTGGCCCGGTATATGGGGAAACACATTCCCGGCAACCCGACCATCGTCCCGCAGAATATGCCGGGCGCCGGCAGTCTGAGAGCGATGAACTATCTGGCCAAAGCCGCTCCAAAGGACGGTAGTGTGTTCGGCACCTTCGCCCGCGGCGCCGCGATGGAGCCATTGTACGACCCGAAAGCGATGCCGTTCGACCCCAAATCGCTCAAATGGATCGGCAGCGTCACAAACGAAGTCAGTACCTGCGCTTTCTGGCATACCTCGGGCATCAATAACTGGGCAGACATGCAGCGCAAGCCGTACACCATCGGCGGGACCGGCGCCAGCTCTGATACCGACGTCTTCCCCAAGGTGATCCGCAATCTTTTTCACCTTCCCTTGAAGCTGGTAACGGGTTTTCCCGGCGGTCAGGATGTAGTTCTGTCGCTACAGCGCGGCGAGATCGACGGACGGTGTGGGTGGTCATGGACCAGCTTGATCAGCCGCAACCGTGCGCTGTATGACAGCAAGCAGATCATCGTGCCGCTTCAGCTAGGTCTGCACAAACATCCTGATCTGCCCGACGTTCCGCTGGTGATGGATCTGAGCAGCGATCCCAAGATCAAGGCTGCGCTTAAGTTGATTTTTGCCCGTCAGGCGATGGCGCGACCCTTTGCCGCGCCGGCAGGAATAGCGCCGGAGAGACTGCAGGCCTTGCGCGATGCCTTCGATGCGACTATGCGCGACCCGGCATTTCTACAGGAGGCGAAGAGGCTCGAGCTTGAGATCGCCCCGGTGACGGGTATCCAGATCGAGCAGTTGATCAAGGAAATCTATGAGACGCCGCTCGATGTGGTGCAACTCGCTCGTAGTGCGCTCCAAGATTAAGGATCGGCGCAGGCCTAGATTGCTGAGTCAGCCCAATACATACGGCTGGGGTTATCGACGAGGATGCGCTGCCGCACCTCGGGGTCCGGGCAAATTTCCGCGAACAGATCCACCAGAGCTCCGTCGTTGGGCATGTCCTTGGTAATGTTCGGATGAGGCCAGTCCGTTCCCCAGAGAATGCGCTGCGAATCCACCGCGATCAGCGCGCGCGCGAACGGCACCGCATCTAAAAACGGCCGTTTTCCCACCGACACTCGTTCTGATCCGCAGACTTTGATCCATGCAAGTGGATTGGTGTCGAACAGATCCAGCAGTAGCTGGAACGGATGTTGCCCGAGGCCATCGCCCGCCCTGACACGGCCCATGTGGTCGATAATGAACGGCACGTCGATTTGCCTCAAGAGGTCCTGCTGCGTCAACAGGTCTTCGGCATCGAGATGCAGAACGACGTGCCAGCCCATAGGTTTGATGCGCGCGACCAGCCGGTTGACGACCCCGAGGTCGGGTACGCCGCCCAAGTGCTTCACGAAATTGAAGCGAATACCGCGAATGCCCCCGTCATGCAGGTTTTGCAATTCACGATCCGTCACCGCGCTGTCCACGCAGGCGACTCCTCGATACGTGCCGTGACTGGACGCGATGGCGTTCAAGGTCACCGCCATATCCGTTCCATGACAACTTGCGTGGACAATAACGGCGCGAGACACGCCGAGCTGGGTGTGCAGCTTACGCAGATCTTCAACAGAAGCGTCGGGAGGCGTGTAGCTGCGGTCCGACGCATAGGGAAATTTGTTCGCAGGACCGAAAACATGACAATGCGCGTCGCACGC